>PDWI01010156.1_pt1 | contig 10597 bp, 12 predicted proteins | sample 1430891 | NCBI WGS metagenome assembly PDWI01 (sample SAMN01162508, study PRJNA174530) | Oral metagenome, whole genome shotgun sequencing project. | biome: Marine environment; feature: Marine mammal; material: Swab sample of the gingival sulcus; isolation source: swab sample of gingival sulcus... | reverse complement strand
TCTTGACATTTATATCTTTGTACTTCACCTTTTGCTAATTTTTTAAATCCAGCTTTTACTATATGATTTTGTCCACATCTTATACATTTATTCATAAATACATTGTATCTAATCTTTTATAATATATCTATTTAGTCAATGCCAAATCGTTTTTATAGATAAAGAAAAGATGATATTTGTTATAATTGCAAAATATATTAAGGAGTGGTCTTGTCAAAAAAAGATAAAAAGAAAACAACTAGTGTAAGGGAATTTTTAAATAAAAAGGCTTTTCATGATTATCATATTGAAGATATATTTGAAGTAGGTATTGTTTTACATGGAAGTGAGGTAAAAGCGATACGGGCAGGTCGAATGAATTTTAAAGAATCATTTGTTCGCATTATAAAAAATGAAGTGTTTATATTAAATATGAATATCTCTCACTTAGACACCACACATGTATCGTATCGTCCAGAAGAGGGGCGTGATAGAAAACTGCTTTTACACCGTAAGCAAATCAATAAACTTTTTGAAAAGGTAACTAAAGATGGCTACACCATAGTCCCTACAAAAATGTACTTTAATGATAAAAATATTTTTAAAGTAAATATAGGTATTGCAAAGGGTAAAAAAGACTATGATAAAAGAGAGGACTTAAAAGCAAAAAGTATGAAAAGGGAAACTCAAAGGGTACTAAAGGAGTATAATAGATAGGTGGGAAAAATATTCAACATTTACACAAGATATTTTTACACTACCTTAAATAACAAGCTTTTCGTACAGTTCATTTATATACTCTTTTGTAGTTTCTACTGTATTTGCTTTTTTAAAAAGTAAATCTTCTTTTATCTCTAATAATTCTTCTATAGTAAAGTATTCTAAATAGTTTGGATTGATTTGGGTATTAGTTCCATCTACTGAGATAAGATGTTGTATCTCTTCGACGAGTTCTGTTTTTGTCAATTCTTCCATTATTGTACAAACTTATCAAGAATTTGACTTAAATAAAGCTTCATTTTTGGGTCTCCAAAATCATCTTCTTTTGATCTACAACATCCACAAGCTGTTCCTGCATCTGTTATTTTACCAATATCTTCAATAGTTTTTGCATTACGTTCCTTTATAGCACAAACAATCTCACCTAATGTTACATGTTTGCAGTTACACACAATATATGAGTATTGAAAATCTGCCATTAGCTTTTTTCTTTTTTAATGATCTCATAGGCTTCGTTTATCTTTTGTAGCTTTGCAGTTGCTTTATCGATGATTGATTGACTTGCACCCTGCCCTGTAATAATATCTGGATGGTTTGCTTTTACGAGTTCTCTATATTTTCTTTTAATTACCTTCATATCATCAGTTATTTTTACATCCAATACTTCACACGCTTTTTCTAAAGAAAGCCCTTTTGCTTTTTCTTGTTGGGCATAATACTGTTCAAAGCGTCCAATTAAATTTTCAAAATCTGATCTTTTAATCTGCAAGGTATTTGCGATATCTTCTGTGATCATAAATTCTGCTTGAGAAAAATCATTATCAATAAAAGCTAAATTTAAAAGATACTCCATCACTTGTAATCTTTTTTGATACTCATTTTTTGTAAGGTTGTAGTACTTTTTAGCAACATCAATTGTATTGTTAAAACTATTCATCTCTTTTTTATAAATATCTTTTAGTTGTTCTCTTATCTCCTCATTATTTTCAAAATGATTTGAAATATCACTAAAAGTATGACTTAAAATTTCAGCTTCTAGTTCACTAACTTTTCCATCTGCTTTTGCTACTTTTGCTAACATAGCAACTAAAAGACCTGCTTCATGATCGTTTAAATCACCTTTAAACTCTTGTTTACCATCTACTTTTATATGCTGATAATCACTACTTTTATAATCTTTATTTATCATATAAAAAATAATACCCACAATAACAAATATCAATAATCCTGTCATTTAATCACCCTTAATCTTTTTATGTTGAATTTTATCAAAACTTAGGTAAAATCTCCTCTAATAATGAAATGAAGGTATATATATGTTTGGTATGGGATTTATGGAAATTTTTTTAGTTTTAATAGTTGCAGTTATCGCCTTAGGACCAGAAAAACTACCAAGTGCGGCAGTTGATATAGTAAAATTTTTTAAAAAATTTAAAAGTAGTATTGATGAAGCAAAATCGACACTTGATAATGAATTAAATATATCAGAAATGAAAAAAGAAGCAGAACAATTTAAATCAAGTGTAAGTGATATTAAAAATATCGCTTCTTTAGAACTGGACGATCTTACAAGTATTGAAGAGGATCTTGAACCTACTGAAAATAAGAAAAAGAAAAAAACTTTAAAACAAGATACTCCTACTCAACAAGTTGAATCCAAAGAAAAAAAAGTCAAAAAAGAAACAATCTCTTTTGATAAGGAAGTAAAATAATGCTAGATGATTTAAAACCACATATCGCTGATTTAAGAAAAAGACTTATTATCTCTTCTGCAGCATTATTTGTAGCATTTTTTGTTTGTTTTGCTGTGTATGAACCTATCTTAGAGTGGATGATGCTTCCTATTGAAAAGGTACTAGCACCTGGTTCACAAATGGTTGCTATAGAGGTGCAAGAAACTTTTTTCACGGCACTAAAAGTAGCATTTTTTAGTGCTTTTTTAGTTACCCTACCTATTACTTTATGGCAAATATGGCTATTTTTAGCTCCTGGTCTTTATGATAATGAAAAAAAATTAATTCTTCCATTCGTTTTTGGTGCAACTATTATGTTTTTAATTGGTGCATCTTTTGCTTACTACATCGTTGTCCCTTTTGGTTTTGAGTTTTTGGTAAATTTTGGTAACACTGTGGTATCTGTTATGCCAAGTATTGGAAAGTATGTAAGCTTTTTTACAAAACTATTATTTGGTTTTGGGATTGCATTTGAATTGCCAGTATTTACATTCTTTTTAGCAATGATAGGAATTGTTACAGATAGGACCTTAAAAGATTTTTTCAAATATGCGGTTGTTCTTATATTTGTATTATCGGCACTTTTAACACCTCCTGATATATTAACACAATTTTTAATGGCAGGACCACTTATCCTTTTATATGGTGTATCTATCTATATTGCAAAAATATTTAATCCAGAGATTCTGGAAGAAGAGGAAGTCGAAGAAATTATTGATGATACAAAATAGTCCTTTAGACCCACTCAAAACAATAAGTTACGACTACTATTTACCAAGTGAACAAATAGCCACTTATCCTGTCTATCCAGCACATAGTGCGAAACTATTAGTTTATAATAGAGATACTAAAAAGATAACACATACAACATTTCAGCATCTTTTAGACTTTATTCCCAATGAAACAGAAATATTTTTTAATGATACAAAAGTTATAAAAGCAAGAATTTTTGGGAAAAAAGAAACAGGTGGGAAAATTGAATTACTATTTAATAAACCATTACCTAATAATCAATATTTAGTATATATTAAAGGTAAGGTTTTAGTAGGAAATAGTATCACTTTTGATAAAAACCTCTCTATTAAAGTCTTAAAATTACAAGAAGATGGCACAAGAATAGTCAAGTTCTATCAAGGTAATAAAGAACTTGATTTTTTATCCTTAGTAGAGATTTTAAATGATATAGGACATTTACCCCTACCCCCATATATTAAAAGAGCAGATCAAAAATCTGATACTAAAGATTATCAAACACTCTTTGCAAAAAACTATGGTGCTGTAGCAGCTCCAACTGCTTCATTGCACTTTACACCTGAACTTCTAAATAACTTGAAAAAGAAATATCATACAAACTACCTCACTCTTCATGTAGGAGCTGGTACATTTAAACCTGTAGAATCAGATAATATTTTAGATCACCCTATGCATAGTGAGTTTTATAATATTCCTAAAAATTCACAAAAAATTTTAGATACTCAACAAAAAATCTTGGCAGTGGGTACTACTGTGACAAGAACTATCGAGTTTTATCATAGAACAAAAAAATCAAATGGAGAAGCAAATTTATTTTTAAATCCACTTAATACTCCTAAAAGAGTTAATTATCTCCTTACAAATTTTCATTTACCGAAATCTACACTCATCATGCTTGTAGCTTCTTTCATAGGGATAGAAAAGACCATGCAGATTTACAAAGAGGCGATAAGAGAAAATTATAGATTTTTCTCTTATGGAGATGGGATGCTGATTATTTAATCCACCCTTTCTCTTCTATCTACCCCTTTAAAATTTGGATCGATAATTTTTTTTCGTATTTTGATATTTTCCTTCCCATCAAACTTTTTAGAGCTTGCATCTTTAACAATATTTGAAGCAATTTTTTCTGATTGTCTTGCAACAATATTTGTTTCATCTACTATTTTTACATTTTCATTTGCATTTTTATTTACATTTTGAATAATGCTATTTATATTTTCTATTTTAACCATTTGAATATTATTATCTTTTGCAACAACATCTATTAATTCAATTGTAGACTTAATTCTTTGGCTTAATAAATCATACCCCTTGATCATATTTTGAGCAATAGTACTCCCTTTTTTTGATTCTTCAGATGCTACAGAGATAAGATCTTCTATATTTTGTGACGCTTCAGCACTTCTTGTAGCAAGATTTCTAACCTCTTGAGCTACTACTGCAAATCCTTTTCCTGCTTCTCCTGCGGTTGCTGCTTCAACTGCAGCATTTAAAGATAAAATATTTGTTTGAAATGAAATTTGTTTAATAGTATCAATTGACTCTAAAATAGCTACAACCTTTCCATAAATATTATTCATAGCTTCTGCTGTTTCTTCTGCAAGCCTATGTCCATCACTTGAGTACTTTGTCACTTCATTTGATATGTCTGCCATATCTTTACTATTTTGACTCGTATTTTTAATATTATTCATAATATCTTCTATTGAACCTGTTGTTTCATCTAATAATTCTGACTGTTCATTTGATGAAACTTTTAACAATTTTACATTTTTAGCAAATACATTCGCAGTTTGTTGTAATGCTTTCCCATTTTTTAAGTTTTGTCCACTGAGTGTAGTAAGTGTTTCCCCTAAAAAATCTATTTGATCAAATAGCTCTTTAAATTTTCCCACAAATTGATCTTTATCTTTAATTCTACTACTATATTTATCATTTGAATACTCATCAAGTGTTTTTAATGTCCTATCAATATTATGTTCTATAGAATCTAAAAAGTCATTTACAATTTTTATAAGATGATTTATCTCTGGATTTGAAGCTTCTACATTAATTCGTAAACCCAAATTACCCAAAGATGCTTTTTGGCAAATATTTGAACTATCTCTAATTGCCTTTGTGTCTTTTTCCACTCCATTGATAACTTTGATTATATTTTCATTTAGTGTTGTTACTATTTCACCTATTTCATCCATGTATTTTACTTTAAATGGTTCTATAGTTTCTTTTTCATTTGATATAAATGAGAAAAATTCAAGAAGTTCATTCTTTAGATCGTGTAATGGATCAGTAGTTTTTTTAGTAACAAACCATACGACACTAACTGTAAGTAAAATAAATAGTATGGAGATAATTAAAATAAAAATAAGAGTATCACTTATAGTTTTATCCGATTTATCTAATGAGAAGGATAGATCAATCACACCAATAACATCACCTTCAGATTGGTTAGCATGACACATCAAACACTCAGAAGTAGCTATCATAGGTCTTAAAACCCTAAAATAATGAGAATCATCTTTAAAAGATTCTATTACTCTTTCCTGTTTTATATCAAAAGTTTTTAAAATTTCTTTATCTGTAGTAAATGGAACTTCTGGAGAATACAACTCCAAAGTACCTTTACTTTTTGCAACTGTGAGTTGAGACAAACCTTGTATATTATCCCTGCTATCTTTTTCAGCTTGTTTAATAATATCAGGATCACCCGTATTCATAGCATTTCTTAATGTTAAAAATAAAGAATCCGTTAACATATGGAGTGATTCTTTTGCACTATCTTTTACTAACGTTTGCATTTGATAAGCTGTAGTATAGTTTACAACTATACTACTTATTATTAATATTACAAAGATCGGTAGAACAATTTTTGTTGACACCCTAAGTTTATTGAACATACTGTACTCCCTACTCAATTATCATAATTCATCAACTATAATAATTATTTAATCATCCACCTAACAGCCAAGCTGATAACTTAGATTTTATATTATTTTTTTGAACCTCTTGTATGTCCCTCAATTATAAACCTTAAAGCATTTAATCGAATAAAACCTTCGGCATCTTTTTGATTATAAACATCATCTGCTTCAAATGTAGAGTGTTCTTCACTAAATAAAGATTTCGGAGATGTTCTTCCCACAACAATAACATTTCCTTTATAAAGTTTTAACCTAACCTCACCCTCTACATGTTCTTGTGTTTTATCAATAGCAGCTTGCATCATCTCTCTTTCAGGAGAAAACCAAAAACCATTATAGATAAGTTCTGCATATTTTGCAATCATTCCATCTTTTAAGTGTGTCTCTTCTCTATCTAAACAAATTGATTCTATAGCACGATGTGCTTTAAGCATAATAGTACCTCCTGGAGTTTCATAACAACCACGTGCCTTCATACCAACATATCTATTTTCAACAATATCAATTCTTCCAATACCATGGGTATTTCCATAATCATTTAATTTTTTCAATAATTTAGCAGGTGATAACTCTTCCCCATTTATAGAAATTGGATCTCCATTTTTATACCCAATAGTGATGTACTCTGGTGTATTGGGTGCATTTTCAGGTGAATTTGTCCATAGCCACATATCTTCAGCTGGTTGCACATCTGGATCTTCCAAAGATAAACCTTCATAAGAGATATGCAATAAATTTGCATCCATAGAATAAGGACTAATTACAGGATTGCCATTTTCATCAATATGTTTTTTATCAATCTCAATTCCATGTTCTTTTGCATAAGCTAATAATTTTTCTCTTGAATTAAGATCCCATTCTCTCCAAGGAGCGATAACGGTAATATCAGGATTTAATCCTAAGTAACCAAGTTCAAATCTTACTTGATCATTTCCTTTTCCTGTAGCACCATGAGAAACAGCGTCTGCTCCCATTTTATTTGCAATCTCTATTTGTTTTTTTGCAATTAAAGGACGAGCAATTGAAGTACCCAGTAAATACTCTCCTTCATAAATTGCATTTGCCCGAAACATTGGAAAAACATAATCCCTTACAAACTCTTCTTGAATATCCAAAATAAAAATATTTTCAGGTTTTATTCCACAAGCAAGTGCCTTTTGTCTTGCTGGTTCTACCTCTTCCCCTTGACCTAAATCTGCTGTAAAAGTTATAACTTCCGCGTTATATTCATCTTGTAACCATTTTAAAATAGTAGAAGTATCTAAACCCCCACTATAAGCTAGTACTACTTTCTTTACATTCTTTTTCAAATTATTTCTCCAAAATTTATATTAGTTTGTCCAATAATTGTAGCTAAAAACATATTAAATATAGGAATAATCGCTACACTTCTAAATATTCCAATAAAATTTTATCAAATTTTTTTCGTAAATAAATAGGCTTAACTATTCATATATAGGACAACCAATATTTCACAACCTTTAGTATCTCATCATCATAACCTATTTTTGTAGAGATTTTAAAATGTGTTTCATTTTCTTCTAGTATTTTATGATTTGTGCAAAAGAAGTATCATCTTGATATAAATCATTGAATTCTAAAGTATAAAATTCATATTCTTCAAAAGACAATAAATTTGAATACACTTTAAAATAATCAGGTTCTATAATCAAACGATTAAGAAAATTTTGTATAATTATATTATGATTTACAATAGTATGTTTATTTTGGCTTTTTGACAAAATCTCATTAATATATGATTTTTCTAAGATTTTATATAATTCATATAGCATTTAGATTAAATTTCCTTTATTAATTATTCATAGCAGGAGATAAGTTCATCATATTTTCTATATTTTCATAGCTTTGTTCACTTTGAGACAGTAGTTTATCTATAGCATCTTTATCATTTTTCTTTTTATCTAAATAGTAAACAACCATAGTGATACTAAGCCCTGTTATAGCTCCTACAAATATTGAAGTTAAGATGTCGGAAAAAGGTTCTAAAAATGCTGTTCCTTTTATAAGTACATCTATGTATTCTTCTATTATAACTCCTAAACTTACTATTAGCCCTGTCGCTATTAATTTTTTTACTTCATGCATTCTATCTTCTAAAGACATACCCTCAGGTGAAAATAAAAGTATCTTAACAGCTCTAAATAATGAAAATATACCTTCTCTTATGATTCTTACAACTCTTTTTCCTGTAGTTACAAATGTATTTATTACAGTTGTTACTAAATTTGAGATAAATCCAGATATTGCACCATCCTTAAATGCTATTAATACATCTTTCCAACTATTTTTTAATCTATTTCCTATTCTTTTTATTCTTTCTTTTAAAACACTAAAGAAACTATCATCAAATTCTGTATAAAAACCATTTTTATAAATATCCATTATTTCATCAAAAATAGCAGTAAAAAATTCTGTAATTACAAGTCCCAATGCCTGTTGTATACCCATCTTTGCACCTTCTTTAACACCTGTTATTGCAGTATTTTTTATAAATTTTTTACCTTTATAATAGGTATTTATTTCTTTGTTATAGTCTTCTCTTGCTTTTTTATCAGCCTTAAGCATTGCTTCTATATTACAAGATTCTAACTCTTTAATATGCTTTTCTTCTTTGTTAACAGCATCTTCAATCTTTCTTTTGTAATGACTTTGTTCAGGAGTATCATCTGGCATATTTTTTAATTTTTCTTTATTCCTTTGAATAGATGATTCCTTTTGTTCTATAATTTTTGGGATTTCTTCAACAAATTCTTTCATTGGTATATTACTTTTTCTCTTATTTACATAAGCATTTGTCCAAGCAAGATTACTGTCTTTTACAGATAAATCAACACCATTCTGTTCTGATAAAATTCTTCCTGCATCATTATGAATTTCAGAACTTGAAATAATATGATCTAATTGTACCTCTGCTCCAAAGCGTTCCTGTTCTTGATAAAGATCATCATATCTCTCACCTTTCTCTTCGTTTGTTTTTTTTGCTTTTTTTTTAAATCTAGTATCATTATGATAGGGGTCTGTTTTAGTGTTTTTTCCTGTTACTTCATTTTTATTAGTTTTATAGTAACTTTCATTGTTTTCATATGCTTCTTTTTCTTTTTCTGTGGCATAAACACCTTCTCTGACATTATGAATAGTATCAACATTCCCACCTGTTTTATCATAAGCAGCAACTATCTTACCAAGCCCGAAAGGTGTTACAATAGAATTTATAACATCTTTTTTACAATCAGCTACTAATTGATTAAACCTTTCATCATTAAACTCTTTTTTAAATCTTATTAAAAATGCTTCAGCCTCTTCTTTAGATACACTTACATCATAATACTCTTCAGTTGCTTTAAAAGTATTATTAACATTTTCTTCATCAACTTCAGAATTTAAAAATTCATTTACTAAAATTTCATCAGCCTTTTCATAAACTGTATGTAAATTTTTCACTTTTTTTCTTTTGTTAAATCTAGCTAAGCTTGTATTTTCCACAATAATTTCCTAATATTTAAATAAAAAAGAGGCTTTAAGCCCCTTTTCTTTTAGTTATTTCTTAATTCTTCAATTTTTTCATCAAAAGCCCTTAAATAGGCTTTTTCCATAATTTTAACTTTTCCATCTGCTTCCATAACTATAATAAGAAGATTTCTTATCTCAGCATATTCTACTGATGGTACTTGTTCTAAATACTTTAATGCCTCATTAAAATTAGGAGGATTTTACGTCATATTTTCAATTTGTTCTACTATATGTGTAGGATATTTTTGAGAAGCTAGTCCACCTATAAATTCAGTTAATTCAGTTTTTTCTTCTTCTGAGATATGTCCATCTGCATTTGCCATAGAAATACCCAAAGCAGATAAAGCTAATACTAACTTAGTATGAATTTCGTGTTCTTTAATAATCTTTTCACTTTTTTGTACTTTTAAATTTGCTTGTGCAACTTTTGTTTCTAATTCTTCTTTTTCCTCATCTTGAATATTAGACCAAATTTTACCAGCTGTTGCTCCTGCAACTCCTGCTCCAACTGCACTAGCAACTGTTCCAGCACCTGCTAATGAAGCACTAAGAGAAGCTGCTCCTAAAAGGGAACCACCACCTGTAAAAGGAACTGCTGCAACTGCTCCAACACCTAATGCCGCTAATCCTAGCATTTTTCCTAAACCCATTTTTTCTCCTATTAATAAATTTATGTATAATTAATTACAATCCTCTTTTATTTGCTTCATCTCTTGCATATTTATTATTTTGATTCCTATCCAACATCTCTCTCAGTTGTTTATCTAAAGCTTTTTCAGCCGCTGTTTGTGCCATCCTTTTGCTATACTTGCCGCACTAGATACGACCTTTTTTACCGTATCAAACAATCCCTCTCTATATCCTCCTATAATACATAATCAAAATCTATTACATAAATTTGAATAAATTTTGGTATATATTGTTTATGTTTGTATTAAATTTAAATATTTAAGTTTT
>PDWI01010155.1_pt1 | contig 10597 bp, 3 predicted proteins | sample 1430891 | NCBI WGS metagenome assembly PDWI01 (sample SAMN01162508, study PRJNA174530) | Oral metagenome, whole genome shotgun sequencing project. | biome: Marine environment; feature: Marine mammal; material: Swab sample of the gingival sulcus; isolation source: swab sample of gingival sulcus... | reverse complement strand
ACTTGAGTTTAAATTAATATTAAGTTATATTTTATCTGTGTAACGCAACGCAAATTTACATTTTTTTAACACGAAAACGATTTTTTTTAGACGAACAGCATTTATAACAGGATTAACAACACAGTTTACTATACAAACAAAAAAATCTTTATCAAGAGAAAAGAAATTATATTAAGTATATAAAATAAAAATAAAAAATATAGGATTAAATAAAGAATTCTTAAATAACACATTCATATATTAAAAATTACTTAAAAAACACAACTATTAATTATTCATATTTTTTTAATAATAAAATGTAAATTACTGATTAACATAACAGTTACTAATACGTATTAGTTAACTTACTTTTAAAAATCTTAAAAATATAGCTCATCTCATATTAAATCTATAAATATTTAATAAAAAAGACTGCCTTTTCAGACAGTCTTTTTACCTTATGAAAAACTATTAATTTATTTCTTTGCCCACCAAAGAGGAGTACTTAATTCATCTGCTCCTTGAATTCCTAAAGCTTTATTCAAATTATCTCCATTAGTATTATAAGCTCCATTTCCATAACGGATTCTTTGAGGATATTTTCCATTAATATCTCCTTGTGCAAAAATATTTACATTACTGGAAACACCTTCAAATAAAGCTTTTGGATAACCATAATCTCTCACTATTGACCAAGCTTCATAACCATTAGTATAAGCAACAATCCATCGTTGAATAGCAATTTTTTCTAAATTTTCTTCTAAACTACCTGTTAATTGTGCTATATCAGAGTTCAAATATACTCCAGCTCCAACATCCCATAATTTCATAGCTTCCTCTATACCTTTTACGTACATAGCCTGTGCATTCTCATCACTCAATCCTCGTAAAGCAGCTTCTGCTCTTAAAAAATATGCCTCCGCAGACGTCATCACAATTTCAGGAGATACTCCTTCCTGTCCTCTTCTGTTAACAATATTTTCGGCAGGTGTTGAGAAAAAGTTATAAGGTATATATGATTTTACATCTCCATTCAAACGACTTGGTTGCCCCACATAATATTTATCCTTAGGTACTACAATTGTAGTTTTATCTCCCTCTACTTTTTCAGAAAACTCTACACCTTCCTCTGTTAATGTAGCTTTTATAAAATCAACAAATTCTTGATGTTTAGTGACTAAATCTCCTTCTGTTGGCTTTGTAAAAGTAGACTCACCTCCCACAGCAGGTCGAGCATATTTTGCTAAACGAGGGTCATTATTATCTTTTAAAATATCAATTAAAACTTTACCTACCGTCCATTGTGCAGGTGGACCAAAACCATGCCAAATATCACCATACATAGCACTGCTCCATTGATCTCCATCAATATGCTTTTTCAACAGACAATTATCTCCTTTTGTTTCTAATAAAGGCTGTTTAATAGCCTGCTTAATAGCTGTTTCAGCAAAATTAGCTCCCTCTGCACCTAAAGCACGCATTGCCATACGTAATTTTAAAGTATTGGCTAGCTTTTTCCACTTTTGCAAATCTCCTTTATAATACACATCATTACTTCCTAAATCTTGTGATCCAAATCCAGTAACTTTAGCATCTCCTATTGTTTGCATTGCTTGATCTAATTCTTTAATTACACCTTCATAAATTTCTTTTTGTGTATCAAATTTAGGAAGTGTAATATCGGGATTACCTGCTTCTGTATAAGGAACCATTCCAAAGATATCAGTAAACTTTTGAAAATATAAACCTTTTATAATTTGCCCAACGGCATACATGTATTCATTCTCATAATCACCACCTGTTTTTACCTTCTTCATATATTCATTCAATCCTCCTAAGTATCCTGATGCCCAATCCCAAGTTGCATTAGTATATGCTGAATGATGCTTATATCCCAATTCGTCTGACCACCAACTCTTATCGTGTCCAAAACAAAAATGACCTGAAAATCTATCTCCATAAATAAGTTGCCCTCTCCAATAAAAAAATCTAGAAGGAGCCATTAAATTTACTTGAGGCTCTGTTAGAAAATAGGCAGCTCCCCCTACCTCTTCTTTAGTAAAACCATCTGGTTTTGTATTTATTTCATCAAAATCTCCAGTACAACTATATAGCACTACAAATCCGATTACTAATATTCCTAAATTTATTATCTTTTTCATCACTTTATATCTTATTAAAATTGTAAATTAAAACTAAACCCTACACTTCTTGATGTTGGAATACTATTTATCATTATACCTAACCCCGAGTTACCAGTCCCTATACTTCCTTCCGGATCAAAATGATCTATTTTTTTATATAAGAAGAATAAATTTCTTCCTACAACTCCTATAGAAGCACTCTTAACAAAAGTATTATTAAACATTGATTTTGGCAAAGCATATGACAGAGCAAATTCTCTTAATCTTACATTAGTTTGATCAAAAACATATTCTGAAGCAATACCAGATACTGCTCCCCAATATTTTTGAGAAGTAATTTTCTCAGTGTTAGCCACATACACCTTTTTACCATTTTTTTCTGTTTCTACAACTCCATCAAAAATAATTCCACCATCTCTATATTGTAAACTTCTTTTAGAAACTCCTGTAGCATCTAATACAGCAATAGTAGGAGCATATATCTTTCCTCCAACACGAGCATCAATCAAAAAGCGTACAGAAAAATTCTTATAACTAAAGTTATTAGTTAAACCTCCTATCCAATCCGGTTGTGCATTACCCAATAACACTTTATCAGAAGAAGCTTGCGGTTTCCCTTCGTTATTTACAATAATTTGCCCTTCATCATTCTTTTTCCAAGTATTTCCGTAAATATCACCATAACCACCTCCAACAGTAGCAACAACTCGAACAGCTCCTCCATTTGTTTTATTTAACTCTTTTTCTTTTAGCTCTTTCGTCAACTCATTTAAAGTATTTTTATTTGATGAAATATTTCCAACTATTTCCCATTCAAAATTCTCTGTTTTAACCGGAACACCACCTAATAAAAATTCAAAACCTTTATTCTGCATTTCTCCTATATTTTCTCTAAATGCTTTATAGCCTGTAGACTCCGCTACCGGAACATCAAATATTAAATCTTGAGATTTAATATCATAATAAGAAAAATCACCAAAAAGTCGATTCTTAAATAACTTAAATTCAACTCCAACCTCCATAGAAGCTGTCTTCTCCGGTTTTAGATTCTTATTAAGTTTAACAGCTCCATCTCCTTTAAAAACCTGAGTTTCTCCTAAATATCCAGTACCAGATACTCCATAATATTCGTATATTTGATAAGGTTTTGTATCAGAACCTACTTGTGCCCATGAACCTCTTACTTTTAATAAGTTTACCCATTCCGGCATTTCCAAAGCTTGAGATATAATGAAACTTGAACTTACAGAAGGATAGAAATAAGAACGGTTATGACTTGGAAGTGTTGAAGACCAATCATTACGTCCAGTAATATCTAAGAATAAAAATTTCTTATAAGATACAGATGCAGAACCATAAATTGAATTTACTTTATGCTTTTTCAAAGGAACATATGAAGGAGGATTCAATTTTCTAAGGTTATCAATAGTACCTCGTGAAGGAATTCTAAAATCTTCACCGGAAATCGTACTTCCTCTGTAAGTACGATATGATAAATTCCCTCCTAAATTTGCTGTTAAATTAATATCTTCTGTAAGATCTTTATTCATCATAACTAAAAAGTCTGCATTAGTTTCTTCACTTTTTGAGTTACTTACACTCATCGCCCCAAAACTCTTAAACCAATGTCCGTATTGCGTAACATTTTCTCCAAATTCTGAAGAAACATCTGTTCCAATTCGAGCAAAAGCAGACAACCAATCATTAAATGTATAAGTTACCTTAGCAAAACCTGTCATTCGTTGTTTTTTTCGCTCTTTTATATCATGGAATAAACTCCAATAAGGATTTCTTTTCTTGTTAGTATAAGATATTGAACTATAGGATTCTTCTAAATTTTGATAATTTTTCAAATCTTCAACGTCAACATTACGAGGCATTATTAATAAATGAGCCAAAGTACCATCACCTCCAACAGAAGGCTGATTATGTATCATTCTTGTTAAATAAGAGACCTTAGCATCTAATACTAATTTATCACTTATTTTAGAAAATCCTCTTACATTGAAGCTATTACTACTTAACGTAGAATTAGGAACCATTGACTCATCATCCTTATTAGTATAAGAAAATCTCAAACTTGATTTTTCTGTTCCTCCACCTATTGAAATTGTATTTACAAACTTAATTCCTGTTCTAAAGAAGTTCTTCACATTATTTTTTTGAGCAGAGTATGCTCTATTTTCACCTGTGTAATATAATTTTTGACTTCCATCTAATTTGGCACCCCACGAACCAGATGCTGCTTTTAATTTATCAACAGTACTCGGAACAGTTCCTGCAGTTCCTTGTCCATATTCATTTTGAAAGTCCGGCAAAATCATAGGTTGCTCAAAATAGGTATTAGAATTAATTGTAACACCCAACCCCTTGTTCAACTGTCCTTTTTTAGTAGTTATTAATACCACACCATTACTTGCACGAGAACCATACAACGCGGCTGCGTTAGGACCTTTCAATACTGAAATAGATTCTATATCATCTTGATTAATATCTGCTAATGCTCCAGTCGTTACAGTCGATTCATAAACACTTCCACCACTATTTGCTCCCCCATTATCTACCGGCACACCATCAACTACAATTAATGGTTGGTTTTCGCCTGTAATAGAGTTATTACCACGAATAGTGATACGAGAACCACTTCCAACTCCCGCTCCTGATTGATTAATTACTACACCTGCTACTTTTCCTGAAAGAGAGTTAGCAATATCATTACTTTTAACAGCCGCCACTTCATCAGACTTTAATTCTGAAACCGCGTATCCTAACGCTTTCTTCTCACGTGATATTCCCAAAGCAGTAACTACTACTTCTCCAAGAGCCTCTGCACTCTCTTGCAATACTACATTAAGTTTACTTTTTCCTGTTACTTTTATTTCTTTTGTAGCAAAGCCTACATAAGAAAATCGTAATACAGCCCCTTCTCTTACTTTAATGGTATAATTACCATCAAAATCAGTAGAAGTACCTTGTGATGTACCTTTTACAATCACATCTACTCCCGGTAATGGCATTCTATCACCCGAACCGGTTACAGTTCCTGTAACCACCTTACTTTGACCCCATACAAGCATAGGAACAAACGCTAAAATTACTGTTAATTTTCTAAGCATAATTACTTGAATTTAAATTAATATTAAATTTTATTCGTTGAAAATATCATCATAACCTGATAATATAATACTTAACAAATATAAAAAAATTTCTTAAACGAAAACGTTTTTCTTGATAAAAAAGCTACTAATTTATTAACTCAAATTTACGTCCTTTAAAACTAAATTTACTACAATAAAAAAATGAGAATGCTTATTACATTCTCATTTTTTTATTAATTCATTAGATTTTTAATTTCTACTTAGGACCTTGACCATAATTAGGATCTGGAACATCAAACCATATCCTTTCTGAATTTAAAATAGAAGGATCATTTGTTCCTGTAGTAAATCCTTGCTCTTCATTTGCTTTTTTCTGATTTTGATAATTCTTATTATCTTCTGTAGGTGTTCCTACATCAAATCTTCTAGGAATTACTAACTCTATCCCACTTGCTAATAATTCATCTCTTTTAAGGTAATCACTTCCTTTTTTAGGAATTCCTGAACGACGAACTAAAGTCCAAATATCACCTCCGGAAGTAACTGCAAAATTTATATACTGTTGAATATATACTTTTTCTAACCCATCTGTTGATAAATCAAAATCTGAACTTTTTAACATTTCATCAATTTCACCATCTTTCAATTTTGTTGATGCCTTTTGTGCCATTTCCTTTGAATATACAGGGTCAGACTCATAATATGGTTGCTTGTTATTTTTTGCCAAAGCGTCCATACGTTGTACAGAAAGACGAACTCCTTTTGTAAAATAGTCTTGTGCTGATTTTGGCAAATTAGCACCTAAAAGTTTAAACTCTGCCAAATACAAGTTTGCTTCTGCTGATGAACCCAAAATAACTTTTAATGCCGGGTGATTATCCTTCTGCTCTAAAACTCTACCTCCCGGTTTTGTCGGATAAGTAAAATTCATACCTGTTCTTGTAATAAACTCTGAATATTTTGACGTAGAACGATATATCTTCTCTACATCTCCTACACTAATCTTATTTAATTCACTTTGCTTAAAATAAGCATCATATTCTGATGACTGTGAAGCATCTGGAGACAAAGGAACTCCAAAATATCGAACCCAAGGCTCTCCCGGAGCTTTCCAACTCTCAAAATTATTAGAACTATCAAAATTAACATACTGCTTCACATAAGGTGGTAATTCTTTTCCCGCATCAATAAATGCTTGAACAATCTCTGCATTAAAATTGTTTTTAGTATAAATAAATCGAACTCTTGGATCTTTATTTTTGATTAAGAAATCTACCACATTTTTTGCAGCTGCTCCCGGCTGAGTACCATTTCCTGTACCATAATATTTAATATCTCTTCTATACATGAAGTCATCTTCTAAATCATCTAAATATCCAACTGATGAATTAGCTACTTCTTCTGCAATTTTTAATGCTTTTGCTCTATCTCTATTGATTAATCGAGCTGCAATTTTCAATTTTAACAAATTACAATATTTTGCCCATTTTTTATAATCTCCTCCATAAATAACATCTTGAGCTCCCACATTAATTTGCTCAGTTGCTGTTAATCCTTTTATTGCTTCATCCAACTCTTTTAACCAAGTATTAAATAACTCTTCTTGCGTATCGTACTTTGGAGTCAATAATGCCGGAGTTGTATATGGAGCCATTGCTGCCTCACTATAAATCATTGAACCATATTTATCTGTAACAGTAAGTGCCTCTTGGATTACTATAGGATACGTAATTGCCTTAAGAGCTTGTCTTATACGTTGTTCCTTTTCATTCATTCTTCCAATTCTATCACGAATATCTCTTACATTTGGAAATAAAGAACTATAAATATTATGCCCTCCTGTAGGTCCCATTTCTGCTACTTTCTCACCATTTCCAAGCCCTGACGCTGTTAACTGACTCCAAGGAAATATATAATCAAAATTATCATAAAACCAAATCGTATAATCATTATTATACGTTTGCTCTATCGCCTTTGTCAAAGAATATCTTAAATCCGGCTCTGATAAAGTTGACGGATCGCTATTAATCTCTGCAAACTTATCTTTATCACATCCAACTAAAATAGTTAGAATAAATACTAAACTTATTATTTTTTTCATTTTACTTATTTTTTTTCATTTTTTATAAATCAATCGCCACACTCATAGTGTATGTTGCCGTATAAGGTATAAAGTTTCTTTCCAAGAAAGAAGCACTACTACTATTTCCTCTAAATCCTTCAGGATTTAAATGATTAGGCAATGAATTATATAAATAACCTAAATTACGAGCATTCAAACTTACATATAAATTTTTCACACCTATTTTCTTTGAAAATCCTTTTGGGAAATTATATCCCAAAGAAATATTTCTCAATGCTATATAATTTACTTCTGCAAACCAATCATCATTAACCACTCCTTGTCCCCAACTATTTTTTCTATACATAAAATGACTTGCATGTCCTGGCTCAATAAAGCCTTTATCATAAGCTTCTTTAAAAGTCATCCCTCCTACATCTTGTTTTGTTCCTTTAGGAGTTGTAACCATAGTTCCTTTTTCAAATACACCCTCAGGGATTACACCATCGTTATATGTTCTTCCTTTTCTATCTTCATATTGAGAAGTCCATTGAATTCCTCCATGCTCAGCATCTCTACCTTTTAATGAAGTTTCTAAATAACCATAGGCAGTACCATACCTACTAGAATAAGATGCCATATGACCTCCAAAACGAGCATCTAACATAACAGATAAATTAAATCCTTTATATTTGAATGTATTAGATAAAGAACCTTCAAAATCCGGTTGTATTTTACCTACCTCTACAACTTCTCCACTTCTTGCATAGTAAGGAGTTCTTTTCGAATCTATATATTTTAAAATAGGCATTCCATTTCTTGGATCATCAATAGGATTTCCGTCCTTATCCATCGCTTGGAATTTTTTCATCGCACTATCTGACATTAATATACCATATTCTCCTCCTTCAAAAGCAACAGAACCTATTCTAAAATTACCGTAAGTAGGTGTTCCCGCTAAATTTTTATATTCTCCATAATCTTTGTGAAGCTTCTTAATCTTAGTTTTATTTCTCCAATAATTAAATGTGGTACTCCATTCAAAATTTTCTGTTTTTATTGGCTTTCCTGTTACCATCAATTCAAGACCATAATTACTCAAAGTACCAATATTTGTTAAGTATTTTGTATAACCTGACTCCTGTGGCAAAGGAATTTCCCCTATCTGTTGTCCAATAGTCTCGTCATAATAAGCAATATCAAACCCAAATCTGTTATTAAAAAATCTCATATCCGCACCTATTTCAAATGAATTTTTAAGTTCCGGCTTAATAGACTTATCTACAAGTGTTGTATTTAATCCATTATTATAAATGAAATTTCCTCCATCCATCTCATATTTCCCTACACTATAACCTTTATTAATCATATAAGGATCTGCATCACTACCAACCTGTGCCCAAGAAGCTCTTAATTTACCAAAATTAACCCACTCAGGTAAATCAAGTGTTTTGTTAAATATCCAAGAAGTACTTACAGAAGGGTAAAAATAAGAATAATTACCGTCTCCATTAGTATAAACTAAAGATGATGACCAGTCATTTCTTCCTGTAACATCTAGGAATAATTGATCTTGATAAGAGAAACTTCCTAAGAAATATAAAGAATTAACTTGTTTAGTACCATTAACTCCCGCACCTGCCTTAGTTGTTTTCTTAGAATTACCTATATAGAATTTACCCGGTACAATTAAACCCCCATCTGTTTCTACATAAGAATAAGATTTGTTTTGACTCCAAATTTCTCCTCCTAATACAAAATGCCCTTGTAAACCTTCAAATAACTCCTTATCATAATCCAACATTAATTTTCCTGTTTTACTAACATCTGTTGAATGTTTTAATTGATAATAACCTCCTTCATTAGCATATCCTTGTCCTAGTTGTTTCTCTTCATATTTTGTCAGATATGAATTCATATTTGCTTCTGCTTTTAAGGATAATCCTTCTGTAATAGTAGCTGATAACTTAACGATTGGACGAATTACTTGGTCTTTACTTACTTTATCGTTCATATTATATGCAAACCAAATACCTGCACCAGGAATATTACTGTATTTATCTCCATATTTAGATTGAGGAACTCCTCCGTGAATTGCTTGCCAATATTTTCTTTGCTTATATTTCTTTACATTGTACCAATTTAACCAAGTACCATTTAAGAAAAATTCCGCAATATCATTTCTTGGATTTTTAGAAGTAGAAGTGGTAAAAGAAACTGATGCTTCTGCCCTTAACCAACTTGCTAAATTATAAGAACCTCTAAATAATAATGAATTTCTCACAAAAGAATTATTAGGTAAAACACCTGTTCTATCATTATAAGAATCAGATAAATAAAAACTACCTTTTTCATTACCTCCACTAAGTGCTACTGATGTATTATTACTCACACCCGTACTATATGCATGTAACATATTATTTTTCACAGGCTCATAAGTAGTCAACTCTCCATCATATCCTATAATTGGTCTTCCATCAAACTTTGGACCATAACCAAACCATCCTGGGTGATTTATCATTGTCGCTACTCCATCAGCATTTGTATAAAACTGCTCAGTATCGTATTTGTAATAATTTCCATTCTTATCTTTTTTACCAAAATCAATATAACCTGCTAATTTACCAAACCCGTATTCATACTGAAAATCCGGTGTAGCATATACATTGTCTATTCCCAAAGAATGTCTTATAGAAACACCCAAACCTTTTGCTTTTGAACCATCTTTTGTTTGAATCAAAACAACACCATTAATACCTCTAGAACCATAAAGTGCTGTTGCCGCTGCTCCTTTTAATACAGAAACACTTTTATAATCATCTGGGTTTAAGTTTTTCAAAACATTACCAAAATCGTTAGAATCAGCATTCCAATCTGCACTTGCATTTGAAACTCCATTTTCTAAAATTACTCCATCAATAACAAATATAGGTTGATTGTTATTTGAATTTAATGAAGAAACTCCCCTAATTTGAATTTTTGAACTACCAAAAAGACCTCCATCAGAAGAGCCAATACTTACACCTGCTGATTGCCCTTGCAATGCTGAAACAGGATTCACAGTATTCAATCCTGCTAAATCTTCTCCTTTTAATTCAGTCATTGAGTATCCCAACTTTTTTGTTTCACGCTTAATACCTAAAGCAGTAACCACTACTTCTCCAAGAGCCTCTGCACTCTCTTGTAGCACTACATTAAGTTTACTTTTCCCTGTTACTTTTATTTCTTTCGTAGTAAAACCTACATAAGAAAATTGCAATACGGATCCTTCCTTTACTTTAATGGAATAATTCCCATCAAAATCAGTAGAGGTA
>PDWI01010154.1_pt1 | contig 10597 bp, 11 predicted proteins | sample 1430891 | NCBI WGS metagenome assembly PDWI01 (sample SAMN01162508, study PRJNA174530) | Oral metagenome, whole genome shotgun sequencing project. | biome: Marine environment; feature: Marine mammal; material: Swab sample of the gingival sulcus; isolation source: swab sample of gingival sulcus... | reverse complement strand
ATTTTTCATGGAGAAGTTAATCCTCATGATGCCATTAAGGGCGGTGGTGGCAAATGGTATCGTCATGTAAAAGCAAGCCCATGGATTGAGGCGTATTGGCAGTAATGGTAACTTTAAAAATAAATTATTTTAAACAATAAGAATATAAACAATACAAACATACAGTGAGCTATGAATAAAAACACCTTGATAGATTTAACAAATGCCATTAAGATTGGTTCTGGTAGTGAGCGTTCTGTTTATATTCATCCTGATGATCCAAATAAGTTGGTTAAGGTAATTCACCCAAATCGTAAAAATTTGCAAACCAAACGAGAGACGAACGCTTATAAAAGGTTAGTAAAACGTCTGCCAAATACAAAAGAGGTGTGGAAGCATCTTCCTCGTTTTTATGGTATGCAAGATACCAATCTAGGTAAAGGGCAAGTGGTAGAGACTATTCGTGACTTTGATGGAGAAATTTCCAAAACTTTTCTGTTTTATCTTGAGCAAGATGGTGTGGAATGTTATAGAGCAGAACTTGAGCAATTAAAAAGCTACTTTTTAAAGTACTGCATTATTTTTAACCATGATATTTCTTCACCTGTCAATCTGGTACTAAAACGTATTAATGAAACTGAGCAACATTTAGTGTTGGTGGATGCGCTCGGTGATCATACAGCAATTAAGATTTTAAATGTGATCCCATATTTAGCACGGCAAAAGATTCTTCGTCGTTGGGATAAATTTGAAAATAATCTGTTAAAGTTTAAAAATAAAGCGATGGAGTGAAATCCTTGTTAGACTCTCAAGTAACCATAAGCTTGCAACGCACAGATGCTAAGATACCGATTATAAATCCACAAGCGGACTTATCAATCGTTGGTTGTGATTGTATTAATGATTGTATCAATCAAGAAAAAAAGGTGCAAGAACAGGTTCATGTTCTTGCCTCCGGTAGTTCTATTGCTCAAGTGGATATGAGTATGGTTGCTCAACAGACGACAATTTTTGTTAATGGAAGCATTCAACTCTTTGAACAGCAGGATTTTCAATATCCTGTCGCCTATGTGATCAGTGATAAAAGATTTATTGAGCATAATCTTGAATTGATGCAAGCGTATTATCAAGGGCAGTGTCCCTTATTTATCACTCAACCAGTATTGGAAAATTTACAAAAACTTGCCCCTGAGTTTTTAGAGAAAATTCATACGCATATTCGCTTGCTTTATAATTATCAAAAACCAATTAAACAGAGCAAAATAGGATTATTGAATAAGCTTATTAATAAGATACAGCCAGTAGTGATGGACGATAACTTTATCAAATTAAAAGATAAAAATAGTAATCCTATCATTGGCGTTAGTACAGATATTCGTTATGGTTTTGTAGAGGCAGGAACTGTTGCCTTTGTGGCAACTCAATTGGCATTTTCGATGGGGTTTAAACATATCTATTTACATGGCATGGATTTATTAAATAGCAATCAGCCAAGATTTTATGAAACGCAAGATAATCAAGCACCCTGCAAACTGGATAAAGCCGTACAAAACCGAATCATTCCTTGTTTTGAGTTTTTAGCTCAAACGTATCGTGAACAAGGTGTGCTTGTGTATAATGGTTCGCCTATATCTAAAGATCTATTTAACCAATTACCTTTTCAACCGAGCTATTTACAAGCTTAAATCAATTGACAATGTTTAGTTAAGTTATAATCTGCAAAAAGAGAAAAATTTGATGAGTCTCAACGCTAAAACCACTCAGTATTTAAATAATCAAGATAAATTTATCGTCTGTTGCTTTTTTACTGAAAGCTATATTACCCATGCGGAATCGTTACAAGATTCATTGGATGCATTGGATATCAGTTATTTTTTTAAATGTGTTCCAGATGCAGGTTATTGGGAGGCAAATACACGTATTAAGCCACACTTTATTCAAGAATGTCTAACTCAGTTTCCTGAGCATCATATCTTGTATGTCGATGCGGATGCGGTGGTTAAAAAGCCTTTGGATTATTTTAATCACATCAATGCAGACGTTGCCTTTTATAAGACGAAAGGTATGGCAGGTATGTCACATGATTATCTTGCCAGTACGCTATTTTTTAGTAATAATGATAAGGCAAAAGAGTTGGTACAATACTGGATTGATGCCCAAATCGATGGTAAAAAAACACAAGTGGATCAAGATAGCTTAGATATTGCTATGGAACAGCTAGCCGACGATTTAGTCGTTGAACCACTGCCCGCAGGCTATATTAAGATATTTGATAAAGACTATGAGGGTGAGATTTATATTGAACAATATCAAGCAAGTAGAGGGCAGACGAAATTGCGTAGAAAGAGGATTCGTCAGCGTAATGCTATTTTGATTGTCAGTGTTTTGGCATTGCTCACTTACTGTTTGTTCCTACTAATAACAAGGTCATAGTCATGTCAAATGCACCGAATAACTTTGTGATTAGTTTAAAGTCTGCAACTACTAGGCGTGAGCATATCAGGCAGATGTTTGCAGATAGCAATGTCGATTTTGCTTTTTTTGATGCGATTGAACCAACGGCAAACTTTACACAAGCGTTTAATCTAAAGTTGGATATGGAGGCAAGTTTATTAGAAAAGACAGAGCTTGCCTGCTTGCTCAGTCATGTTAGCCTATGGCAATATGCAATTGAACAAGATATGGATTATATTGGTATCTTTGAAGATGATATCTATTTTGGCAAAAATGCTGATTTTTTTCTTAATAATTATGATTGGATACCAACCGGTGTTCATCTGATTAAACTGGAAGCATTCAAGGTCTATAGACCGATGCGACAGAATAAAATTAGTGTTGCTAATAATAGAAAAATCGCTATTCTAAAAGAAAGACACCTAGGAGGAGCTGGTTATATTTTGTCGAAATCTATAGCGATGGATTTGATTGATTATGTGCAAAGTCAAACACAATTACCTCCATTGGATTATATCTTGTTTGATCCTTATTTTATTCATCAATTAAAACATCATTACGATATTTATCAATTGCAACCAGCACTGTGTGTTCAAGATATGAATAGGAATAAATTTACTCATTCCTTAGTAAATGAAGATCAAAACCAACAAACACTCACTAGCCAACTTGAAGCAGATAGAATAAAGTCAGATAAATCAGTTAATAAAATGTTATATACTGAAGATAAAACATTGATCACTAAAATAAAAAGAGAAGTACATAAATTATTTTTTAGAAATCAAGATAAAATTAGATGGCGATAGCTGTTATATAAGAAATTTAATAGCAATCTTATCAATCATTGTACATTCAGGGAGACCATTCAAGATTCATCAAAGGGAACAATTATTCCGTGTAAGTCAATTTGTTGCTTTTTTTGTTTTTCTTGCCAATATTTAGGAGTAAATTGAGAACATAGGCGTTTTGTTTCACGCAACAGTTTTTTGAATTGATTTTTTTCCTTACGTCGCATCCTTTGCTTGCGTTCAGTTTCTAAGCTACTTTTTAACTGACTTTCTAAATCTTGATTTAGGACATCTTCTTGTATTACCAAGGCAGGGGTGATTTGATATATGTCAAAGTTGTCTTTTTTCTCAATAAAATCCGAAAATAGATAGTGATCAATAGGCTTATGAATGCCGTTTTGTTGAATAGTTTTAACCAGTATTTTAGCAACATTTCGTGATATCACATAGCCTGCCAGTCCCATGTGTTCTGTTTTTATTTTTTGAAATTGAAAATTAGCCACTTGTACAAAGTTGTCATCATGTATCGCTTTGGTCAGCATGGTTTCTAGCTTGATGGTATCAAATCGTTGCATAAAGATATCAATATTATCTATAAACTGCACAATATTAGGACTAACAATCACATCATCTTCAAAAATAAGCATATAGGGTAAATCATCATCAATAATTTTTTTCCATAAAAGATAATGACTCATAAAACAACCCAGTTCACCCATGGTCAAACTATTATCTTGATAGTTCAGACCTTGCTTGTGGCATAGTGTTAATGCTTGTTGTTTGTTAATGGCATCAAAGAATTTATATTTGATACCTAGCTTAGAAAACATAGTTTGGATATGCTCTCGGCGTTTTGTTTCGGATTTTAGGCTGATGACTTTTATAATATTTGACATTGTATATTTCACTTTTTAATTAATAACCTTGTTATAATTACCGACTAAATTAAAGTTATGGTTTTTGTTTGGTGAGTAATTTGAATTAAGATGTTAAGATTAGTGTGTATAATATAACTGAAGATGAAGGAAGTAAAGATGATAAAAAAATTAAACATTTTATATTCGTATCAACGGATAAATATAATTGGAGGTTTGGAAACAAGACTGATTGATGAATTTAAATGCCTTAAAAAGCAAGGGCATCAAGTTCATTTTGTTACCAATAAAAATAATTTTAAGGCGAGTGTGGCAGAAATATATGAGAATAATTGTGAATTTGTTCTCTTAGAGGTTGGTAAGACTTCCAATGCTGTAGATCTAATTATTCTTACAGATCAACTTGTGAATACAATTGAATCAAATAATATTAATTGTGTTAGTGTACATATGCAGGATGATTTTGCACTTGCGACAATTATGGCAGCTCAAATTTGTCATATTCCCGTTATTTCTACCATACATGGTATATTTGATATCTATCGCAAACCCTTATCAAGATTAGTGATTCAAAAGTTAGCAATGAAGAGTGTCAGTTTATTGATAACGGTTAGTAAGACAATGAGCAATATATATCCTCAACCGCTTACGATTATTCCTAATATGATAAACCTTGATAATTTTAAGAATCACAGTTCGTCTGATAGTAAAGACTGGCTGGTAGTTAGTCGTATTAGTAAGGAAAAGTTTCCATCAATTATTAAATTTTTACAGGTCGCTCAACATTGTGGTATCCCAAATGTGGATATCGCAGGTGGTGGTGATTCCAAAAAACTTAAAGAAGCAATTAAAGATTTAAATATTACTCAAAATGTTAGATTCTTAGGTGAATGTCAGGATATTTCAGCACGAATGGCAAACTACCAAGGAATTGCGGGTATGGGTAGAGTGGTAGCAGAGGGTTTAGCTAGTAAAAGAATGGTTTGTGTACTGACAATTGGTGGTGAATTAAAGGGCTTGGTAACTCCTCGAAATTTTGAACGGTTTAAAAACTATAACTTTAGTGGTCGTACACAGAAAAATATTTCTTTAGATGAATTTCAACAGCAAATTGCTAGCTGGAATAAAGCAGAAGAAGACAAATTATACCAATTAGTTTGTAATGAACTATCTACAGAAAACTGGAATAATTACATTAAAAAATATCAAGATGTAACTTTTGTAAACAATCCAGCACTTGAAAGTTTTTATCATAAATTAGCCTTTTTTGCTAAAAACATATCAACCCCTTATATTGATGATGCCTTTTTTCAACAATTATTTTATGAAACTCTTTTAGATTTTCAGTGTCGTGATATTATTGAAGCATTTCATTATTATGATAACAACCGTTTGATGAATAAAGCATATCCCAACCCTCTCACAAAAGATAAAAAAAAGTGGTATAAATTTTGATAAGTTACTACGGATTAAGATAGGGTTTATTTATGGTAGAACGCACCATCAAAAATAACGAGTTTATAAAAAAATACTTACCTTTCCTATGCCTGTACCTGCTTATTTGGACACTCGCACCAACGTTCTTAGCAAGCAGTGTGGCATTAGATGTCAGTGAGGGTATTAACTGGGGTAGTGAGTTTCAGTGGGGCTATTACAAACATCCGCCATTATCATCATGGGTGTTGTATATTTTTTATGCTTTGTTTGGTAGTTTTGGGGCGTATCTATTAAGCCAGCTATGTGTGTTGCTGAGTTTATATTTTAGTTATCAACTAGGAAAAATCGCCTTTTCACAACAAGTTGGGCTGTTGGCAAGTATCCTAACCATGGGTATCTATTATTATACTTACCCCACTCTTGAATTTAACCATAATATTGCCCAGTTTCCGATATGGTCTGGATTGGCATTAGTATTTTATTTAGCCGTTACAAAAAATCGTTGGTTAGATTGGTTTTGGTTGGCAGTATTTGCAGGTCTTGGCATGCTTACCAAATATAGCGTCTTTTTCCTACTATTACCGATGGCATTATATTTATTGTATCCTAAACAGTGGCATTTGTTAAAATCAGCTAAGCCTTGGTTGTCATTAGGATTGATGTTAGCGATTTTTTCTCCGCATTTTTATTGGCTAATAACCCATGATTGGTTACCACTAACCTACGCTCAAGGGCGTGGGCATAATGATAGTTGGTTGGTGGCTCATTTTAGTTGGTTTAATTTTACGCTAACTCAGCTATTAGTGCATATTCCATTATTAGTCATTGTATTTTTGCAACGTAAAAATTTGCAAAAATTGTTAGATTATCGTGCTAACTTAACACAAGGGCAAAAGTTGATTGTATATTTATGGTTGGCTCCGTTATTGTTATTATGTTTGTTGAGTTTAGTATTTGGGGTTAAGCTAAAAGATATGTGGGGTATCCCAATGTGGGGGCTATCAGGTCTGATAGTAGCATCCATGTTGATACCAACAAAGTTATCAATCTGTATGCCAAAAATAATTAAGGGCATTGGGCTATGGCTATCAATCATTAGCTTGCTTATGCTAGTATATGTTAGCTTTGGACATCAACTGCGTGGTAAACCCTCTCGTATGGATTGGAATGCACAGGCTTTGGCGACTGAGGCTCAACAAACATGGCAAACATACAGTAATTGCCCGTTGGATAGTGTATCGGGCGATAGATGGTTGTCAGCGTTGATAGCGATGAATACAGGATTTCCCTCACAGATATTTGAAGATTCTGCAAGCAAGACCCCTTGGATGAGTAAAGAAAGATTACGTAGGCATGGCACTTTACTTGTTTGGCAAAATAAAGTAGAGCAAAACAAGCAAGAGAAAAATAATACACCACCAAAGACTGAATTACTAGACGAAACAATGAAAAACGAATTGCTTTATATAAATGGACAATGGTCAGTACCTTGGACAAACAATGCTAGTGCAGATCCATTAATTGTCAATTGGGCGATTTATCTACCCAAAGCCTGTTTAAACAAGAGATAACTCATGCAATCCGTAACTACAAGAAATAATAGACCTTATTTATCCTTAGTCATACCTGCTTATAATGATGCAGAGGCACTGGATGTGTTTTTACCAAAAGTTATTCACTTTTGTAAAGAGTTGGACAGACTTTGTGAGGTTATTATTGTTGATGATGGTAGTAAAGACAGGTTAAAAAGCCATTTGCTAAAGCATATGCAGACCTGTCATCAAGATCAGCAACAGATTGATATTCAATTACTCAAGCTATCTCGTAATTTCGGTAAAGAGCCGGCGTTAAGTGCTGGATTAAGTTATGCCAATGGTGAATTTGTTGCGATGATGGATGCCGATGGTCAGCATCCCATTGGAGTGCTAGAACAGATGCTGACGATGATAATCGCTCAACCTGAGATTGATATGGTGGCGGGTGTTCAAGCCAACCGACCCAATGAGAGTAAATTAGCTAAGACGTTAAAATCAGGATTTTATCATTTTATTCAAGATAGTCGTCGTTATCAGTTACGTCCGAATGCAGGTGATTTTCGCTTGATGAACCGTAAAGTGGTTGATGCTTTACTTAAACTTCCTGAACGCCAACGGTTTATGAAAGGCTTGTATGCGTGGGTAGGCTTTAATACCGTTTATATCCCTTTTACCGCAGACAATCGACAGGCAGGAGACAGTAAATTCAATTATAGTGGTTTGTTTGAGCTTGCGATTACTGGTATTACCTCTTTTTCACAAAAGCCCCTACGCTGGATTTCACGTATGGGCATGTTGGTTTCTATCTTTGCCATTTGTTATGGGATTTTTATTGTAGTAGAAAAACTATTATTTGATAATAATATTGATGGTTGGGCAACGGTCGCAGGCGGGGTCATGTTTTCCGCAGGCTTACAATTAATTTGTCTCGGTGTGATTGGTGAATATATTGGGCGACTATACGAAGAAGTGAAACAACGCCCTTTGTACCTTGTTGATGAACATATTATCAGCCGTGATTTAATAAATGATGAATTACAGGACAACAACTTGCAAAGACAGCAAGATAAGCCACAACAAACCAACCAGACATTGGAGCGTTCTGGCGATGAGTAACAAACAACAGGCACTGTGGTTTTTACTCGTTGGTTCGTTGGCGGGTTTGGTACATTTTGTGATGTTGATTATCTGTGTGGAGTTATTGGGGATTGTACCTATATGGGCAAATGTGCTGGCTTTTTTAATTGCTTTTGTGGTGAGCTTTATTGGTCATTTCAAACTGACTTTTAATACTTATAGTGAAATAGATAATGAAACAAGCAAGGAAGCAAGAAGGGAAATAAGCAGTGAAGTAAATGATGGAGCGAATACCCCCCGCAACTGGTTAAAAAGTTTACAAAAATGGTTCGTAAGTTCTGTGGCAGGATTTTTATTAAATCAGGCATTATTCTTCGTAGGCTTGAAGCTATTAGGAGAAGATTGGTATGCTGTGATTTGGTTTGTAGTAACAGCAGTAGTGACAGTGGTGACCTTTGCTCTAGGTAAGTTATGGGCGTTTAATACAAAGAATGAAATAACATGAAAAGACTGATTATTAATGTCGATGACCTAGGACTGTCTGACGCAGTGAACGAGGCGGTTGTGCACTTGGCAGAAAAAAAGCGTATCAGTGCTACCAGCTATATGGTCGGTGGCACAATTATTCAAGAGCATCAGCAAGCATTAACGGCACTTAATATTGATGTCGGCTTGCATTTAGACTTTACAGGGATTTTTGCTTCGGATTTGACTGGCTCGCTGTCTTCGATATTGCTTAGATCCTATGGCAGACAATTGAATAAACAAGCAGTGAGTGATAATATTTGTCAGCAGTTTGATGATTTTGAAGACTGTTTTGGTCATTTACCTATTTTTGTTGATGGGCATCAACATGTTCATCAGTTTCCTATCATTCGTGATTGCCTATTAGCAGAACTTAAAAAAAGAACAGCAAATAATACTTCAGCAATAGAGATCGCCAGTCGTGTGACTCAGCCATTATTTCATGACCTAAAGTCGTGGATAATTTATCTACTTGGTGGTAATACTTGGTCTGTCATTTGTACTAAAAATCATATCACTACCAATGAGGGGTTTTTGGGAGTCTATGGCTTTAATAAAAACTATCAACAGTTAGTCGATTTATGGGAAAGTTGGTTGAGTGCTTGTCCTACATACTCAGAATATTCAGACTTAAATAAGCAAAGTAAGAAAAATAAGCAGAATCGTCATCTTGCTCCATTGATTATGTGTCACCCTGCCATTAAAGATCCAAATTGGACTGATGAAATTAAATCAGCACGAGAGCTTGAGTATCAGTGGTTAATCAGTGATGAATTTCAGCAAATGCTCGCAAGACATGAAGTAGAAGTGACAGGCTGGAACAGTAAGGCTATGGCATAGTGATGCGAGCCGAGAAAAACCGCAAATAAAAACGAGATAAACGGCTCACATCATTATTACATATCAAGCAAGCTTATTACAATAACGAACGTAAATAGTCACCAAACAACTCCAACCCCAACGGAGCTAACTTATCCCTCCATAAAGTCACCGCAGTATCATCACTATCAATCGCCACAGACCGTTGTAATAACACTTGACCTGTATCCCAACCATCGTCTAACTGATATAGACTACCACCTGTTACACGCTCACCCTTAGCAAGGGCATCAACAATTGCTGTTTTACCTTTGTAAGCAGGTAATAAGCTCGGATGATAACCAACCGCTCCATACCTTGCTTTATCCCGTGCTGATGGGGTGACAAAGCAATAAGCATGGGCGGTGAGTATCACATCCACTTCGTTGGATATTTGTTGCCTCTTGAGTGTTTTGCCATGAGTAGTAACAGCTATATCATGCTGAGTGGCTAACAAAGCGAGTCTATCATTCATATTAGGCGGTGATACAGCCACTACATTAATATTAGGATTGGCTAGGCATTGTTTGAGTAGTTGTTCAGCGAGCCATTTTTGCCCAACTATCATCACATTAATCGTTTTCATAGTCTGCTCCTAAGTATCTAAAACCTTGCACGGCTCGAAAGTGTCCACCATGTTTGCCTAAAAGTGTTTTTTTAGATCTAGACCGTGGACGGTATAATTCACCGCTAATCTGTGTCCATTTAGGGTCACGTCTTAACGCACTGGCAAGGTTTGGATGGCTAGTGTGAAAGATAGTCCTTAATGGTTTGTTGTAACGATTTTCACCATTGAGCCAATGCTCACAGACACGGTTAAGAAACCGCATACCAATGCCCGCTCCTTGCCATTCGGGCATGACTACGAGCCGACACGCACGTGCTTCAATTAGACCAGGGCGGGTTGAAACGGCTAAATGGGCAACGAGCTCATCACCAATCACAGCGACATAGTTGGTGGCTGCTATCATGTGGGGCATTTTTAGATAATGATGTGGCTCAAAAAGTTGCCAAAATCGCCAGTTTGTTTGGTAGATGTCAAACTGTATCTTTGGTTTTTGCCGAAGAT
>PDWI01010152.1_pt1 | contig 10598 bp, 7 predicted proteins | sample 1430891 | NCBI WGS metagenome assembly PDWI01 (sample SAMN01162508, study PRJNA174530) | Oral metagenome, whole genome shotgun sequencing project. | biome: Marine environment; feature: Marine mammal; material: Swab sample of the gingival sulcus; isolation source: swab sample of gingival sulcus... | reverse complement strand
CACTCATTTATTGTTGCTCCAGTTGTATATACATCATCTATTATAATTACTGTTTTTTTTAAGCTGGTTTTTGTGTTTTTTGCAAGAGTGTATTTTTTTCTTATGTAGTTTTCTCTCTCTGTTTTTGATAACTGTTTTTGAGAAAATAGACTTATTTTTCTATGAAAAACTTTTTTTACATCTATTTGGTGGTTAAATATTTTTGATATCTCTATTGCTATTTTGTATGCGGTGTCAAAGCCTCTATTTTTTATATTTTTTCTATTTGATGGTATAGGCACTATTTGTAAGTTATCTAAATCTTTAAACAAAAAGTAATACTTTTGAACAATTATTTTTGCATAAAATTTTGATAAATTTTCTTTCATTTTAAATTTATATGCTCTTAATATTTTTTTTGACATATTTTTGTATTCACTCAAATAGTAGAGTTTATCAAAATACAACTCTTTTTCTCTACACTCTAAACATATATCAATTTCAGATATTAATGGGATATTACATTTTTTACAGCAATTTTTTTCATTGTGTAACTCGGATATGTATTTTTCAAAGCATTTATCACATATTAAATCTTCATATATGTTTAGATAAATATCACATATAGAGCATTTATGAGCTCCAAGAAAAAATTTAAACACTCTAATACTTTTCTCCAAAAATATTTTATATTTTAGTTTTCTAAAAAAGATTTTTCTCATACTATATTTACTATTTTAGTAATAAATAAATTGAGCTATACTGAATTTTCTTACATTTTTTAATATTTAATAGCAAATAAATTGGATTATGTTAAATCTTCCTGCCACTTTTTTACTATTGAAAGTATTTCAATTGGAGTTTTTGAATAGATATCTATAGATCTTAATTCGTTTAGCACAATTTCATTTGGAGAAAATAGCTCCGGTGTAACATCTTTTTTTATGGGAACATAATCCAATTTTTTTTCATTTTTAGTAATTTGCTCTAATATTTCTTGAGATCTCATTATTACAGACTCTGGGAGGCCTCCTATTTTTGCTGCATGAATACCATAAGAGCTACCTGCAGAACCTTCTCTCAACTTCTTAACAAATATAATTTCTCCATTTTGTTCTTCTATTTTTAATGAAAAATTTTTAAGTGATTTATGCTCTAATAGTGTCAATTCATGATAGTGAGTTGCAAAAAGTGTTTTTATATTCTTTTGCAGAAGAAATTCCATAACTGCTTGTGCAATTGAAAGTCCATCACTTGTGCTTGTTCCTCTACCTACCTCATCCATTATAACAAGACTATTTTTTGTAGCATTTCGAAGAATATTTGCTGTTTCATTCATCTCTACTAAAAATGTTGATTCACCTCTTGCAAGATTGTCATTAGCACCTACTCTACAAAATATTCTATCAACTAATCCTATTTTTGCACTACTTGCAGGGACACTACAACCTATTTGAGCCAATAAAACTATAAGAGCCGTCTGTCTCAACAAAGTAGATTTACCAGCCATATTTGGTCCAGTTATAAGGGCAAAACTTATATTTTTATTTGACAACTTTATATCATTAGGAACAAATTCTCCCCCAGACATTGTGCTTTCAACAACTGGATGTCTTCCATTTTTAATGTCGATTATATTAGATTCATTTACTTCGGGAGTTACATAAGCTCTAGTTGAAGAGCAAGTTGCAAAAGAGTTATAACAGTCTAAAGTGGCAAGATAATCTGCTAGATAGAAAAAGTCATTACAATACTCTTTTGCCAAATCTCTTATATCCAAGAAAAGTTTTTTATCTAAATCTATTGCATTTCCAGTAGCACTATTTAACTCTGTCTCTAACTGAATTAACTTATCTGTTGTAAATCTCTCATTATTTACTAAAGATTGTCGTCTTATAAAGTATTCTGGAACTAAAGATAAATTACCTTTTGAAACTTCAAAAAAGTATCCAATAATTTTATTAAACTTTATTTTTAGATTATTTATTTTTGTACTATTTTTCTCTTCTTCTAAATAGTTATCTAAAATTTGCTTGCTATCACCCTTTATGCTTCTAAGTCTATCAAGCTCTTTATTAAAACCAGATTTAATCAACTTACCATCAGAAATAACAATAGGAGCTTCTTCGTCTATGGCAGAATCAATTGTTTGATATATATAGACCAATCTTTCAAACTTCTCTCTATCATTAAACATTAAAGAGTTAGCACCATTTTTACTTAAAACCTCTTGTATATCTATAAAACCCTTAATAGAATTTCTAATAGCTAAAAGATCTCTCGCATTTGCTCTATCAACAGCCACCCTAGAAGCTAATCTCTCAATATCCAAAACACCAGATAAAAAATTTCTTATATCATTTAACAGTGTCTGATTTTTATATAAAATATCACTACTATTTTGCCTATTTTTTATTTTTTCAATATCCAATAGAGGATTTAAAAGCCAATTTTTTAACTTTCTAAAACCTATAGAAGTTTTAGTGTAGTTTACAACACTAAGTAAGGAGTAAGCAGTAGATGAATCATAAATATTTTTTATAATTTCCAAATTTTTTTGTGTAGATTCATCTAAAATTAAGTAGTTGGACTCTCTATAAACTGAAATCTGATTTATATGAGGTAAAAGTGTTTTACAATTGTCTATTATATAATCTAATAAAACTCCAGCACTAAAAATAATCTCATCATCATCTTTTATGCCAAAACCTTTTAAATTTGTAGTATTAAAACACTTATTTAAAGTAATTTTAGCATCTTCCATACTAAAATTCCAATCTGGAAATCTAGTAATCATTATATCAATATTTTGTAGTATCTTTTGAATTACAACATCTGTTTCAAATAAAGTCTCTTGAATTATAATTTCAACTGGTTGTATTCTATTTAGCTCTTTTCTTAACTTCTCATTTCTATCTTTAAAATCAAATTTCTCAACTTTAAATTCTCCAGTTGACATATCAATATATGATAAAGAGATTTTGTTAGATTTTTTAGCAATAGAGACAATATAGTTATTAGAATTCTTATCTAAATAGTCCTCATCTAAAACTGTTCCTGGAGTAATAATCTGAACTACTTCCCTCTTAACAATTCCCTTTGACTCTCCAGGTTTAGTAACCTGCTCACAAACAGCAATTTTTTTACCAGCATTTAATAAACGGCTAATATAAGTCTTTGCTGCGTGGTAAGGAATACCACACATAGGAGTATTGTGTCTTTTTGTTAAATTTATATTTAAAATCTTGGAGGCAATTTTTGCATCACTATTAAACATCTCATAAAAATCACCTAATCTAAAAAAAAGAATAGAATCTGGATTCTCTGCTTTTAGATCATTATATTGCCTCATCATCGGAGTGAGATTACTCATTTAAAAACCTATTTTTTTAATCTATCTAAAACCTTTTCAGTAATATCAACTTCTTGATTATACCAAATTAAATCAGAATCTGTCTTCTTAAATACTAATGAATAACCTTCAGACTCCGCAACATACTCAATTGTTTTATAAATCTTAACTGCTGTTTTTGAGTTTCTATATAAAGATGATTCTTTAGCTCTTATTTTTTGAACCATAGTCTTATTATACTGCTTTTTATATTTTATCTGCTTATCTAATAAATCTTCATATTTTAAAATATCTGCCCTATTATCATTTTTATCCGCTTCAGCTTTTTTCAAAAGAAGATTATCTATTTCAGACTGTATCTTCTCCAAAGTAGATTTTAACTCTTCTTGCATCTTTTGAATATCTCTCATAGATGATGACTCTTTATAATAGCTCTTATAAATTCTAGAAATATCAACTACACCTATTTTTGTAAGTTGTTCTGCACTAATAAAAAATGTAACAAACATTAACAATACAAATAAAACTCTTTTTTTCATAAAAAACTCCTAATAACTATATTTAAAAACTAAAACAAAATCTAAACCTTTTCTACTCTGTTGCCATTGAGTAACTCCATCAACAATTTTAAATCTCTTTGCAAGATAGAAACCTATAGGCAATCCAGGAACAGTTAATCTTAAACCTCCACCCAAAGTAAAGTAAAAATTATCTTCTAAATAATCTTTATTTCCATTACTATTAGATAGCTGATCATAACTTCTCCAAATACCAGTAGCCTCAAAGAAGAGGTCAGACCAAACATACTTTTCATATATAGGCATCTGTAACTCTATCATATTTTGCCAAATAGCATACAATCCAGTCTCAATACTCCATCCTCTCATAATATTCATACCATCAGAAAAAAGTAAATTATTAGAAGTAACATCAGCCTCATTACTTCTTCTCCATTTTTTAGAAGAGAAATCATACAATTGTTGAGGTAAAATAATATCAAAAGATGTATGCAATCTTAAAATAGTTTTATAAGCCCAAACATCTTTAACATTAATATTAAAAAGTCTAACATAACCATCTAAAGAAGTTGACAACTTATTATAGTGTGTCTCTCCCAACATCAAACCACCAGCATAAGTAAGAGACTGCTTAAACAAAAAACCATTTTGAGGAAGTGTTGGATTATCCAGATAGTTCCAAGTAAAAGTTGTAGTCCATCTATTAACAAAATAAGGTTTTCTTAAATGCTCTCTCAAATATTGAGAATAAGGTCTATAAACAGAGCTGTCATAATTAATATATTGAAGAGTAAACCCTGGTCCAGTTCCAATAGAAAGCCTTCCTAAAAAAGTTGACCAAGTGTAACCAGTGCTAACTCCAAAATTAAAATCCAAAGTCTCATATTTCATAAAAAACTTTTCATTTATAGACTCTCCAATAGATTTAGAATATTCATAATCAGTTAACAAACTATACTCATCAACCAACTCATTTGTTGGCACTATTGGAAATTTATCTCCAGCAGAGTAATTTTTGCCATTATAAGAAGTGTCTTTAGAAAAAACATAGTAACCTTCATAAGGATCAGGAACACCAGTATCATTTGGAGATAAAATATCTTGGGCAATCTTACTTCTATTAGAGTGATTTAAACCAACATAACCACCTAAATAAACTCGTTCTCCTGCCAACCAATTTTCAGTAAAATTAACATTAACACTTTGAGTAGAAGATGAAAGCTCTGTTCCAGCACCAAAAGTGTATCCCTTTCCTAAAAAATTAGGATCTTTCCATTGTAAAAAAAGTTGAACAGGAGATTCATCTACAGAACCACTAAAATTAAGCCCAAAACGAATATCAGTATTTTGTTTCTCCTTTACTTTAATAACTAATTCCATCAAACCATCAGAACTACCAGGTTTTGGCTCTGGAACAATATCATCAAAATAACCCAAAGCATATAAATTTCTTAAACCATACTGAATTTTATAAAAAGAGAATACATCACCCTCTTGAAAAGGAAGCTCTCTGATAATAACCTCTTCCTCTGTTTTCTCATTACCCTCAATAGTAATTTTTTCAATATGAGCTCTCATTCTTTCAACAATATCTAAATCATAGTCAATAACTAAATTATCAGGATCTTTTTTAGGTTTAAAATCTATAGTATTAAAAATAAAACCATCATTATGATATAAACTCCTAATTGCATTAAAAGATTGTTCAAGCTTAAAATTATTTAAAATTTCTCCCTTCTCTATAGTTAAAAATTTAGTAATATCTTCATCTTGATAAAGCTTATTACCATAGACATCAAAATCACCCATAACATATTGATGACCTTCATTAATATTAAACTCAATAGTTATCTCATTTCTTTCCTCTTCAGGATTAAAAGCAATACTCTTTTTTATATCAGTAATCTCAATATCCAAATAACCATCTTTTTTGTATTTTTCTAAAATCATACTCTTATCTATATCTAAATTACTTTCATCAAAAATACCTTTTTCAACAAGAGTCTTTGCTTTAGTCTTCATCTTCGACTTTAAATTAAAATCAGAAAAATAAGAGTTACCATTAAAAAGAACTTGAGAAATAACTAACTTATTCCCCTCATTAATCTTAAAAATAACAGTGGCTTTATTTGTTGACTTATCCTTTGCAACAGTAACATCAACATCAACATCAGGAAAGCCCTGCTCCTTATAAACCCTCCTAACACTATTCTTATCCATTCTAGCCTTAGATCTCTTATATGGCTCCCCAATAACAGTTACAAAATCTTCTGTAATATCAGCTTTTCTAACATTTTTATTACCTTCAATCTTAATCTTGTCAATAATAGGCCTTTCAATAACATCAAAAACAAGAGTAACACGCTCAAAAGAACCATCTTTACTTTTAGCACTAACAGAAAATTCATCAAAATAGTCGATCGAATACAATTTACTCTGCAACTCCAAAAAAAGAGAATCAGAAAAATCCTTACCAATATAATTTCTCATCACAATTTCAAGCTTTTCGATAGGAACATTTTTCAAGCCCTGAAACTGAATATCCTCAATAGGTTTCCCAATATACCAAGACACATTATCTTGCCCAAAAATCCCAAAAGAGACAATAAAAATCAACAAAAAAAGAATCAGCCTTTTCTTCATACTACCCCTATAATATAGATATAGTTTTATAATTACAACAATTTTTCCAATAAAAAATTACAAAAAAAATAATATTTGAGTAATAATTTTTTTGGGAAATCTGGAGAAAAAAATATTTTCTCCAGACCAGGCTTTCCCTCCAACTCCTCGCTCACTCTTCTAAAAATAGAGCAAAAGCTTCGTCCCCTCCGCTTTTGCTTCTGCTAAAAACAGCTCGCTGTGGGGTTTTCGTCCAATCCTTTTTTCTTTTTAAAATAAACAAAGCGATACAATTTTTTCCAAAATTTTTGTAGTAATAATTTGTAAAACAGTAATACTAATTAGAAAAAAACATCTTAAAAACCTATAAAAAAGTTTTATTTTCTCTATTTTGCATTTTTACTCTCTACAAAATTAATCTCATCAGCTCTTTTTTTGCTCATTACATGAAAGTTACAGCAATCATCTCCATAGGCCAATGTTTTTGTTCTATCTAACACTGTATTTTTATATCTGTACATATAGTAATCTATTTTACATAAATATTTTGCTATATTAAAAACTCCTTCATATTTTGTTATTTTACAAAAAGCACACTCTCTATAGTCCATAAAATACTCTTGATTTTCCTTATTATATTCAAAAGTAGCTACCCAGTTATTCTTATATCTCTGCTCTTTTACCATATTTTCAATATTTTCCAAAGTCTTAATATTTTTTTTAGAAAAAGCGCTACTTAATTTTGAAGTTTTTCTCATCATAGAAGATTTACCTAATTCATCTATTAAAAATTTAAAATTATCTTCACTCATCTTTCCATCTGAACATTTATAAATTGAAATTAAAAAAAATAAAAAATAGAGTAAAACTTCCATAGGGTTCTCTTTTCCACCCACACCCTCAGTTCTCTCAATAATTTCTCTATACTCTTTATTTACTCTCTTTTTATAATCCTTACTATAAATTTCTGGCACCCTATTTTTTATTGCTCGATATATAGGTTTTTTAAGAAATAATTTCATTAATTTTGCAAAGCTATTATATTTCATTTTACACCTCAAAATATTATAGCATAAATTTATTTTTTAATAATAAATTTATAGAAAATTCCCTAATAGAGTCCATTGAATGGATTTTATATTATATATCCAATTAAAAAAATTAAAGGTAGTTTAGATTGTTATTTAATTTTTTTGGTCAAATGCTAATCTTAATAAAAAAATATTATATGTGATTAAATAAAAATTTTGTTCAAAACTAAAAAGATTAGCCATTTTTATATAATCATAATCTTTTGTTTTATAAATATTCGTAAGTTTTAAAATATCTTTTTTTGAAATACTTTTATTATCATTTTTTAAAAATAAATTAACTAATTTATGAAAATCTTTATTATAAATTTCATTAATATTAAAATCTTTACCAATATTTAAAATATAATTATCATTTTTTTCATCTTCTAAATAGTTTACAAAAGCCTCATAAGATTTAGATTCATACATATTTTCAAGTTCTTTAGGTGTTATTTTAGTATTTGTAGCAAAAACATTTAAAGAGACAACTATCATTATAAACAAAATAAAACTTTTTTTCATAAATAAACTCCTCTATTTATTTTTATAATAATTCACACCAAAAAACAATAGTTTTACCCTTTTTTATATCCAACATTGCAAAGGATTGAAGCGATATCCTCTGCTTGACTTTTTAATTCAGAAGTTTAGGCGATAGCCTAAATATAGTTTTTTAGATGAAGGAGAGCAGAGATACAAGCGGAAAGCCTGGTCTGGCAAAGCCAGATGCAATCCAAATTTTTATATTTTTTTAAAGATTAATTGTTTAAACTTTTTTCAAAAAAATTATAATAAACTATGGATAAAATTTTAAAGAATTTTTTTGTATTTGAAGGTCTTGACGGAAGTGGAACGACAACTCAGTTAGAGTTACTTTCTGAATTTTTGAGTGAAAGAGATATTTCTCATAGGACAGATTGTGAGCCTACCAAAGGAGCGATTGGTCAACTGATACGACAAGTTTTGGCTTCAAAATATAATTTTCTACCATATACTATTGCAGCTCTTTTTACTGCAGATAGAAATGAGCATATTTTTGGAAAAGATGGGATTAAGGAGATGACAGATAAGGGTTCGATTATAATTTCTGATCGTTACTTTTTTTCTACTTTGGCTTATCAAAGTGAGCTTGATAGTATTGAAACTACTAACCACTTGAATGTAGATTTTCCTCTTCCTGAAGTTCTGTTTTTCTTTGATATTGATGCAGATATTGCTTACAATAGAATCAACTCTAGAGGCAAGGAAAAAGAGATTTATGAAAATATTCAATATTTAGAAAAAATGACTAAAAATTATAATAAGATTTTGAATATTTATAAAGATAGCAAAATGAAAATTGTAAGGTTAGATGCAACAAAGAGTATAGACGAATTACAAAAAGAAATTCAAAACTATTTTTTAGAAAATATTATAAATAAATAATGAATTTTTACTAAAACTCCTAAAACTCATAGAAAGAATAGGTCTCTCCATCTGGTTCCATTGACTCAATTTGAGCAATTACCTCTTCTAATCTGTCTAAATCGTCATTTATAATTTTTTCGTAGTCTAGGATATTATTATTTATTCTATAGGCATCTTCTTGCCATGAATATATCTCTTCTAAATATAAAAATCTAAAACCGTCTGCTTTTGCTGCATACTTTTGTATCTCTGGCCAGTATGCTAGAGCTTTTTCATAATTTAAGTGAGCAACTTTTAGACTTTTTAATATTATCTCTTTATATGGTTGATTAAAGAATTTTGCAACTCTCTTGTCAAATTTTGATGCCATAGTTCTATACTCTTCTAATATTAAAATATTGCATTTCATTTTAAATAGGTTTCTATAAAGCTCCCACTCTCTTTTATTTTTTATAGTGGCTAAGGCATTTATTGGATTTACAAAGTCTGATTTTAAAGCACACTCTAGGTAGTAGATATTCTCATTTACTCTTGAAGGGTATTGATATAGTTGCTTGTGGTATAATCCAAAATATTGCTCAGCATATAGTATCTGCCAAGAAAATACTGGCAAAATCAGAGTGAAAAGAAATATTAGTAAGAGTAAGACTTTTTTCATACTTAAATTATCGACACAAATATATAAAATTCAATTATTGCTTTATAATTTACAGTTATTGATTGCAATTTAAAAATAAGCAAGAATCACCATAAGAAAAAAATCTATATTTTTTTTCAATTGCATGATTGTAGCACTTTTTTATATCCTCTGTTCCTGCAAAGGCAGAAACTAAAAGAATTAAACTAGATTCTGGAGTGTGGAAATTTGTGAAAAGGTGATCAACTACTTTAAATTCAAATCCTGGATAGATGTAAATATCTGTAGAATCTCTACCAGCAACTATTTTTTTATTTTTTGCCCATTGTGCTTCTAGTGTTCTTGTAGATGTTGTTCCTACAGCAATTATGGATCTTCCAGATTTTTTTGCTTGATTTATAGCTTTTGCACTCTCTTCTGAAATTTCATAAACTTCACTGTGCATTTTATGCTCTTCAACATTTTCAGATGATACTGGCAAAAAAGTACCAAGTCCAACATGCAGAGTAACATAGACTATCTCTATTCCTCTATTTCTTAATTTTTCTAAAATTTCATCAGTAAAATGTAGGCCTGCAGTTGGTGCAGCAGCACTACCAACCTCTTTTGAAAATACTGTCTGATACCTCTCTTGATCACTATCAACTAAATCTCTTTTTATGTATGGAGGCAGAGGTATATTTCCACTGGACTCAAAAAAATCTTCTCCAACTGGGGTTAAAAATTTTACTATTTTCTCCCTACCTAAATCTTCAATAACTTCAATTTTTACATCACCTTTAAATGTTATAATTTTTCCAACTTTCTGTTTTTTTGATTTAGAAGTTATAACTCTCCAAGTATCATCACCATTATTTGCAAGAAAAAGAACTTCTACTTTACCACCACTTTCAGAGAGTCCATAAAGTCTAGCTTTTCTAACTCTAGTATCATTAAAAACCATCAAAGAGTTATCTGGAATTTTTTCAACTATATCTGCGAAGTTACAATCCTCAATTTTTCCAGTAATT
>PDWI01010151.1_pt1 | contig 10598 bp, 8 predicted proteins | sample 1430891 | NCBI WGS metagenome assembly PDWI01 (sample SAMN01162508, study PRJNA174530) | Oral metagenome, whole genome shotgun sequencing project. | biome: Marine environment; feature: Marine mammal; material: Swab sample of the gingival sulcus; isolation source: swab sample of gingival sulcus... | reverse complement strand
ATTTTTGCAAGACAATTTCTTGACGTCTTTCAAATTCTACCTGATAGCCACTATCGCGTAATGATTCGACAATCTGAAAACGCGAACCTACCGCACTGTACAGAACATTGCGATCACCAATCGCCATAATAGTAATCGGTGGCACAATTTTTTGGCCGTTGACGACAATTTCATTGCCGACTTTCCTGATTGCTGTACCCGCAACAATGCGATTGCCATTTACTGAAATTGCTTCTGCGCCAGCCGCATTTAATTCATTGATAATTGAATTGATCAAATACGAATGCTCCACAATATCAGCAGTCGATACAACACCATCTTCGGTAATGCCATTGTCTATTCGCATGTAAACGCCTTCGCCAATTACATCGGTCAACCCTAAAATCATTTTATAATGTTCTATATTAGACTGCAAATTTTTTATTAAAACACTTTCACTTGACGCGTTCGAAAGAATGCTATCGAGTTCGGCTTGACGTGCTTCAAGTTCTTCAATTAGACGCACTTTATCTTCTCTTAAGGCATTAATTTCGGCTGTTATTTTTTCAGATCGCTTTGATGGCATTAAACCTGCTAAATAATTATTTTGAACTGATTTAAATTGTACGATAACCAAGGCCGTTAAGATAATCAATACAAAGGATAAAATTATTTTTTCGTTTGTCTTCATAAAATCACCTCTTCAAAGGTTCAATTATACACTGTTTGGGATTGGATACATTGACAATGCCGCTAGTACCAGCATTATCAATAAGGTTCTGGTAAGCGACTAAAGCGTTGTTAAATTGTAGTTCTACATCGTCACCGCGCCCAAAATCGATATAAATATCATCTGTCATCTTTTGAATGATATGTTTATCTTGTAATTTTATCGATGGTTCAATATCAGTGTTTTCCTTAAACATATAGACGATTTGAACAGCGCGTTCAATCAGTTGCATTTCTTCTGCCACCAACGGTTTACCGACCATTGCAGAGGTGACATTAAACCCCTCGATGACGTAAGGCGCTTCAGGCTTAGGCAATAGGTCTAACACTACACCATACATGTCGATAATCACAAAATAGCCGCCACTTTTAACCGCAATAAAAGGATCGCGCGCTGTCGCGCTAATCTCAATAGAACGCAAATTGTTTTTACTAATATAAATTTCTTGATAAGTTAAACTACTTGGTATGTTTTCTGCCAACCAGTCAGACTTATTCCATAACCAGTTTTGGCTGCGTAACCAAGCATTGTCTTTATCTGTCAACTTGTAGTCGCCACGTGTGCTAATTGTTTGAATGCTTAAAAACGGCGAAAAACTAAACGCCACAGCGACAGCTAGTATAAAGACGAAAATTGCAATTTTTTTCATGCTTTTACCTCAACTGGTAACTAAAAATTATCGACATAATTGTGCTAAGGGCATCTTCTCTTTGATGCGCCGCATAATTTTCTCGCATATTTTGTAATTGCTCAGGATTATCAATTAATCGGTCAATTTTAGCTAATAAAGCTTCAATATCAAGTGATTTTTCTTCGATCACAAGTGCTGTTCCCATTTTTTCATGTGCCTTCGCATTGAAAAACTGATGATTATCAGCAACGTTTGGTGACGGAATTAAAACAGATGGCAGCGACAGTGCTGTAAATTCTGCAAGCGACAGTGCACCAGCCCGACTAATAACTAAATCAGCTGCCGCCAATAGACTTTGAATATCGTTTAGATAGTCAGTAATGGTAACATTTTCGGCAATTCTAGAACCGTCAATTGATTCTAAATAATCAGCGTAGTAGCGTTTTCCTGTAATGTGTACTAATTTGACATTGTGACGTTCTTTGATATGATAAGCAAGTTGTGTCGCGACTTCATTAATTGTTGCCGCGCCACCACTACCACCTAATGAAACAATTAACAATTCGTCTTCTTTTAATTTATGCTTTTTGCGCGCAACTGCGCGGTCGGCATCGACAAACCCCGCTCTAATTGGCACACCTGTATAATAAAGTTTATTTTGTGCTTTAAAGTGTACCATTGATTCTTTAAAACTAAGCAAAATCTTTTTGACATGTTTTTCTAGTTTTTTAGTTGTAAAACCAGGTATTACGTTTTGTTCGTGTATCATTGTATCGATGCCCATTAACGACGCTACCAATACAACCGGCCCACTGACATAACCACCTGTGCCAATGACTAAATCAGGACGATATTTGCGCATTAAAATAAAAGACTGAAACAAAGCGATAATCAGCTTAAAATAAGCAATAAGACGCTTGATAAAACTACGGCGATTGAACCCTAGTACATCGATGCCATAAAAAGCAATTTCTTCGCGTTTTACAATGTCTTTTTCAAGGCCGTGCATACCACCCGCATATAAAATATCGCAATCGGGTATTGCTTTTCTAACACGCTTAGCGATGGCAATAGCCGGATATATATGTCCGCCTGTACCGCCGCCAGTTACTATTAATCTCATATATTATACCTCTAAATTATTGCGCAACGATATGTTTAATACGACACCCACTAAAAACATTAAGGTGACAAGTGACGTTCCACCTTTTGATATAAAGGGTAGTGTGACGCCGGTAGTTGGCAATATACTTGTAACAACACCAATATTGATCACAACTTGCAAGGCAATTAGTACACCTGTACCAGCCGCTATCATATAGCCAAATGTATCTTTTGAATTTAAAGCAATTAAGAAAATACGATAGATGACAAACGCCAGCAATAGCAAAACAAGCAATGCACCGACCAGTCCAAATTCTTCACAAATAATAGCAAAAATGAAATCATTATATGCTTCGGGCAAACGCAACAGCTTCATTTCACCCATGCCCAAACCTTTGCCAAAGACACCGCCACTACCGATTGCATAAATAGAATAAATGATTTGGTATTTTTCATGTGAGAATACGTAACTTCTATCAAATACACTGTCTAGCCAAATGGCAACGCGTTTTGACGAATACTTTTGCGACACAACGTAAATGAAAGCGGGTGCACTGCACAAAAAAGTAGAAAGCGCCAAATAAAGCCAATTACAACGCCCTATAAACAGCATTAACATACCTAGCACTAGAATAATAGCCGTTGTTGACAAATCGCGCTGCAAGATTGTTAAAAAACAGATTAAGCCCAAAAGAATAAGCATAATAAAAAAGTGTTTAAACTCTCTAATGCGTTTTCCAGCGGCTGCAATCAGCCACGAAAAACAGATGATAACCGCCAATTTTGCAAATTCTGACGGCATAAAACTAATTCTTATACCCGGAATAATCAACCAACGGGTACCACCTTTCAGTTCAATGCCATAGAACAGCACTACAACAGACAGTGCCAAGGCAACCAAATAGGCAAGCAAAGAGATTTTTCTGAGTTTACGATAATCGAATAGCATTGCTACTAGCATTGCAACACTACCCACCACAACATAGCGAATACTGCTAAACAGCATCGTGTGGGGCGCTCTATTGGCAACCAACATATTATAGTAACTGGTAGAATAGACCATGACAAGCCCTATACTAACCAAGATAAAAACCGCTATCATTAAAGGGTAATCAATTTTAGCATAAGAAATTTTCTTTTTCATATTTTTACTATCTCATTTGTTCAAAAATGCAGCGTTTAAAGTGTTCGCCACGCTTTTCAAAATTTTCATACATATCCCAACTGGCACATGCTGGTGACAACAATATATTACCCGGTCGCTCTGCCTGTTTTATTGCCTCTGCGACAGCTTGCTGCATATCGTTGACAATAGTGTACGACTTAAAGTCCACCGCGTCAAGCGCTTTGGCAATATCGTATTTGGTTTCTCCCAATAAGACAACATGATTGACTAATGCCAAGTTTTGTAACATGACACTGTAATCACTACCTTTGTCCATTCCACCGGCTATCAGCACTGTTGGTAGCGTCATTGTCTTTAAGGCAGGAACCGCTGCCTCGGGATTAGTTGCCTTTGAATCATTATAAAAATTAAGGTCATCTTTTGAAAGCACCCATTCATTGCGATGGGCAACGCCCTTAAAAGTAGCTAAGCTTTCTTTAATTGCCGCTTGTTCAACCCCAAGTAGCGTTGCCAACCCCGCTGCTGCCAAGGCGTTTTCGATATTGTGTTCACCGCGAATAAAAATATCAGTCGTCGCGATAATTGTTTTATTGTCAACTACTAAATAGCCATCTTTGACATGCGCAAAAGCCGTTTGATCAGTTTTACTAAACGCTTTGGCACCAGAAAACTGCTGACTATATAATGTATGTGTTGTGTCATTATCTAAGTTCAGTAGCAATCTGCTGTTATCTTGTAAGGCGCTTACAATGTTTAATTTGGCAGCAATGTAGCCCTGCATCGTTTTATGACGCGCCAAGTGATCTGGCGTCACATTTAAAATGGCAGCACAAGCAAGTTTTAAGTTTTGTACTGTCTCAAGTTGATAACTACTTAATTCTACCACATAGACAACTGAGCTGTCATCATCTGCCACAACACTAGAAAGCGGTGTGCCAATATTGCCGACCGCTTTAGCCGTCAGACCTGCACATTTTAAAATATGGGTTGTCAAAGCTGTTGTCGTGGTTTTACCATTTGTACCAGTAATGCCAATTAGACGTCCCTTTAGAAAGTGACAAGCCAGCTCTATTTCATTTATGACTGTGACGCCCTTACGACGCGCTGCTTCAATAAATGGCAAATGCGGTGGTACACCAGGGCTGAGCACTACGTAGTCAAATTTTTCGGCAGCTGGCAGTTGCCCACCAAAGTATAAATGCCTGACTTGTTCAAGCAGCGTTTTAGTAAGTTTTAATTCAGTCTGTTCTTTGGCATCGTATAGTGATACAATCGCTTCTTTTTGTAGCGCCAAATTGGCCGCTTCAATACCGGACTTTGCCATACCAACAATCAGGACTCGTGCATTTTTTAAGTTCATAACGTCCCCTTATACAATAAGATAGGTCAGACCACAGACAAGCGCTGTCACGATACTTGCCACACCAACAATTTTGACTTCAGACCAACCGCTTAATTCAAAATGATGATGAATTGGCGTCATTTTGAAAAAGCGTTTGCCGCCAGTAGACTTAAAATACAGCACTTGTATGATCACCGATAAGGTCTCTAATAAATAGACAAGACCAAATAGTGGTATCCACCATTCGATACCTAATAAAACGGCATTGACCAACACGTAGCCACCAAGTGCCAAAGACCCCATATCGCCCATAAACACTTTAGCAGGGTGCCAATTGTAAACGAGATAGCCACCCAGCGCGCCCACCATTACAGTATTGGCGACTGCTAAATTGACAGCGCCGTGTTTTAGTGAAACCGCAACAAAGAAAATGGCGACGACTAAACTAACCGAACCACACAAACCATCAATACCATCAGTTAAATTGACTGCATTGGTAATTGCAACGGCAATAAATAAAAACAACACTGCCCAAATAATGCCCTGTATAGTAAAAGTATTAAAGTAAAAAACGCTAACATGTTCGCGAAAGAACAACATGTATAAAGCCGCTGTTACAATAAAGAGCCCGACCATTTTAGCTTTTGCTGATAGCCCTTGATTGTGTTTCATAATCACTTTCTTATAGTCATCAACAAAGCCGATAACGCCGTAACCTAACATTGCGACAAGTAAACTAATTGTCGTGACATCAAATTTATTAAAGATGATCAAGGCAAAGATGACCGCAAATATAAATAACGCACCACCAAAAGTTGGCGTTCCCGCTTTAGCATAGTGTGCTTTGGGGCCTTCTTCTCTGATATATTGACCGAATTTAAGTTTTTTAAAAAACGGGATAAACAGCGGACCACTCGCAACGGCTATAATTAGCCCCATTAACAAGGCGTTGATTAACATTAGTCTATCCATTTTGAATGCTCCTATAATCGTCTATTAACGTTTCAAGCGCCATGCCGCGCGATGCCTTAACTAAGATACCATCACCCGCTTGATAGCGCATATACTTAAGCGCTTCTGTCTTTTTACAGAACTGCGACGTTCCATTATATTGCGCCGCGGCATATTTTATGTCATCACCGACAAAAATGACGCTATCTAATTGATAGTCATTTAATTTTTCGCCGATTTCTCGGTGTACTATTTCAGCATAATCACCACATTCAAAGATATCACCTATAATCGCATAATGCCGCTTAAAGGGCAACTGGCAAAATGCTGCTACACTGCTAATGATCGAATCAACGCTGGCGTTATATGCATCGTTAATAAAGGTTTGATCGCCGATTTCATCAAATTGAAAGCGCATTTTTGATAGCTTGACATTTTTAAAGCCTGCTATTATCTGTGCTAATGACAGCCCCAATAAACGTGCTGCCGCAACCACTAATAACGCGTTGTCAACAAAGTGATCACCATATAGCGGTAGACTGACATTTTTAATTTGACCATCACAATATAAATCAAACTGTGTACCATGTAAACCGAGTACAACGTTTTCTGCTCTTAGTGCATCTTGTTTTCTGCCTGTAAAATAAGTTTGATAGTTATCGCATTTGTGTTCTTTTAAAATGGCATCTTTACCATTTAATATCAGGGTATCTTCTCTTTTTAATGCTTCTGCTATTTCTAGCTTGGCCTTGGCGATATTGGTCTTAGAACCAAAAAATTCAATGTGCGCCGTGCCAATATTGGTGATAACCGCAATGTTATGACCAGCAATTTCACCCAAGGTTGTCAGTTCGCCGTAGTGATTCATACCCATTTCAAGTACGGCAACTTGATGCTTTTTTGTCAACTTAAAAAGCATGAGCGGCAAGCCAATTTCATTATTATAATTGCCTTCTGTCGCCAACACTTGATACTTTTGAGATAGCACCGCCGCCATCATATCTTTAGTTGATGTCTTGCCAACAGACCCCGTTATGGCGACAATTGGCAAATCAAATTGTTTACGATATTGTTTGGCAGCCTGTTGTAATGCAGTTAAAACGTCTTTTACAACGATGACGTCTTTCTTGTCACCTTGATAGTTTTGCGATACAACGGCACAACTCGCTCCGTTTTGCAACGCTTTGGCGACATAGTCTTCACCGTTAACGCGTTCGCCTTTAAAGGCAAAAAAGGCATCTGATGTTGTCACCTTGCGCGAATCTATTGCAACGCCACAAATCATTTTGTCATCACCTGTATAACTGCCACCACACCAATCGGCAAATTGCCGAATACTTATTTTCATAAAGTTAGATTACTCCTTAAACCTAATATACACCTTGCCACCTTTTATCACCAAGGTTCCCTCAAGCGGATACTGTTTATCAATTATTTGCGTTTCGTCTATTTCTGTTTGCGCAGCTTCGTCAGTTGAATTGTCTGTCGATAAAACTAACTTGATTTGCGACTGTTCAGCTATTGCCTTTGCCTTAGCGTAGCTAATGCCAATAAAATTAGGGATTGTCGTCATTTGAATTTCGTTACTACTATCTGGTTCTATTTCAAGATATTCAAACACATTAGTCATAATTTCTTTGGCAATTGGTGTTGCAACAGTTGACCCGTGTACACTTTCAGATTGCGGTTCATCGACGATGACAATTAGATTAAAGCGCGGTTCGTCAACTGGGGCAATTGCCGCAAAAGACGAAAATACTTTACGATCATCGTCATAGCGACCGTTGATTATTTTTATAGAGGTTCCCGTTTTACCACCAATCCGATAACCAGGTATGTAGGCGTTTTTACCAGATCCCACTTTAACGACACTTTCAAGTATTGATAACACATTTTCGGCTGTTTTCTGTGAAATCACTCTGCCTGCATTGCGCACTGGAAAACTTTCAATGACGTTGCCATCTTCATCGATTATTTCTTTGATAAGACGTGGTTGCAATAGTGTGCCATTATTTGACACTACGCTTAAAACGTTCATCATCTGAAGTGGTGTCAACGAAATATTATGGCCAAAACCGATGCGCGCTAAGTCAACCGGTCGCAAATCATCAAGCGGCGTCAATATTGGTTTTGCCTCACCATTAAGCGGAATATCTGAGCGTTCGTCTAGCTTAAAGGTATGTATGTATTCGTACAGTTTTTCTTTGCCGATGGCATTGACAATATTCATAAAGACGACATTGCAAGAATTTTGAAAGCCTTCAACTAAGTTTTGTCTACCATGACCAGTTGTCTTCCAACACTTAATTGTCTTGCCGGTTACTTCTTTACTGCCTGAACAAGAATAGCCGCTTTCATTAGTCGTTTTGCCTTCTTCTAGTCCGACCATGCCAATTAGTATTTTAAATGTCGAACCGGGTTCGTAAAGCTGCTGTGTCACTGGGTTGTTCCAATACTTTACCATGACATCAACGGCTGTTTTGCCTTCTTCTAAATTGGCAATTTCTTCTTTTTGAATGTCGTAGATTGGCTCTTTATAGCGGTTGGGATCATAATCTGGATACGAAGCCATACCTAAGATATCACCATTTTGGGCATCTTGTATAATTGCCATTACCTTTTTAGCTTGCGATGCCTGACAGCCCATCTCTATGGCGTTTTCCAAGTAATACTGTATTGTTTGATCTATCGTGGTAACAACTGTATAACCGTTAATTGGTTCAACGACATTACTCTCTGAGTGTGCTAATTTTCTGCCTCGTTCATCTGTCTTTGCTTCAATATAACCATCGACGCCACGCAAGTATTCTTCTTGCGTGTATTCTAATCCGTTTAAGCCGACGCCATCTACATCAGTAAAGCCGATCACATGCGAAGCTAGACTATTATTTGGATAAACCCGTTTTGCTGTCGTTTGAACGACGATTGATTTAACACCTAATCGCTTGACAAAGCGCAAGTACTTGCGCGGCAACGAGTCTACTATTTTGACTCTGTCTTTTTCTGAATTATTTATTTGCTGCTTTAGAATGTCAATGTCTATATCTGAATAGACATCAAACAGCGCGGTCAGTTCTTTGTCGAGATCTTGTGACTTAGTTTTGTCAAAATAAATAGCGCTATTGTCGAGCGAATAAGCAAAGACGTTGCCGTTTCGATCTGTAATGATACCGCGCTGTGCTTCTAATATAATTTTGCGATTTGTCCGTTTGTTTGATTGCTCTTTAATCAGGTTTGCATCAATTACTTGGTATTGTAATAAGCGCACCGCTAACACAATAAAAGCAACAAAAAAAACAAATGCTACAAACAGTAATTGTCTTTTATCTGTCATGCGATTCATAATTACCTCTTCTGTGTGACTTTCTATTGACATTATAACAAAATAAGTCACTAATGAACACAAAAAATGAGGTTTGCCACCCCATTTTTTCTAATTTCATCAATTTTTAATCTTTAATCTGATCAACGCTTGCACTTAACTTTTGTAGGCCCTCGACAACCCAGTTGGCGGTTGCCGCCTTCTCGGGCATCTGCTTAAATGCGATGCTAGGATCAAGTGAAATATAGTTTTCACTTACCAAAACCACTTTTTGCTGATCAGTCGGTTTTACCATGTTAAGTTTTTCGGTGGCGTAGTTTTCAATTTCTTCTATTGTCATATACGATTCGCGTATGACATAGAGTTCATCTACCATCACCTCGGTGCGATTAATCGATTGCTGTAAATTGAATATTTCAATTTGTAAACGGTCTATTTCGGCGTGACGTTGCAAGAGCGCGTAAAAGAAGTAGCTGACCGCAACAATAACGGCGATCGCCATGATTGCAGTTGCAAGAATGACATACTTTGGTTGTGCAACCTTAATATGTTTCGGTTGCGCGATATGTTGTTGTTCTTGTATTGCCGTTTCTCTTGGTGTAATATACTCCAATTTGCGTACAGCTGACATATCTTACTCCTCTAACCTAGTCTATATTTTTTGACATATGCGCAACTTTGCACTACGCGCACGTGGATTATTCATTACCTCTTTTTCTGTAGGAACAATTGGCTTTCGGTTAATCACCTTGACAACAGCGCGATGCTGACAAGTACAAATAGGAAACTCAGGTGGACAAATACAATCCTTTGCCAGTTCTTTGAATGTGTGTTTAACAATGCGATCTTCTAAAGAATGAAATGTAATAATCGCCAAGCGTCCCTTTGGTTTTAAGACGTCGACTAAACTGATAATTGTTTCATTCAAAGCGTCAAGTTCGTTGTTGACTTCTATTCTGATAGCTTGAAACGTCTTTCGTGCAGGGTGCCCACCATCTTCTCTAACTTTTTTAGGGATCGCCTGCTTAATAACGCGTACTAAGTCAAATGTCGTCTCAAGTGGTTTGTTTGCTCTTTCGTTGACGATAAATTGAGCAATGCGCTTTGCCCAGCGTTCTTCACCATAATCTTTAATAATTGTATAAAGTGCCTTTTCGCTGTACGCGTTGACAACATCAGCAGCCGTCAACTGGTCTGACTGATTCATTCTCATGTCAAGTGGCGCATCTTCGTGAAATGAAAATCCTCTTTCGGGTGTGTCAAGCTGGTGTGATGAAACTCCTAAATCCAACAATATGCCATTGACACCAGCAAGGCCTTCTTGACGAATAACGTCTGGAATTTCACAGTAATTGCGCTTATAAGCAACAAAGTTCTGACTATAAGATGCCAAACTTTGACTCGCTGCCCGTA
>PDWI01010148.1_pt1 | contig 10601 bp, 6 predicted proteins | sample 1430891 | NCBI WGS metagenome assembly PDWI01 (sample SAMN01162508, study PRJNA174530) | Oral metagenome, whole genome shotgun sequencing project. | biome: Marine environment; feature: Marine mammal; material: Swab sample of the gingival sulcus; isolation source: swab sample of gingival sulcus... | reverse complement strand
CTGCGGAGAGACCGAGATTCGAACTCGGGGGACCCAAAGAGTCCACAGCTTAGCAGGCTGCTGCATTACCACTCTGCCACCTCTCCTTTTAAAATCGGAGACAAAAGTAATATTATCTATTCAATAAAAAAAATATATTGCATAAAATATTCCCTCACACTTTGAAGTTAAAGTTGAATTTCGACAATTAACGTTTATCAAAAGATTAAACCGAGTTATCAAACTAACAGTGAGCTTTTGTTTTTTTTTGAGCATCAATACAAGATTAATACTTATCTTTATCCGTTTTATTAGTGTATTTTAAGCATTATAAAGTTTTACAAGTGGATAAAAAACAATTCGAAAAAGACAAAAAATATATAGCGATGGCTCATATATGGGCTTCCAACAGTTATTGTAAGAGAAGACAAGTTGGTGCTCTTATCGTAAAAGACAAAATGATTATCTCCGACGGATACAATGGAACACCTTCCGGTATGGAAAACAATTGCGAAGACGAAAACGGGGTCACCAAAGATTATGTATTACACGCCGAGGCGAATGCCATTACCAAGGTTGCAAAATCGGGAAATAGTAGCGAAGGAGCAACCTTATACGTAACAACCTCGCCTTGTATGGAGTGTTCTAAACTGATTATACAGTCCGGTATTAAACGAGTGGTTTATGAAGAAGAATACAGAAAGACAACCGGGTTAGACTTGCTGCGAAGCGTTGGTGTTGAAGTTGTTTGTTTAAAAAAGGTATCCGATGAAGCATAGATTTTTAATCATATTAAGCCCTATAATTGTTGCTGTTTTACTAATAACAGGTATATACATTGGTAGAGCAATGGGGAGAGACACCGGCAACCCTTCTTTTGTAATCCCCCCAAAAGTCGACAAACTCCACGCGGTGATGAATTACATAGCCCAAGACTATGTAGATAAGGTCAATCAAGACTCTTTGGTAGAAATGGTTATCCCCAAACTTTTGGAAGAACTCGACCCCCACTCCATCTATATTCCTGCGAGTGATATGCAAGAGGTTAACGAGCCCATCGAGGGTAATTTTGATGGTATTGGCGTTATGTTTAACATTCAAAAAGACACCATTGTTGTCATTAATACCATTCACGGAGGTCCTTCGGAAAAAATTGGAGTAAAAGCCGGAGACCGCATTGTTTATGTAGAAGATTCTCTTTTTGCAGGTGTCAAAATGAATACCAGACAAGTTATGAAAGCTCTTAAAGGGAAACGAGGAACAACCGTCAACATAAAAGTTAAACGTGAGGGCTTTAAGGACTTGATACCATTTAGCATTACACGAGATAAAATTCCTCTAAAAAGTGTCGATGTTGCTTTCCCTGTCGATGATAAAACAGTTTATATCAAAATCAGCACGTTTGCAATGAACACATACAACGAGTTTATGAGGTATGTAATCAAATATAAGCAAATGGGTTATAACTCTTGGATGATTGACCTAAGAGGGAATGTTGGAGGAGTAATGCAAAGTGCAGTTCAGATTGCCGATGAATTTTTAGAGCAAGGGAAACTGATTGTTTATACCGAGGGGCGTTCCCGACCAAAATCCGATATTCTTGCAACAAGAAATAGTATGTGCAGAAACGACGAGGTTACGATATTGATAGACGAATGGTCTGCTTCTGCCAGCGAGATTTTAGCGGGAGCTTTGCAAGACAACGACAGAGGGACTATTGTGGGCAGACGCTCTTTTGGAAAAGGGCTCGTTCAAGAACCTGCTTTTTTCCCCGACGGCTCAGGCTTAAGGCTGACCATTGCTCGTTACTACACCCCAACCGGCAGATGTATTCAGAAAGATTATGGAGATAATCTTTTAGACTATCAGATGGATATTAACAATCGTTTTCTTCACGGAGAATTTTCGGAACAAGACAGTATTCATTTCTCCGATTCTTTACGATTCGAGACACCCGGCGGTAAAATTGTGTACGGAGGCGGTGGCATTATGCCCGATTACTTTGTCCCTGTAGATACACTCGGTTATTCAGAATATTTTCGAAAAATCCTATCTAAAGGACTTCTCTATAAATACGCATTTGATTATTCCGACAAACACCGAAAAGTGTTAAAAACACAGCTCGATTATAAGCAACTTAACAAGTATTTAAAAGAAAAGGAAATATTAAACGACTTTATCCGTTTTGCTGAAAAGAAAGATATTCCTTTTGTACAAGAAGATTTCAACATCTCGAAAAACAAAATAGAAAATTACATACTTGCCTACATCAATCGAAATATTTTGGATGATGATGGATTTTATCCGACCATTATTCAAGAAGATGTTACTGTTCAAAAAGCTATTGACTTAATAAAAGCGAGTAGCTCAACGAATCAGGAAAAGTCTATCAAATAAAAGATTATGATTATTAAAAAAATATGGATTCTATTACTGTCCCTTGCCTTAGGATATGCCTCTTTTGCCCAAGAGTTTCCAAACACTTGGGTTAAGCATAACCAAACTTATATCGAGTTTAAGGTTTGGGAAGATGGTGTATATCGTATTACAAGAGAGCAGTTAAAAGCTGTTAACAACAACTTTATTACCGTAAACCCAAAAAATTTACAAGTCTTTTCTCGCGGAGAAGAACAGTATATCTATGTTTATGGAGAGAACGATTTCAGTTTCGATTCGGGAGACTATATAGAGTTGTATTGCCAAAAAAATGATGGTTTTTTCGATACAGATATGTATCGCAATCCCGAGGAACAAAACAACCCGTATTATAGTCAAGTAAGTGATACTATTTCTTACTTTATCACGTGGGAGAATTCCCCAACACCCAAAAAGCATTACACAACATATTCTTCTGCAAACTATAGTGCATACTCGAGCATCAATACCCTAAAAACGGAGAAAATATACAGCTACAACGATAGGTTTTACTGGGGTCAGCGAGTATCACCGTACTCTAGTGGAAAGGGCTGGTTCGATGCACAAGCGTTCAACAAAGACTATCCGGTCATTAAAGATTTAGACATTTCCGGGCGTTCGAGCAGCTCTCCGCTTAAAGTCACATATTCTGTGTGCGGAGTCCCCAACTCAAACGTTACATCTACCATAGACCACATCGTTAAAGTGTTCTACGCTTCCAGTTTAAAAGACGAGTCCACTTATCAGGGATACGAAGGGCATAAAGGCACTTTCAACATCACACCCGAACTTATTGGAAGTGATAATATTTCTCTTAAATTCACATCTAACAACGGAAATACCGAGATTGACAAAAATGCATTGGCATACATCTCTTTAGAATACGACCACGATTTGCATTTCGACAATGATAAGTTTTACAAATTAGAATACCCTGCTCAAAGCAATAAACAGCATTTAAGTTTACATCAATTTGGAGGCGATAATTTGGTTTTGTACAACTTAACAGAGGGTAGCAGAACAGAGCCTATTGTAAACTCAAACGTATGGAATGCCGTTTTAAACCCATACAGCGAGAGTTGCGATATATGTATCGTTGCCGAAGAGAACGTTAAAATTGTCAGTAAAATGGAAGAAGTTTCTTTTCAAAATTATGGAAACCTCACAGAGAATCCGGATTACTTGATTATCTACCCTCAAAAATTTTCACAAGAAATAGAGCAGTACAAGTCGTACAGAGAGTCGATTGGCTATAAAGTACTTACTGCAGAAATCTCAGACTTATACCGACAATTTGGATACGGAATCAGCAAACATCCTTTGGCAATCAGTAAGTTTGTAGCGTATATTACCGAAAAATACCAAAAACCTAAATATCTACTTTTAGCAGGAAAAGCGGTTAGTACACAAGAGGTTAGGTATAACACTCAAGGATTTAACAACTGTCTTATTCCAACAATGGGCAACCCTCCCAGCGACAATTTATTAACCACAGATTGGAAAAACGGAAGTATTGTTCCGGAACTTTATACCGGAAGGATTGCAGCTCGTACCGGCGACGATATTTTAAATTACCTTCAGAAAGTACAAGAATTTGAATCCATTCCTGCAGGAATTCAAATGAAACGAGCCATTCATTTTAGCGGAGGAAATAGTGCGAATGAACAAAACAATTTTAAGAATTACTTAAAAAGCTACGAAAATATATTCTCTGACACCTTGATAGGAGGAACCGTCACTACCTTTTACAAAAACAGCTCCGACCCTATGCAGACCTCCATCTTAGACTCTGTTACTTGGCTCATCAATAATGGAGTGTCCCTTATGAACTTTTTCGGACACGGTAGTGCCAATGGCTTCGACCAAAATATTGATGAACCTCAGAATTACAACAATCAAGGTAAATACCCTTTTATTTTAGCGAACTCTTGTTTCTCAGGAAACATTCATAGAAACTTAGAAAACAAATCTATTAGTGAAAAGTGGGTACTCACACAAAATAAAGGAGCAATTGGTTTTCTTGCATCATCAGATTTAGGCTTTCCTCACGAATTACATTCCTTTTCCACACAGCTATATAAGAGTATTGCTTATAGAACATTTGGAGCGTCCTTAGGAAAATCCGTTTATGATGCTATTGTCCATTATGCACAAAACCACTCCAACAACCAATACGTTCAAAAAACTATCTTCGACAACACCTTGCACGGAGACCCTGCTGTTCCTTTAAACAATTTGCCACTACCCGATTTGCAAATTGAAAATTCGGGCATACAACTATCCATCAATCCGGTAACCACTCAGACGGACTCCTTTAATGTCAATATTCAATATTACAACATAGGAAAGTCCGTAACCGATACCTTTTTAATTTCGGTTGAACGCACACTACCAAATGGAGAAATACAAAATTACTCTATTGTACAAGAGCATTGCAATTACAGTAGAACAGCAAGTGTAAAGATGCCCACAAGTCGTTTTAACGCAATGGGGATTAACACCTTAAAGGTACGTTTAGATTATCTCAGCAACATAGAAGAGATAAGCGAAATGAACAACGAAGCCGAAATCAGCTTTTTGGTACAATCCGACGATATCTCACCGGTTTACCCTAGCGAATTTGCGGTTGTTCCTGAGGCTAACGAAACCTTAATCGCAAACTCAGGAAGTCCTTTCGACAAAGACTTTACTGCTATTTTTGAAATTGATACAACAGACCTTTTCAACAGCCCTTTTTTAATGCAACACGAAGTTGAAACAGATGGTGGAATTACCTCTTGGACACTCCCTTTTAATTTATCCGACAGCACCGTTTATTTTTGGAGGGTTTCTAAAAAAGGAACTTCCAAATGGAGAGAAAGCTCGTTCAGATATATAGAAAATCAAAGAGGATGGAGTCAAGCACATCATTTTCAATACAAAAAAGACAATTTTCAATTCATCAACTATCAAAAGGAAAATAGGAAATTTAGCTACACAACATACCCCAAAAGTTTATTGGCTAAAACCATTGGGTCAGCCCCTATTTACAGATTCGATGAAATCGGGTTTTGGGTAGATGGTATGGGAGATGTTAACTCTTGCTCTACCTCTCCTGCTTTTAATGTTGTTGTTATTGACTCAACCAACTTAGAGCCTATGCGTAGTAATGCCGTAGATTACGGACATAGAAACTACCCCAAATGCCCTGCTCGAGGACGACCGGATAAATATTTTCAGTTTACCTCAACCAATGAAACTGAGATGCAAAGTTTTGTTGATATGATAAATGCACAACCGGATGGAACACATATTTTAATATACACCATTTTAAACGGGAACTTCGAAAACCTATCCGAAGATGTGTTTAATGTATTAGAGCAACTCAATCCGGCTTCTGAGGCCAGAAGTTTGACGAATAATATTCCTTTTATTATGTACGCTCAAAAAGGGAATCCGTCCTCTGCCAAAGAAAGTTTAGGAACATCCACTACCGATGAAATAAGCCTTTCTGTAAGTCTGAAAACCAACTTCGATTATGGTAAAATTCAATCGACAATCATAGGACCTGCCAAAGAATGGGGCTCTTTTCACTGGAGGTACAAAAACAATATAGACCAAAAGAGAACAGAACTTAGTATTTGGGGCATTAAAAACGATGGAACACAACAAAGATTAATATCTCCACTTGAGCAAGACTCTTTAGACGTCTTAAATTTATCGCAACGTATTAATGCTGAGGAATATCCTTACCTAAGATTGCAAATGTTTACCAAAGACTCCATCGATGGGCTTCCTACTCAGATGAAGTCATGGAGTGTACTTTACACAGGTGCTCCCGAAACCATTATAGAGCCTGATTTAGGATACTTTTTCAATCGCGACACGGTTTTAAGAGGAGAAAATGTCGAATTTGCCATCAGTACCAAAAATGTGAGTCCTTACGATATGGATTCTCTATTGGTTCAGTACTATGTTTACGACAATCAAAACCAAGTGAGTTTAATCAAGTCTAAAAAATTAAGACCACATCCTAGTCAAGATATTATTACTGATACCGTAACATTTAACACCCTGCAAACCGAAGGGAAACACAGTTTAATGGTGGAGTTTAACGGCAAAAATACCAATGGCACATACGACCAAGTTGAGCAAAATCATTATAACAATATTGCCATTAAAAACTTTTATGTTAAGCCCGATAGAATAAACCCTTTACTTAATGTTACCTTTGACGGACTACACATTATGGATGGCGATATTGTATCGGCAACGCCCGAAATTTTAATCAAAATTAATGATGAAAATCGTTACCTTAGAATGGATAACCCGGAGTTGGTATCTATTTATCTAAGCAAAAAAGGAGCTCCCGAAGAACACAAGGTAGAGATACATGACAGCTTATCGAATCAGCAACTTTTTTGGACACCTTCCAATTTGCCTGAGAATATTGCTGAGATGCTCTACACCCCTCAGAAATTAGATGATGGTATTTATACACTGAGAGTTCAAGCAACAGACGCTTCCAAAAACGAATCGGGGGAAGAAGATTTTAGGGTAACTTTCGAGGTGATTAATAAATCAACGATTAGCGAAATACTGAATTATCCAAATCCGTTTTCCAGTTCCACACAATTTGTCTTTACGTTGACCGGAGCAGAAGTGCCGGACGAAGTATTAATACAAATTATGACCGTTACCGGAAAAATTGTTAAAGAGATAAACCTATCGGAAGTTTCTAATTTAAGAATCGGGCGAAATATCACCGATTATACTTGGGATGGAAGAGATGAGTTCGGCGACTTATTAGCAAATGGAGTTTACCTATATCGCGTTATTGTCCGTAACAAAGGAGAAGAAGTGGACACCAGAGATACCGATGCGTCTCGTTTCTTTAAAAATGGTATTGGAAAGATGTATATTATGCGTTAAAATTGCATTATGAAGCTCAGCTATGTTTTCCTAATAATGGCACTTGTATTTTTCGGACAATCCAAAGCCCAAAAATATGAGTTAAGCTACGATTGGGGGACTAATAGTTCTGCCCAAACGCTCTCCAAACATTTTAAGAAATCGAGTTTTAAAGACAGCTTAGCACTCGTTAAATATCTTTACGAAACCAAATCTTTACTGCTTAAAAAAGGGTTTCTGGAAATGTCAATAGACTCCCTCGTTTGCTCTAAAAACGGACAATGTAAGGCTTATCTTTATTTAGGAAGTTCTTGTAAAAAGCTAAATATTCGCTACAATGCAAAGTACACCTCCTTACTCAAAGAATCACGCTCTAAATACCTGAATCAAAGCAAAATGTCCGGTTTAGACACTGACAGTGAGAATCTTAAAATCATCCATTATTTGCAAAACAACGCCTACCCTTTCGCCAAAATCAAGTTAGACAGTTTAAGTATTCAAGACAACACCTTATCTGCCTTTTTAGATATACAACGGGGGATTCGTGTTCAATTCAACAAGGTAAAACTAAAAGGCAGTTTAAAACTGTCAAACTCATTTCTGTATGGATATACGGGTATCAAGCCCTCAAAAAGTTACAAGCAATCAAGCTTAGACGAGTTACCTCAGTTGCTCAACAAGCTAAATTTCGCACAAGTTTCTCAACTCCCCGACATTCAAATTGACAGCAACAAAGTGGATGTAACGATATATGCAAACAAGAAAAAAGGCAATCGCTTCGACGGTATTTTGGCGATTGTTCCCAACGATAAAACAAGTGGCAAAACACTCATAACAGGAGAGCTCAACATCTTTATTCAAAATATTTTCAGAAATGGAGAGTCTATAAAATTTAATTGGAAAAAGCTACAAGCCTCTTCACAAGATTTGGATATACAAACGAATGTTCCATATCTTTTTAAAACACCCTTAGGCGTAGATGCTTCCTTAAACTTGCACAAACAAGACTCAACTTTTCTAAATGCGAACAGTCACTTATCGCTATTGTATTTCCTTAAAGGCTCTAATTACATTGGGCTTCAGTATAAGCATAAAAGTTCATCTGTGTTAACAGAAAATCCAATGCTTTCCGATACCTATAAGTCAACCCAAGCAAGAACGTATGGTTTTGTATTTAAATCGCAAAATTTAGACTTCCCTTGGAATCCAAAAAAAGGTTACAAGGTAGAGCTTAGCTCATCTTTAGGTAGTAAACAAGAAAAAGGCAACGAGAAAAGTGTTTTTCAATCGGACTTCCTATTTTCAGCAAAATTATATATCCCCATATTTAAGCAAAGTACATTTTTAATCACAAATCAAACAGCCGGACTAATATCCGAATCTATTTATAACAACGAGCTTTACAGAATCGGCGGACTCAAAACGCTACGAGGCTTTTCAGAGTCTTCTATCTACGCTTCTTCATACTCTGTCTTTAACTTAGAATATCGTTTTATATTTGAACCTAAATCAGCTCTTTTTATATTTTTTAACGGGGCTTGGATAGAAAAAACCCAACAGACTTACTTTCAAGACTTTCCTTATGGTTTTGGGCTTGGAATGTTCTTTAATACAAAAGCCGGAATTTTTACCATATCGTATGCTTTAGGAAAACAGAAAAATGAAGATATCCAATTAAAAAACGGGAAAATTCACTTTGGAATCATCAATCAGTTCTAAGTTTTTTTTTGACAAAATCCTTTTATTTTAAAGAAAAATTCAATTACTTTGTAATGAAAATGACTTGTTAGGATTATGAGAAAGCTAATTTATCTTATTCCACTAACCTTCTTTGCCTGTTCAGAACCTAATAGTTCTGCAGATGCTCTGTATTCTACAGACTCACTTGTAAAGTCTAGCAAAAATTTGTTTACAGGCGTTAACACTCAGTATTATCAAGATGTTAATCAAGTTAAAGTCAAAGAAGAATTTCAAGATGGAAAGAAAAGTGGCACTTATAAATCTTGGTTTAAAAACGGACAACTCAAAACCATAGGAAATTTCAAAAACAACAAGCGTGTAGGAGCATGGAAGTTTTTTAACGAAAAAGGAGACTTGACATATGCCTACGTTTATGGTTAATACAGCAAAATAACGACCCAAAAAATCATTATAATTTACCCCTCTTCTAATTTAACGTGAGTTTTCCTAGCAGAAATTCGCAAATATTTTAGATTTAATTCTCAATGTCGGAAATGTTTTGTTATTCCACAAAAAACATATCTTTGTACAAAAAGAAAATTGCGATATTTAAATATATATTTAAGCATTGCCTAAACACTAATTAAATGAAAGGTATTATTTTAGCAGGAGGCTCTGGCACAAGACTTTACCCTGTAACACAAAGTATTTCGAAACAAATTATTCCGGTTTATGACAAACCTATGATTTATTACCCATTATCCGTTTTAATGTTATCCGGCATTCGAGAGATTTTAATCATCTCTACGCCTAAAGATATTCATCTGTATCAAGATTTATTGGGAGATGGTCATCAATTAGGCTTGGATATTTCTTACAAGATACAACCCTCGCCCGATGGACTGGCTCAAGCCTTCATTATCGGCGAAGAGTTTATTGGAGATGATTCGGTTTGCTTAGTATTGGGAGATAACATTTTCTACGGTCACTCTTTTGGCTCACTAGCTTTAAAAGCCGCTGACCTAAAAGATGGAGCTGTTGTTTTCGGATACTATGTTAAGGACCCGGAAAGATATGGGGTTGCCGAATTCGATGAAAACGGAAGAGTGTTAAGTTTAGAAGAAAAGCCTAGTCAACCTAAATCGAATTACGCAGTAACCGGACTGTATTACTATTCGAACGATGTGGTCGAAAAAGCCAAAGGGTTAAAGCCATCTGCTAGAGGCGAGCTTGAAATAACAGACCTTAATAAATTATTCTTAGAAGAAGGACGATTGCAAGTTGAATTACTGGGTAGAGGTTTTGCGTGGTTAGACACCGGAACACACGACAGTTTATTAGAAGCATCGAATTATATTGCGACCGTAGAAAAACGCCAAGGTTTAAAAATATCTTGCATCGAAGAAATCGCATATAAAAGAGGCTTTATAGACGAAAACCAGTTAAGAAAATTGGCTGAGCCTATGGCTAAAAATACTTACGGTCAATACTTATTGGCATTGGCAAACGAAAAAATCAAAGTTTTTTAAATTTATCAGCAACAAATTATGAAGGTAATCAAAACAAAAATTGAAGGACTTGTTATTATAGAACCTAAGATTTTTGAAGACGATAGAGGTTATTTTTTCGAATCTTAT
>PDWI01010147.1_pt1 | contig 10601 bp, 11 predicted proteins | sample 1430891 | NCBI WGS metagenome assembly PDWI01 (sample SAMN01162508, study PRJNA174530) | Oral metagenome, whole genome shotgun sequencing project. | biome: Marine environment; feature: Marine mammal; material: Swab sample of the gingival sulcus; isolation source: swab sample of gingival sulcus... | reverse complement strand
TATTTATAAAAAAGACTACCTTTGGGGCGACAAGAAAAATCAAAAACAGATAAACAATAATAAGATGAATTTTATAGAAGAATTACAATGGCGAGGCATGATACACGATATGATGCCCGGTATTGAAGAACAGTTAGAAAAAGAATTAACATCGGCGTATGTGGGGATTGATCCAACCGCCGATTCATTACATATTGGGCATCTTGTGGGAGTGATGATGTTGAAACACTTTCAGGAAGCAGGGCACAAACCATTGGTATTGGTAGGTGGAGCAACAGGAATGATTGGTGATCCATCGGGAAAATCGCAAGAGCGAAACCTTTTAGATGAAGCAACGCTTCGTCATAATCAGGAATGTATAAAAGCACAGTTGTCAAAATTTATGGATTTTGATTCTGATGCACCCAATGCAGCCGAAATGGTCAATAATTACAACTGGATGAAAAATTATTCGTTTCTTGATTTTATTAGAGAAATAGGAAAGCATATTACTGTTAATTATATGATGAGTAAAGATTCAGTGAAAAAACGATTGGGCTCTGAATCAAAATCGGGAATGTCGTTTACAGAGTTTACTTATCAGTTGGTACAAGGAACCGATTTCTTAGAGTTGTATAAAACGAAAAACTGTAAACTTCAAATGGGTGGTTCTGACCAATGGGGAAATATCACTACAGGAACAGAATTAATTCGTAGAAAAGAAGGTGGTAACGCTTGGGCAATTACCTGTCCGTTGATTACAAAAGCCGATGGAGGAAAGTTTGGTAAAACCGAATCGGGTAATATTTGGCTTGATCCTAAACGTACATCTCCGTATAAATTTTATCAGTTTTGGTTGAATACTTCTGATGCAGATGCGGAAAAGTATATTAAGATTTTCACATTAATTCCTCATGACGAAATAGCCGCTTTAATTGCAGAACATCAAGAGGCACCTCATTTGCGTAAATTGCAACAACGTTTAGCCAAGGAGGTAACCATTATGATTCATTCTGAAGCAGACTATAATGCAGCAGTAGAGGCATCGCAAATACTTTTTGGAAAGGCTACTGCCGATACGTTAAAACGATTAGATGAAGATACTTTCCTTTCTGTTTTTGAAGGAGTACCACAATTTAATATCAGCCGAGACGAATTGAATGCAGGTGTTGATGTATTGGAGTTGTTGGCGGTAAAGGCAACTGTGTTTCCATCTAAAGGAGAGTTACGTCGATTGATAAAAGGAAATGCTGTAAGTATCAATAAAGAGAAAGTACAAAACGCCGAAACCATAATTAATGCTGATTATCTAATTGCAGATAAATATTTATTGGTACAGAAAGGTAAAAAGAATTATTTCTTGATTGTTGCTTGTTAGCAAAATATCACTACATTTATCCAAACAATTTTTAATTCAAATAAATTATAGAGATGAAGATATTAAATTACACCCTAGCAATTATTTTATCGCTTGCTATTTTTAGCTGTGGAAGCGATGATAAAAAAGATGATGTTGATAATAAAAAACCAGCTATCTCAATTACTTCTCCTACGGTATCAACCGAAGTAGAAGCCGAGCATAATCTAGATGTAAAAATAACGGTTACCGACAATGTTGATTTGGCTAGTTATGTTTTGAAGGTTGCTTTTAAAGGTGCTAAAAATGGAGTGAAAGTAACTAAAGAATTTAGTTTTAATAGTGAGGAAGATAAAGATGCCGATGGCAAAGCTTTACCTTTGATATCTGGAAAAAGTAGTGAAATAGCTTTTCCTATGTTTATCCCTAAAAATGCAAAAGGGGGTGAGTATGTTTTATCATTAGAAGTACTTGATAAGGCAGGAAACAAAGCATCGGAAAAGGTTATTTTTAAGATAAAAAATTAATTAATTCTTCAATGTTCTAAGAAAAGGCTGTCTTGTTGTGAGATGGCCTTTTTTATTTGGTAGATTGAAGGTGTCAATAGCATATTAGTTCTTGCAAAGGCTTTGCGTTATTTGTTAGAACTAGCCATGGTTCTATCTTGGGGTGTTGATGATTAAAGTGTTTTAGAATTTAAGTAACATATAATAATTAAAAGAAATGAGAAAAATAGTATTGATATTATGTCTGTTTGTTGCAGTGATAGAGTTAGCAGCACAAGAAAAAGCGATTTATAAAATATATGATAAAGCAGGAAAATCGGTATCCTATGATGAGATGATAAAAAATAGTGCCTCTGCCGATGTGGTGTTTTTTGGAGAAAGTCATAACTGCCCTGTAATGCATTGGTTGGAGTTGCAGGTCGCAAAAGAACTGTATGCTGCACATAAAGATAAATTTGTAATAGGGGCTGAAATGTTCGAACGCGATAATCAGTTAATTTTAGATGAATATATACAGGGATTGATTTCTCGTGAGCGTTTCGAAAATGAAATGCGTTTGTGGAAAAATTATGCAACCGATTATAGACCATTGGTTCGTTTGGCTAAAAAGAATCACCTCAAATTTGTGGCAACTAATATTCCTCGTAGATATGCACGAATAGTGAAAAAGGAGGGATTAGAAGGATTAAATCAACTGTCAAAAGAAGCCAAGCGTTATATTGCTCCTTTGCCAATCTATTTTCAGGTAGATTCTTCGCAAATCAAACTCTTTAAAATGATGGGTGGTATGCGATCAAATAGTAAAATGGATCCTTTAAAAATGTCGCAGGCTCAAACCATAAAAGATGCTACAATGGCATGGTTTATCAGCGAAAATGTGAAAGACAAAAAAATGCTGCATTTGAATGGTAGTTTTCATAGTAATAAGCATAAAGGTATTGTGCCTTATTTGAAACGCTATAATAAAAAGTTGAATGTTTTAACCATTAGTGGAGTTCGTCAAAGAAATATTCGAGCTTTGGCTGCAAGAAATAAAGGTATTGCTGATTATATTATCGTAATACGTGAAGATATGAATAGGTCTTATTAGAAAGAGCTATTTTATTTGTAATCGAAGTATTGTTATTGATTTGCTTATATTTTTTCTGATAAAAAGCACCTCGCTACTGTAAATTTATGGTCTCAACACTCTTCGAAGGGTGTTTTGCAAGGTTCGAAGGATATTTTATCTGCTCGTAACCATTAAATAGATGCAAAAAAGGAATAACGCACCGCTTTTTTGCATCAGAAAGGAGAGAAAGAGCAGTAGCGAGGTGCGATTTTGCAGAAGAAAAGTGCAATCGATCTGCAAAAGCATGGTTGTTTGTATGGAAAGCATTGTTTGATGGAGGAAATATTAGATTGCGATAAATAGATAAAGTTTGCAAATAACCTGATCTTTTTTATATTTGTGTCGTTTCACACGGGTATAGTTTAATGGTTAGCACACTAGTGTTCGGCGCTAGATTGGGGCTTCCACCCCCTCAGAAGAGGTTCGATTCCTCTTGCCCGTGCTTTTTGCGACATTGGTGTAACGGTAGCACGCAGGTTTTCAGGGCCTGATGGTAGGAAATTCCAATCCTCGGCATGGGTTCGACTCCCATATGTCGCTCTATACAATAACAAGGAGTATGCAAATACATTATCACAATTTATCCTTAACAGTAGCAAGAGTAGATGAACATCACTCCTTGAAAAAAGCATTAACACATCATTCTTTTTATAAGGATTCTTCTGATGCCAATAATGCAGAGAGCAGTAAGTTTATATTTCTAGGAATGTATGCTTTTAAGGGAAAAGTGGCAGAATTAATGCGAAAATATATCCCTCTTACGGGAAAATAGTTGCAACACTATCTAGGTAATGTATTTAAAAACGCAGAACTAGAAAAAATCTATAAAAAATATCAATTAGAACGTTGTGTTCGTTACGGAGAAAATTTCGATTTAACTAAACATCGTCATATTTTTGTTTATGCTTTATTGGGTTTCGTATATGAGTATGCCGAAGAACGAGAAATATTGCGATTTATTTACAGTAATTTTTTAGCTACTACAGAACACCTTATTCCCTCAAAACAACAAAATAAAGACCAATGGGCTAAGTGTGTTTATCTGGCTAAAATGTATTATAACGACATTCCTGTTTTACAAATTAATGGAGAAAATGATAAACATACTTGTTCTGTGATTGTTGATAACAAAACAATTGCTATGCACGAAAGTAAGAGCATACGATATGCTCGAAAAAAGGCTATAAAAATAGCATTATTGTATATTGCAGAACAACAAGCAAAACTATGGGCAGATAATCCTATTGCACAAGAAGTAGAACAAAAGTTAAAACGAATAAAAGCAGAAAAAGAAGCTCGTGAAAAGGCTGAAAGAATAAAAAAATACAAAGAGAAACAACGAGAACGTAGCGAAGCTACCCGTGCACGTAAAAAAGCACGTATAGAAAAAGCACAACAGCAGGATATGCAGCGTAGAAAAGCTAAAGCCGAAGCAAAAAAACGCAAAGAATTACAAGCTGAAGCCTTACGTAAAAAGCAATTGGCTATGGCAAATATGAGCGTGGCAAAACGCCGACACCTACAAGATAAAGGAGTTTTAAAAAAAGGAGCTCCATCTAAATAATAGATAAGATTTGTAGCTTAATTAGCCAACTATACAGTTGCTATTTATCTCTATTTTTTTACCGAAAAAATCAAAATCTTTTTTTTGTATCTAAACAAATCTATTTATATTCGTCTCGTTAATTTCTCGCAAGAGAACAGTTCATTGAGATAATGTATCGTATCAAGTAGGGGATCGTATTGCTTTTTTGTTGTAATAGAAAAAATAAAATGTTTGGCAATACATAATTATCCTCGAAAAGACTTAAAATGGTTTACAGGGCTAGCATCAATCTATGTTCAGAGCCTGTAAGCGAGGAAAAAAGTTGACTAAAAGCGGTCATTCTTTGTTATTTCAACATATAGAGGTTAGTAGCCCTATGTTGTTGTGATATCATAGGGCTATAATCCTATAAAGAAGAATCAAGGTATTTGTTTTGCATACAGGATAAGTGTGCGGGTAATAGGTATCTGTAGGGATACAGGCTGAAGCCCCGCAAGGCTGTGCTGTTTCGGTTGGCAAAAAAAAATAAACAAAGCACTGAATGGCTTTATTTTTAAGCGATATGATTACATTATGTATCAAGTTAGAACTCGGCAAATAGAATTGTATGGATAAAAAAATCATCTATTGAAAAAATAAAAGACCAAAGACTCGATTGGGTCAGTTATTATTTACCTCTACGTTTGGATTGTTGGTAGCTTCTTGTGTTGTTTCTGCGTGTAGTGATGACAAAAGAGAAGAGCCCAAAGTCGATCATCCCACTGAACTTATTTTTGATCAGTCAGCGTTACCAAGTTGGGCATCTATAAGTTGAAATACATGGACTGTTGAAAGATGAATTTCTGATGATAAAATTGCAGAAGCTGTTAAATCGGCAGCAAAAGCAAAAGACAAAGATGGAGGTGCTGGAATTAAAGAGATATCTGTTCATAAAGAAGAAATCATTGTCACTGTTTATGGAACTAATGGAAAAAATTGAGGAGCAAAAGAAGATTGTATTAGATTAACGCTTATGAGATCTGATATTAAGTTTCCAAATGCGCTCCCTGGTTCAGACAATAATACTATTGATGCAGGAGATCAAAATTTCTTTAAAAACTTGTTTAGAAAAACTTATGAAATAGGAAATAAAAAAATAAAAGCAGAGAAAATTTTAGTTAATGGATTAGAGATAGATAAAAATCATATTATTAATAGACCAGAAAAATATACAATACAATTAGTTTTTAACCTTAATGGGGAAGAAATTATCAAAGAATATATTCTTGTTGTTAAGGCTCTTGATGTCAAAGTTAATAATTTATCTTGATATACAACTCAAGTGGAAAAAAAGTTTGATGTTGGGGAGAGTCAATTAGATTGAGGTCAAATAAATGCCGTTGCAAAAACTATGAAAATGTGAGCTTTCCTTGGGTTAGTGAATAAAGTTTTGTATCCAAGTGGAAAACAAGTTGCAGTAGCAGAAAATAGAGAATTTGATCATATCTTTGAATTTTTTATAACACAAATTATTCAAGGGAATAATGAAATTGTTTATGAGAAACTTGGAAAAGATATGCCAACTTGAGAAGATGATCCTAATTTTGAAAAGGAATTACAGGATATTTTGGGAAAGTATGATTTTGTTCTAGCTGAAGATAATAATTCTAATAATGAAGAAGCATTGTTAATGAATATAAATGTGTCACCTTATGCATATTTATTTACTGGGGAATGAAGCAATATGGAGTATTTATCTGTTGAAGGTAAAAGTGTTGTCAATTTTCCAGGTATAGTTGGTAAAGATGGAGAAATATATACATCTCCAGATATTTCATATAATAATCCTGAATACGATCCTTTACATAATGATATTAATAGTTTGATTCTAGTTGGTCCGGATTTTTGATCTACTTCAGGAACAACAGTTTGAAATGAGGCTGTATGATCCGTAATAGTTGATTTATGGCATCGTTTATGAAAAAAAATAGATAAAGAAATTCTTAATGGTATAATTAAAAATCATCCTGAAATTTTGAAAGAAGTAAAATATTCTTATTATCCTAAATGAGTGAAACATATTTCTAAGAATATTGTTTATACCAATGAAGTTGTTGCTTATTATATTGATTTGGAAAATCTGATAGTGTTACTTTCAGGAATGTTTGATTTGAATCCTGACTTAGAACGTTTAGAAGAATTATGAGAAGTACCACTCTTTAAGTATTATGATAAATTAAATTACGAATATATTACTTTATGAAAGGAAAATGGAATTGTTTGGAAAGAAGTAGAATGAAAGAAAATTCCATATGTGAGTATGCAGATGTTGGTTCAACAAGATTTGACCCTTGCAGATGTAAGATATGATCTTGTTGCTGCACCGAATGATTGAAAAGGTACTTATTATGTAAAGAGAGAAGGTTGGAATATTAGTAGTTGAACAAGATCTGTGGGAAAATAGATATAGCTTTATTGTATATTTTTAACTATAAAAATCCCCCGCTTCGCAGGGGGTTTTTCTTTGTCTTATCATATATAGAAGAATTGTATACTTATTTTTATTCTATCATCTTGTCTTGAAGGGTTTCCGTAATTGAAGGTTTATATAAAAAGTATATTGTCCTTTGTTTAGGGTGAGGACACTTTGCAATTTGTTTGATTATCGGATACCGTTTGTGATTTGAAGTTACTTAATAAAAAAAGAGTATATTTTCTTTATTCAAATAAGAAAAACGATACATGGTGGTATGTTGCGATGTATTTTTGTTTTGAAGCAGAAAGGAAAAAAGAACTTTTTAATTGTGTAATTTGGGCTTACAATTGATTTAAGCGTATAGCTATTTTCTTGCATAAAAAAGATATCGCAAGGATTTATTTGGAGTAAGGTTGGTAATTAATTTATTTGAAGATGCTTTGCTAACTTTTTTCTAGATAAATTTGAATAATAATAATATCGTTTCTACATTTGCCCCTCATTTGTGAAATTTATAAATATTTAAGGAGAAAATTATGATTGTAATTCCTATGAAAGAAGGCGAAAACATTGAGAGAGCCTTAAAAAAATTCAAAAGAAAATTTGAGAAAACAGGTGTAATGAAAGAATTACGCGGTCGTCAGGTTTATAAAAAACCATCTATCGTGAAGCGTGAGCAAAAAATTCATGCTATTTACGTTCAGAAGTTACAGCAAGCAGAAGAGTAAATCTTTTGAATAAAAGGACTCCATGTCTATAATATATTAGTATAACTAATTTAAAAGTTCGTATTATGGAGTGGAAAGAGTCTTTTTTGAGCTATTTACAGAACGAGAAACGTAGCTCTAGACATACAATAAAAGCCTATGATACTGATTTGAGTCAGTTTTTTGATTTTTATCAGGATATAAACGGTGATATCCTGATTACTGATATCAATTATAAAGATATTCGTAAATGGATTGTTTTATTGATGGATGCAGGGAATAGTGCTCGTACAGTAAATAGAAAATTGTCTTCCTTAAAAGCGTTCTTTAGGTTTCTTTTGCGAGAGAGGATTATTGAACAAAATCCAATGGAAAGGGTTGTTGGTCCTAAGCAAGGGAAAAAATTGCCAAGTTTTGTCGCTGAGGATGCGATGAATTTGTTGCGAGAAATAAATTACGGGGAAGATTTTGAAGGTGTTCGTGATCATTTGATTTTAGAGTTGTTTTATTTGACTGGTATGCGATTATCAGAATTGATGCACGTGAAAGAAAATGATATCGATAGGGGAGCATCTTTAATTAAAGTATTAGGAAAACGAAATAAAGAAAGGATTATTCCTGTTGCTGAAAGTTTATTTCCTCTTTTAGATAGGTATCTTAAAGTGAAAAGAGAAACTTTTGGTGATCTTGGATCTGAATTTCTTTTTGTAACGAAAAAGGGGGTGCCTGTTTACGAGAAGTTGTTGTATTTGGTGGTGAAGAAGTATCTTTCCATGGTTACAACAATGGCTAAGCGAAGTCCACATGTCTTGCGTCATACATTTGCAACTCATTTGTTGAATAATGGTGCGGATTTGAATGCTGTTAAAGAATTGTTGGGTCATTCTGACTTGTCGGCAACGCAGATATATACACATGTTTCTTTTGAGCGATTGAATGAAATTTATTTGAAAGCACATCCTCGTTCAGAAGAATAATTGTTGGTTGTTTCGCTTATAATATAAGAGAGATTGTAAAGAATAAAAAGGGTTTTGGGGTTTGTTGATGGCTTTGAATCCTTTGATTTTATTGCTGTTTATGAAATATTGTAAAAAATATTACGATATTTTGTGATAGAAATAAAATATATATACATTTGCAGACCATTTTGCGGTAAAATTGTATTGATATCGTGAAATGGTTTGTTTTGATTATTGGTTGAGATGCCGATGTAGCTCAGCTGGCTAGAGCAGCTGATTTGTAATCAGCAGGTCGTGGGTTCGAGTCCCTCTATCGGCTCTTTTGAAATATTGTGATTGGGGAGATACCAAAGTGGCCAACTGGGGCAGACTGTAACTCTGCTGACTTTCGTCTTCGTAGGTTCGAATCCTGCTCTCCCCACTATAAAAACTGAAGCAGTTTAGTCTATGCGGGAATAGCTCAGTTGATAGAGCATCAGCCTTCCAAGCTGAGGGTCGCGGGTTTGAGTCCCGTTTCCCGCTCAAGTTAAATTGCCGTTGTAGCTCAGGGGTAGAGCGCTTCCTTGGTAAGGAAGAGGTCATGAGTTCAAATCTCATCAATGGCTCAAATTATTGAAATTGTTGTCTAATATTATTTAATTAACATTTGGAGTTATGGCTAAAGAACATTTTGACAGATCTAAAGATCATGTAAATATTGGTACTATCGGTCACGTTGACCACGGAAAGACCACTTTGACTGCTGCTATTACAACTGTACTAGCAAAAAAAGGATTGTCTGAAGTAAAATCATTCGATTCTATTGATAACGCTCCTGAAGAAAAGGAGAGAGGTATTACTATTAATACTGCACACGTAGAGTATCAAACTGCTACTCGTCACTATGCACACGTTGACTGTCCAGGTCACGCTGACTATGTGAAGAATATGGTAACTGGTGCTGCTCAGATGGACGGTGCAATTTTGGTTTGTGCTGCTACTGATGGTCCTATGCCTCAGACTCGTGAGCATATCTTGTTAGCTCGTCAGGTAAATGTGCCTAAGATCGTTGTTTTCTTGAACAAGGTTGATATGGTTGACGATGAAGAGATGCTTGAGTTGGTAGAGATGGAAGTTCGTGAATTATTGGATTTCTACGAGTTCGATGGAGATAATACTCCTGTAATCATGGGTTCTGCACTTGGAGCATTGAACGGTGAAGCTGAGTGGGAAGATAAAGTGATGGAGTTGATGGATGCTGTTGATACTTGGATTCCTCTTCCTCCTCGTGATGTAGATAAGCCTTTCTTGATGCCAGTTGAGGACGTATTCTCTATTACTGGTCGTGGAACAGTAGCTACTGGTCGTATCGAAACTGGTGTTGTACACACAGGTGACGAAGTTCAAATTATTGGTCTTGGTGCTGAAGGAATGAAATCAGTAATTACTGGTGTTGAGATGTTCCGTAAGATTTTGGACGAAGGACAAGCTGGTGATAACGTAGGTTTATTGTTGAGAGGTATTGAAAAAACAGCTATTAAGCGTGGTATGGTTATTTGTCATCCAAATACTATCAAGCCTCACACTAAGATTAAGGCAGAGGTTTACGTATTGAAGAAAGAAGAGGGTGGTCGTCACACTCCATTCCACAATAAGTATCGTCCTCAGTTCTATATTAGAACTCTTGATGTAACAGGTGAGATTACTTTGCCAGAAGGAGTAGAAATGGTAATGCCAGGTGATAATGTAACTATCACTGTTGAATTGATTACTCCTGTTGCTTGTGACTTAGGTTTACGTTTCGCTATCCGTGAAGGTGGTAGAACTGTAGGTGCTGGTCAGATTACAGAGATCATTGAGTAATTATTTACGATAAAATAAAGAATAGATTGACTCCCTAAGAGAGTCAATCTTTCTTATAGACGGGTGTAGCTCAGTTGGTAGAGCACTGGTCTCCAAAACCAGGTGTCGGGAGTTCGAGTCTCTCCTCCCGTGCAAAGAA
>PDWI01040474.1_pt1 | contig 10603 bp, 19 predicted proteins | sample 1430891 | NCBI WGS metagenome assembly PDWI01 (sample SAMN01162508, study PRJNA174530) | Oral metagenome, whole genome shotgun sequencing project. | biome: Marine environment; feature: Marine mammal; material: Swab sample of the gingival sulcus; isolation source: swab sample of gingival sulcus... | reverse complement strand
CACTAGTGCCATTTGTTTGATGGTATTGGGAATCAGCACCAAAGCACAGGCGATGACTAAGGTAATGAGTATGCCTTTGACAGTGGGGATGTGTTTGGTAAGTGGATTGCTGTTTTTGCCATTGCTAGCACTGGCAAACTGGCTGATAAATAATTGACTGGCAAAGTTAAGCAACACAGATGCCACACAGACAAAGCCAATAGACGAAATCATGCTAGCTGTGCTAACTCCTACTGCATTGCCTGTTTCTGCCGTTATGTCTCCTGTTGCTTGTCCAGTCATTGATAACAGTATCAATACCAATATACCCACCACGACTTGTACTGCCCAAATCGGTAGTACGGCTTTAGTGGCTGATTTTTTTTCTGTTTTTAGTCCAGCCTGTTTTAATCCTGCTTGATTCGTATGATGATGCGTTGCAGACCAATAAAGTCCGCTACCTGCTCCCACGCTCACTAGTGCCATCATCACAGCTCGCCCCCATTCTGCAAGGGTAACATTGGTCATTTGTAGATTGACCCCAGTCATGCCACTGTCTAGATTGAGAACAAAGCCAACCACCACTAACAGCAAGCCAACCAATGCGGTCATGATGCCCCAAGCACTGGCTATCATCGCCACCACCATCAAACCAACAATCACCGCAAATACGGGCAATGATATGCCCATATCGGTTAGCATTGGAGTGATATTAAGACCAGCGGTTGCGACTAACTTACCTGCCAACAAAATCGCCACCAAGGCACTTAACCAAGAAAATCCACGCCAAATGGTACTGGCATCCGCCTCACGAGTGAGCTTTTGTAAGCCTGTCAATGGTGGAAGTTCACTACGATACGCCAAGGCAATCTCGGCATAGACCATTGGCAAGGCAAGCAACAGCATAGCAACGACCCATAAAATCAAAAAGTCCAGCTGATTCATCGGTGTGGGTGCAAACCATGCAAACAAAGACAAAGGTAAAACGGATGCTAACAAAAAAGAAACGTATCGTTTCATACAAAGTACCTAGTGTTGGGGGTTATGTTTATTTATTAGGACTTATGCAATTTAGACACCCCCTCCCCAGCCCTTAGGGAGAGGGAACTCCCCTCCTTTTGGGAGGGGTTGGGGGAGGGTATAAAAATCAATAAGTTATCTGCATTCTGTGTAAGTCCTATTTATAATCGCCATCTATTATACAAGAAAAACCATCCTATAAAAAACCCCATAAAATACAAAATGTTATAGAGTTAGGATTTGTACAGATTAGATTTTTATTTAAAATAAGCATTATCAGTTTGACTATGGTCGGTTTCGTCAACGACTTGCGTCAGCTCAGGAACTTGCTGTTTTAACTGCACTTCTACCCCTTGACGTAGGGTCACATCAACCGCAGAACAGCCTTGGCAACCACCACCAAACTTCAATACAGCAGTCAAGCCAATACCATCTTCTTCAATCAAATCAACCAGCTCAACCGAACCGCCATGCGAGGCAAGCCCAGGGTTGATCTCTGATTGTAGGATATAGTGAATGCGTTCTTCAATGGTGGCATCTTCGCCCACTTGTGGTACTTTTGAGTTAGGAGCACGGAAGGTCAACTGCCCACCAAATCTGTCTTTGTTATAATCAATCACCGCATCTTTTAGATAAGGGATGGAATAGGCATCAATATAAGTGGTAAACGTTTCATACTCTAGGCACAAGTCATCGTCGGTAGCACCATCTGTACGGTCTTCGGCAAAGCTATATGCCATACAGCATTCGGCTCGTGGTGTGCCTGCATTTTCGACAAAGATACGCACGGCAATGCCATCATCGTCTTGCTTTGCAAGGAGATCAGTGAGGTAGCCTTGAGCAGACTCGGTAATGACGATGTTACTTTCAATCAGCTCTTCATCGAGTTCTTCATCATCCATTCCTTCATCCAGTTTTTCAGATACGTCTTGGTCTGGTTGCTTATCTGGTTGCTCAGTTGCTGGTTGTTCAGTGATTTGTTCGGTTGGTTCGCTGTTTGTTTGGTCGGTTGATTGATTGGTCATTGTGATTCCTGTATTTTGGCAATATCATTCCTACGATATGGTTACTAAGGTGCTATTTATCAAGTATAGCGAATTAAATTCAAGGGTAAAATGCTGTGTTTTATTGTATGTAATCAGCTACTGTTTTGGTGGTTTTACTTGCCAAATTACTTTGCCAATAATCTGCCCGCTGTCAATAATGCCAATCTGCTCACTGGTGACACCTAATGGATTATCACTTTTCAGGGTGATTGTTTGCTGAGTTGCACGCTTATCTTTATGCTTATCTTTATGATTGGTAATACTGGCAATGCGTTTTATCATTTTGCCATAATTGTCATGATTGACCAGTATCACATCGCCCACGGCAAGGCGTTGCCAAGGATGCTTTATGGCAAACACAAAGCTATCAGGCAAAAAATTAGGGGACATACTCTGCCCCCTAACTTTGAATAGTTTGATTGTCATCATAACGCTCGGTCTAATTAGATTAGCCTAGTTTAGGATAGACAGTTTCCACTGCTGGTGGATAAGGACAGACCGCACGGTAAGTTGCCACGCCTTTTGAATCCCAAAACGTTTCGGCAAACTTGTTCACTAGTTCAACCAATTTTTCGGCATTTTCAACGCTTAGGCTTTGCTTACACGCAGAACCTGCCAACATGATGTTGTGGGCTTGCTCGTGAATGTCGCTGTACTTAGTGAGTAAGTCACCTTTGAAGTAGTCACCCCAAATGACACGGATTTCTTGCTTGACCTTTTCGGCGTGCAATTCTTTTTCGGCAACCAGACGTACTAGCTTGGCTTGGTCTTCTTGTGAGTCACCAAGCTCTGAAACTTGCTTACAAAAACGCAACACGCTTAGAGCATAAATCTGAGCAGGCGTGGTGTCGTAAATACCACATGGTACGTCACAGTGGGCTGATACAGTGTCAACTGATAGCTTATTTAATAATGAATGTAACATGATAAAATCCTTGTTTTATATTTTAAAAACTTAAAGTCACTTAATTAAAACTACTTAAATAGTTATCTAACACTAAACTACTTAGTATTTCTTTTGTAAGCCTGATAGCCTGCAAACGCCATGATTGCAAGACCTGCAACTATGCCACCATAGAAGAAAACATGAGATAACATAGCGGTGTTGGCAGCGTGGTCATGACCTGGATGAGCGAGTGCTCCAGCACTTGCAGTGGCAGTGGCGATAGCTACTAGAACTTTATTTGAATTTTTCATAATAATATCCTGTTTTAGGTTAGAGTGATTAGTGTATCTGAGAAGTGTGGACTATAAAAATTTTATTAAAAAATCGCTTTCTCTTAAAACCTAGTCCATGACTCAAGATACAGTTTAAATTATACAGCGTAAATTTCAAGTGTTTTCTGCATTTTATTTTAATTTTTACTCAAACTAAACACTTGCCCAAAGTAACAGAAAAGCGTATGATAGAAAGGGTAACAGCCAAATCCGAAAGACGGAGGTCGGTTTGTTAACCACACTTATTTCATACAGAGGAGTTCTGTTATGTCCAAACAAGCTGATGACACTGGCTCTGCCGTGTCTGTATTTGCCCCTGCTTTATCTAAATTATGCGTATTATTGCCTGTTATCTTGGCACTAGTCGCCATATTTTCCACGACCCTTTCTGCTGATACTCAAAGTCAACTCATCATGGGCCTGCCTATTATCTTATGGTTTTGGTTTGCCATTGCCTTGTTGATTTGCCTGAATACCTTAGTATTTGCCGTGCAAGTGCTAAAGGGCAAAGACAATGTGACCGATGGCAAGTTAACAGATAACAAGTTAACAGCTAGCAAGGGAGATAGTGACCATGAATAATAGTCGTTTAACTATAAAGAGCAACTCAAACACTAACCATCATTATCTGTTTGGCAGTGGTTTTGGTTTTATGCTGTCATTTTTTGGTATAGCGGCAAGTTTGTTTAGCACCTTTACCTTGCAAGGTATGCCTGCCTTTTTTAAAAATCATGGTATTGCCTCGTGGGTATTTTTGGGTATTACCGATGTTTGTTTGGCATCGTTGTTGTTGTATTTTGGTTTAAAAATGCGACATTTTGCTCGCAACTTGTCCATTAATAATCTGGCAATTAGTAACTCGGCAATTAATAAACAAGCTAAATCACCCAAAAACCTTACCGAATGGCTCAAACAAAGCGGCTTGCCAAAATGGGTAGTACTATTTTTTGTAATGTCGGTTACCGTGTTTATGATTCCTTATATCACCATTCAGATTAAAGGCACGGCGATGTTGCTACAGACGGCGATTCCTTTGGGTAGTAGCCATTTTCTGTGGTCGCTATTTATGGTAATGCTGATGATGGCGTATTCTTGGTTTGGCGGTATTCGAGCGATATTTGTTACTGATATGGTGCAAGGCTTAGTACTGTTATTAACGGTGTGGGCGATTGCATTTTTTGCCATCAATGCCAGTGGTGGTATGGGCAATTTGTTTGCTCAAGTGGCGACTATTGAGCCTGCTTTGTTATCTGCCCCTGGCCCTAAGGGCGTACTAAATTGGCAATTTTTGCTGATTGGTTTTATCTCCATCGTGCTCATGCCCTATGTCCAACCGCAACTCTTTACTCGTGTGTTGGTAGCAAAAGATGATAAGACCTTTGCCCGCTCAACGGTGGCGTTGGCAGTGTTTGCAATCTTGGTGATTTTACCTACCCTTTTTATCGGTTTACGAAGTGTGACTGTTGCCCAAGCCATGCCAGAGGGCGACGCCTTGTTTATCGTTGGCGTGTTAGGGGCGGCCATGTCCACAGCGGATAGTCAATTGATGGCGATTGGTACGGAATGGGGTTCGGCAGTGACCGAGCAAGACATTCAAAAGCACCCAAAAGCAAAGGTTTTGGTAAAAAGTATCGGTGCGATTGTGGCGGTGGTTGCCTTAATGTTGGCACAGACTTCGTTTAAATCTTTGGTGCTATTTTCGATAAATTCCTTTATTGGTACGTCGTTGTTATTACCAATTGTGGTAGCATCTGTGTTACCAAAAACGGGCTGTAATAAACAGCGATGGTTATTAATCGGCTCATCGGTATTTGCGGTGGCGATATTTTTACCTGTGTTATTTGGCATACTACCAAAAATGGTATTTGGCTTACGCATTGAGTTGTACTTGTATGGATTAGAGGCTTTGTGTTTGGGGTGGGTGTGGTTTTTTGGGAGGAGAAAATTTGTGTAATGGATTATTTGATTAGTTTATCATATTCAGCATGATGACCAATCCAAAACCAAATAACATCGCCCTCGTATGCCACGCCCAATGCTCGGTAATGCAAGCCAACACGAACCGACCAATAGTTATTGATACGTTTAAAATGCAAAGAAGGATGGCGAGAATTTTCTTTTAAAATCTCGTAATTATTATCAGCAAGTGTTTGAATATTATTAGGAAGACTGTGATAGCATTGCCAAAATTGTGGCGTTGCAAAATGTTGCATAAATGTGCCTATGGTGGTTATAGTTGACTGGTTTTGCCAAGTTTGTGCATTAAAATTGCTTGATTAGCCAATTCGTCAAGTTTTCCGCTATGGATGTCATTTTCGATTTGCTTGTCCCAATTTTGATTATCAAACTCGGCAAACCATTGACGAAACTTTGAAAGTTCTTGTGGTGCTAATTGAGAAACTGTATTTTCGATGTCTGTTAAGACGATACTCATAATTTTGTCCTTATATTGAAAATTTTTGTTATTATAGCATGAATTTTTGCTGTTTAGCTTGGGTGTGGATTTTTAAAAGTGATAAAAAATTATGATAAATAAAAAACAGACAAAAACAGCCTTAGAGTTGATTAATAGTATTGAACAAGCCTTTGCCACTGTTAAAAAAGTGGATAAAACCCTTGAGCAATGCCATATCACAGATAAATATGGTATGGGTGGTGGGATATCTCTGGCTGAGTTTGACAAAATGTATCATGAAGCAAGCAAAATTAGACCTTATGATAATTGGGATAGTATTCCAAACGAAGTGATAGAAAAACACAATTCGCCATTTTGTAATATGTCAAATGAAGAATATGCTTGCTTTTTATCTAGGTTGTGAACATGAATACGAAGATTTTCAATATATGTATTCTGCTATGACAAATCAACAAAAAAAGGTAATTTTAGAATATGCAAAATTTATTGTAGATTTATCCTATAGCGCCATCCGCGATGACGATTTTTTTGACAACCAACAAAAGAAGTTTTGGCATGAATACCATTTAGAAACAATATTAAAAGCAAAGAATAGAGTATTTGACTATTTTAGTGAATTTTTGGATTGGTAAAATATTGATTTTTAGCTACCTAAACGGGTGACAACAACGAGCTACTAACAAACAAGGAAACAACTATGAACGAACAAATCAAAGAACTAACCTTAAAACAACAAGGTAAAATGAAACGCCTTACCAATGCGACCTTTAAATTTGATGAACGTGTGGCGGACGACTAATGCAATTTTTTCAGAAAAAAGATGCGATACTTTGCGGAATTGATGAGGCGATTGCCCTCATTCATCAATTTGCCCACGAACCTGAAACCTTGACCATTAAAGCCTTGCACGATGGCGACCCCATTGCCCCTTATGAAACCGTCCTCACCATTGAAGGTGAATACGATAAATTTGGCTTTTTAGAAGGGTTAATTGATGGTATTTTGGCAAGACGCTCATCAGTGGCGACCAATGTCTATCAAGTTACCCAATCGGCAGGCAAAAAACGAGTGATTTTTATGGGTGATAGAGATGACCATTTTTCCCAACAGGCGGGCGATGGCTATTCTGCCTTTATTGGTGGCTCGAATGCTCAAGCCACCCATGCGATGAATGATTGGTGGGGCGAGCAAGGTATGGGAACTATGCCCCATGCGTTAATTCAGCTATTTGGCGGTGATTTAGTGGGTGCTTGCCGTGCCTATCGTGAAGAATTTCCTGAAGATAATTTGATTGCCTTGGTCGATTATCATAATGATGTCATTGGCAGTTCGCTGGCAGTGGCTGGTGAGTTTGGGCGTGATTTGTATGGAGTGCGCGTCGATACTTCGCAAAATATGATTGATAAATACTTCCTCGATAATCCGCACGAATTAGGACGGTTTGACCCTCGTGGGGTAAATAAACGCTTAATCCAAGTACTGCGTGAAAAATTGGACGAAAACGGCTTTGATTTTGTAAAAATTATCGTTAGCGGTGGTTTTAGTGCTGATAAAATCGCCAGCTTTGAAAAGGATAATATCCCTGTCGATGCTTATGGGGTGGGGTCATCATTAATCAAAGTAACGCTAGGATTTACCGGTGATTGCGTATTACTTGACGGCGAGCCACAAGCAAAAGTAGGACGGAAGTTTAATCCGAGTGAGAGGTTGGAGTTGGTGGAGATGTAAAAATTTTTCGATTTATAACCAAATCTGTACTATAATAGGTACTTATTTAAGTATGATGGAGAAAATTATGGAAGTCATTAACTATACTGATTTTAGAAAAGATTTATCAAATGTACTCAATCGCGTGATTAGTGATAGAAATCCTACGGTTATCACTCGTCAAAACTCTGAGCCTACTGTACTTATTAGCTTAAAAGACTTTAATGCCTATGAAGAAACAGCCTATTTATTAAAAAATCCTAAAAATGCTGAAGTGTTAAGACGTTCTATTGCCGATGCTAAAGCGGGCAAGGTGACAAAACGTGAATTAATCGAAGTAGATTAGGATATTATGTTATGGATTTATTATGGACAGATGATGCGTGGAGTGAATATTTATATTGGCAAAAAAACAATAAACAAATATTAAAACGTATCAATGAGTTGATTAAAGTTATCCAACGAACACCTTTTGAAGGTATTGGAAAACCAGAAGCCTTACGCTATGATTTGGCAGGATTTTGGTCAAGACGGATTGACCAAGAACATAGACTGGTTTATTCAGTAGAAGATGAAACAATTAAAATCGTTCAATGCAAAAATCATTATTAATATGCTATATTTAGAGAGAAATTCATTATCAATAAAAGCATTTAAATCATCATAAAGGAGGTAGTTATGTTAGCAGAATTGACTTTAACAATGGAAAAACCCATTATCGAACAGGCTCAGCAATATGCTTATGAAAAAAATACCGACTTATCACAAGTGGTTAGTGATTATTTACAAAGTTTAATGCAAAATTCTGAACCACTTGCACAAGCAGAAACCATCAAGTTAGAAGATACCAAGCCAAAAAAACGCCAATTAGGATTTATGAAAGGGCAAATTAAAGTTCCTGAGGATATTAATTGGGGAGATGATAAGATTTTGGCTGAATTTGGTGAAACTCCATGAAGTATTTGTTAGATACGCATATTGTCATTTGGCTTGCTGATGAAGAAGAAAAATTATCAAAAGAGGTTGTTGATATATTAACCAACTGTGATAATGACATATATTTTAGTCCTGTAAATTTATGGGAAATGGCAATTAAAAAACGGCAAAGTCATCAAGAATTTCAAATTGATATTGATAATTTACATAGTTTGTTGTTAAGAAATGATTTTCAAGAGTTATTAATAAAAAGTGACCATGCAAAACAAGTCGAAAATCTCCCTGTTTATCATAAAGACCCTTTTGACCGTATGTTAATTGCTCAAGCTATGTGTGAAGATATGATATTAATTACTCAAGATAGCAAAATATTGCAATATAACAGTGTAAAAATTTTAAAAAACACATAAAGGAACACTCCATGAATATCCCTCAATACAGCGATTACCTCGTACAATGGCTCGAAGAGCAACGCACTGACAAATATAAAATGACAGGCTATGTCATCGGTATTAGTGGTGGCATTGATTCTGCGGTGGTTGCTCATTTACTTGCCAAAACCAATGCCCCTGTACATGGGCTGATTTTACCAAGTGCCACCACCTCAGAAAGTGACATCGAACACGCTAAACTAGTTGCTGACAGTGCTGGCATTGATTATACCCTTGCCCCTATTGCCCCAACCTATGATAGCTTTATTGACAGTATGCAAGCCCTTTTTAATGAAAAAGCCGACCGTCAAAATGTCATTGCCGGTAATGTACAAGCACGCCTACGCATGATTGCCCTGTATGCCTATGCTCAAAGTCATAATTCTATCGTCGTTGGCACGGATAATATGGCAGAATGGCACATGGGCTACTTTACTAAGTTTGGTGATGGTGGGGTGGATGTGGTGCCACTTGTGCAACTAACCAAAGGGCAAGTGTATGAGATGGCAAAACATTTAGACGTGCCACAGCCTATTCTCGATAAAGCCCCAAGTGCAGGGCTATGGACAGGGCAAACCGATGAAGACGAAATGGGTGTGAGTTATGCGGAGATTGATGCCTATTTACAAGGGGAAACGGTGAGCGATAACGCCATGGAACGCATTAATTTTTGGCATAATCGCTCCCATCATAAACGAGCGTTGGCGTATGCTCCGAAGAAGTTGAGTGATTAGGCTCTATTTTAAATGTAGATTTACTGAGTTAAAGGTGGATTTAGTTATCCGCTTTTAATTTTACTGAAATATTAAGAGCCAATAACCCTAAAATAACCAATCCAGAACCCACTATCTCAATGATAGTTAGCGTTTCATCGTATAACCACCAACCACAAAATTAAATCCCCAAATCAATACTACTAAAAGGGCGAGTAGCCTGTGTTTGATTGGCATTATGACATTTCCTCACCAGCCTCATCTTCACTTACAATACTAGTTTCGAGCAGTGCTTGTCGTTGCCATTCCAGCATACTTGGATGATTTAGCATATTATGGCAATAACTTTCTGCCTCTTTAGATAAAATAATGTTTGAATGTTTGGCATAGGTAGCAAAGCGGAAAACAACAGGGGCAAAAAAGGCATCCACTATGCCAAATTCACCGAGCAAATAATCACCTTCATGTGATTGATACGGGCAATGTCTTTTAGACAGTCTTTAGTTGGGGTGATTTTACGAGTGGCTCTGATGTTCATCGGCATTTCATTGCGTATGCCAAAAAATCCAGAATGCATCTCACACGCCAAACTACGAGCAAGGGCTTTGTGCTTACCCCATGCATTTGTTGCTCCATTTTCTGTTGCATAGTTTTCTGCGATATATTCAGCGATGGCTAGGCTATCCCAAATGACTTTTTCTTTATGTTTATCAGATTTACCACTATCTATAAGTAGTGGTACTTTGCCAGTGGCATGATATTGAGCCAGTGTTTGCTTAAACTCATCAGAAAATAGCTCTAACTGTACTTCTTGAAAGTCAATGTCAAAAGCGTGCAAGACCAGCCAAGCACGCAATGACCATGATGAGTAGTTTTTGTTGCCGATAATTAATGATAGATTTTGGGTTAATTGAGACATGGTTAGTTCCTTTTAGTCTGTTAACTGGATTGATTGGATTGGTTTGAATCACTATTATGACTATGAATAAAAGGCTTTACCAACGACAAAATCTAAAGTAATGTATTAGTAAGGCTAATGGGCGTGTTGAGAATTCAAACGTTAGGACTGCTGATAAGCAAAATTGTTCCAGACTAGGCAGAAAATGCAATTAATATCTAGATATTGATAAGTTTTCT
>PDWI01016648.1_pt1 | contig 10603 bp, 6 predicted proteins | sample 1430891 | NCBI WGS metagenome assembly PDWI01 (sample SAMN01162508, study PRJNA174530) | Oral metagenome, whole genome shotgun sequencing project. | biome: Marine environment; feature: Marine mammal; material: Swab sample of the gingival sulcus; isolation source: swab sample of gingival sulcus... | reverse complement strand
GCGCGGCACGGTGCCGTTTTGTGGTTCAAGGAGATTGTGGAGAGGGAGCTTTATAAGGAACTGGGGTATGGCTCCGTTTATCAGTATGCGGCGGTGGAACTGGAGTTCTCCAAGACGCGGACGGGGGACTTTCTCCACCTCGCGCGGAAGCTGGAAAAGCTGCCCCGGTTGAAGAAGGAGATGGAGGAAGGGAAGATCGGCTATACCAAGGCGCGGGAGATCGTGAAGGTGGCTGATGATAAGAACGAGAATCGTTGGCTGAATGCAGCCAAGCAGAAGAGCCGCCAGGAACTGCGCGAAACGGTGAAGCGGGCCAAGCAGCGGGCCAGGCGGGAACGGGCGAAGAATCCGGCTCAGGGTGAATTATTGGCGAGCCCCCATCCCTCCGGCGCGCTTCCCGTGGCCCTCACCCACAAGGTCATCTTCGAACTGACCAGCGAGCAGTTGGCCCATTTCGAGGCGCTGGTCGAGGCCATCGGGAAGCAGGGTGGCGCGGTAGCCGGTTCGGGTCGGGCGATCATGCTGTTGGAGGCCATGGCCTCGCTGGCGGGCCGGGCTGATTCCAGGGCCGTGGCTAACCCCAAAGAGCCCCACACCCAGATCCACGTCCACCACTGCCCCGAATGCGAAAAATCCCACATCACCACCAGCCGTGGCGAAACCGAACTCACTCCTGCGGAATACGAGAAACTAGCCTGCGACGCCCGCGTTGCCACCGACGACGGTCCCAACAAATCCGCCATCCCGCCCAGTACCCGCCGGCGGGTACTAGCCCGCGACCAACACCGCTGCCAAGCCCCCGGCTGCCCGCATACCCGATTCCTGGAAATCCACCACACCATCCCTCGCCATCAAGGCGGCACCAACGCCGAAGAAAACCTCACCACCCTGTGCAGCGCCTGCCACCAACGGGTCCACGACAAGCAAAAAACCGCCCGGGGAAAAAACCACCAGGCGGGTTCACAACCCAAGGGACGTTGGCCTGGGAGGGATGTTGACCCAACCCGGAAGGGGCGCTGATTCGGAAAAGCCGTTGAGCCAGGCAGCTCATGAAGATCACGTCACAGAAATTCATACCGGCAGTGTGCCCTCTGCTGCTTTCTGGACGGCAAGGGGACAACGCCAAAGAGTTTCGGGTGGATCGAACTAAGCGCCATCAAGATGATATATCATCGTTACTCCTGGACATGAAATGAAGATGAGACGCGATGGCTCTGGAGGTTCCCTGGAGGCGGGTTTGACAAAAACTGATTTAATATTAGTATTTTCGAAGTCAATAATATACGATGCCTTTTGAAAAAATCCGAAAGGAGTCTCTCATGACCGTCACGCGCGTGGTACACATCGTTGCCGGCATTTTCATTCTGGGCAGTCTGGGGCTGTCCCATTACGTCAGCCCCAAGTGGCTGTGGTTCACGGCTTTCGTGGGAGCGAATCTTCTGCAGAGCGGGTTCACGAACTGGTGCCTGATGGACACGCTGCTGAAAAAAGCGGGTGTGCCGGAAGGCTAGCTCAGGTCCGGAAGTCTAACTCAAATCCGAAAGTCTGGCTCAAACCCCAAAGCCTAGCCCAATCCAGCTGGCCAGCCTGGGGCCTCTGCTACCGCAGAGCCATCATGTCCGGAAAACACTGTGCTTGGCCGGACGGTCGGCCATGGTGTAGGCTACAAAGAGTATTGAAGGCCGTTTGCGGGTCACTTCGAGAGTCGCCTGGGCCTGGAGAGTACGGAAAATGAGGAGAGAGCCATGAATTCCAGAATCGTTCGCCTAGTCCTTTGTATCGGTCTTCTGGGCATTGTCGCCGCCTGCCAGGAATCCCTGGACCAGGACCAGGATCAGGATCAGGACCAGCCTCCGAACAAGACTTCGCGGCAGGAAGTCCGTCTGATCCCGATGAAGGACTTTTTCAAGAATCCGGAGCAGACCAGCTTCCAGCTTTCGCCGGACGGCGCGCATCTGGCCTTCCTCATGCCGTGGGAGAACCGCCTCAACGTGCATGTGCAGCAGATCGGTTCGGACGAGATCACGCGGGTGACGGAGGCTACGGCCCGGGACATCGGCGGCTTCGCCTGGGCCAACAACAACCGGCTGGTCTACGTCCAGGATACCGGCGGCGATGAGAATTTCCATGCCTTCGCCGTGGGCATCGACGGTGGCAACCCGGTTGAGTTGACCCCGTTCGACGGCGTACGGGCTGAGTTGGTGGACGATCTCGAGGATGACGACGATCACATGCTCATCGCGCTGAACAAGCGTGTTCCGCAGGTCTTCGACGTCTACAAGGTGGACATCAACTCCGGCGAGATGACGCTGGTGGCCGAGAACCCCGGCAACATCTCCACATGGGTGACGGACAACGACGGCCGGCTGCGCGCGGCCACGACCACCGACGGCGTCAACACCACCCTCCTGTACCGGGAGACCGAAGCCGACGCTTTCCAGCCCATTTTGACGACGAACTTCAAGGACAGTGTGACGCCGCTCTTCTTCACCTTCGACAACCGTCAGCTATACGTCAGTTCGAACATCGGTCGCGACAAGAGCGCGATCTTCCTGTTCGACCCGAAGACGGCCGAGCACGGGGAGATGCTTTTCGAGCACCCCGAGGTGGATGTGGCCGCGCTGCTGCGCTCCAAGAAACGCCAGATCATCACCGGTGTCAGTTTCACCACCGACAAACGCGCCTACCATTTCTTCGATGAGCAACGCCGCAAACTCCAGGAAGATCTGGAAGCGCGTTTGCCGGGCCGCGAGGTGGTCATCACCAGCCGCAGCCGCGACGAGAAGCGCATGCTCGTCCGCACGTACAGCGACAAGTCTCTGGGCGGCTACTACTTCTACGACACGGAGAGCAAGGAATTCCTGAAGCTGGTGGACGTGGCTCCCTGGATCGACGAGACCGAGATGGCCGACATGAAGCCCATCAGCTACACCTCGCGTGATGGCCTCACGATCCACGGCTACCTGACGCTGCCCCGCGGCGTCAAGGCGGAGAACCTGCCGGCCGTGATGCTGGTGCACGGCGGCCCGTGGGCCCGCGATCACTGGGGCTTCAATTCGGAGGCGCAGTTCCTGGCCAACCGGGGCTATGCCGTTCTGCAGGTCAACTTCCGGGGTTCGGTGGGATACGGCCGCGAGTTCTGGGAAAAATCCTTCAAGCGGTGGGGCCAGGAGATGCAGAACGATCTGACCGACGGCGTCGACTGGCTGGTGGAGCAGGGCATTGCCGATCCCAAGCGCGTGGGTATTTACGGTGGCTCCTACGGCGGCTACGCGGTCCTGGCCGGGCTGACCTTCACGCCCGACGTCTACGCCTGCGGCATCGACTATGTGGGCGTGTCGAATCTGTTCACCTTGCTGGAATCGATCCCGCCCTACTGGGAACCGGTCCGGCAGATGCTGTACGAGATGATGGGTAATCCGGAGACCGAGGCCGACCTGCTGCGCCGGGTTTCTCCGCTTTTCCACGCGGACAAGATCAAGGCCCCGCTCATGGTCCTGCAGGGCGCCAACGACGTGCGTTGCAAGAAACCCGAGGCCGATCAGATCGTCCGCGCTCTGCGCGCCAAGGGTATCGATGTGCCCTACATGGTCAAGGACAACGAGGGGCACGGTTTCCACAACGAGGAGAACCGCTTCGATGTTTACCGGGCCATGGAGCACTTCCTGGCGCAGCACCTTGGCGGCCGGGTGGAAGAGGGCACGAGCATGCCGGTGATGGACGGTAAGGTTGATCCTTTGCCGGCGGGAGAGGGTGAATAGGCTCGGGAGCTGCGTGTGAGTGGGCCGCCGCCTGTTGCGAGGGCGGGGCCCGCTTCACTGGTTTCCCGTCTTGAAAGAGAGGATTCGTGAAATCTTTACTTATCCCCGACATCTGCATGTACGTGCTGCTGGGAGTGGTCTTGATCCTTGCCGACGTAGCGGGGTATCTTGACGACATTGTGAAGTTTCCCTATCTCCTGGGCATTTTCTGTTACAGTATCGGCCGAATTATTTCCGTCTTGCAGTACGAGAAGAAATTAAAACGCAATAAGATATAGGCTTTACCAGCGGAAGGGGGGAAGCGGGACGGCTCTGCCGCAGGGTGGATCCATCTCTATTGAGCCAAGCTTCCCCCCATGTTACCTTCTAAACGACCGCCACGCTCCCACTCACCCCTTCGAAAGCCCGTTGCCCATGGAAAGCCCCCAGAACGTCAAGCCCTACCGCCCGCAGAACCAGGTCCGTATCGTCACCGCCGCCAGTCTGTTCGACGGCCACGACGCGGCCATCAACATCATGCGCCGGTTGCTGCAGGCCAGCGGGGCGGAGGTCATCCATCTGGGGCACAACCGGTCGGTGCGGGAGATCGTGGACTGCGCTATCCAGGAGGACGCCCAGGGCATCGCCATCACCAGCTACCAGGGCGGGCACGTGGAGTATCTGAAGTACATGCACGACCTCTTGCGGGAGGCGAAGGCCGATATCCGCATCTTTGCGGGAGGGGGCGGGACGATCCTGCCGGAGGAGATCGAGGAGCTGCACGCCTACGGCATCGATCGCGTCTACTCGCCGGATGACGGGCGGCAGATGGGGCTGCAGGGCATGATCAACGATGTGCTCCAACAGTGTGATTTCGAGGTGGAAACGGCGCCGGCGCCGGAGGCGTTCCAAGAGGGCGGCGACTTGGAGTTCCGTCTGGATGCCCTGTCCGGAAAAGATCCTCAGGCTCTGGGCCGTCTCATCTCCATCGCCGAGAACCATCCCGCTGCCGGCCAGGAGCTGATGGCGGCCATCGAGGCCTCCGCCGCCAAGGCCGAGACCGGGACCGGGACCGGGACCGGGACCAAGACCATTCCCGTCCTGGGCATCACCGGCACCGGCGGCGCGGGCAAGAGCAGCCTGGTGGATGAGCTGGTGCGCCGTTTCCTGGACGATTTCACCGACAAGACCATCGCCATCGTTTCGGTGGATCCGTCGCGCCGGCGCAGCGGTGGCGCGTTGTTGGGGGACCGGATCCGGATGAACGCCATCGACGACCGCCGGGTCTACATGCGGTCCCTGGCCACGCGGCAATCCAATCTGGCGTTGTCGCGGTACGTGCAGCAGAGCATCGATATCTGCAAGGCGGCCGGGTTCGATCTGGTGATCGTGGAGACCAGCGGCATCGGGCAAAGCGACACCGAGATCACCGAGCATTCCGATGTCTCCCTGTACGTGATGACCGCCGAGTACGGCGCGGCCACGCAGCTGGAGAAGATCGACATGCTGGACTTCGCGGACCTGATCGCCATCAACAAATTCGACCACCGGGGCAGCCTGGACGCCCTGCGGGATGTGCGCAAGCAGGTGCGGCGCAACCGGAACCTTTTCGAGGGGGCGGATGAGGATCTGCCCGTGTACGGGACCATCGCCTCGCAGTTCAACGATCCGGGGATGAACCGGCTGTACCGGGCCCTCATGGACGTGTTGGTCGAGCGCACCGGCGCCGATCTGCCGAGCACGTTCGAGCTGACCGAGGGCAGGACCCGGCGCAGCGTCGTCATCCCGCCCGAGCGGACGCGCTATCTGGCGGAGATCGCGGACGACAGCCGCAAGTACGACGAATTCGTGGATCAGCAGTGCGCCCTGGCGCGGCAGATGTACCAGCTGAACGGGACCATCGGCTTGCTGCGCCGGAAGGTGGGGCACAGGAGCGTCCAGGTGGTGGAGCCGGGCGAGGCGGGCGTGGTCAAGGCCATGCAGCATGTGGCGGGCGAGCCGGAGTACCTGAAGGATCTGGTGGACATCCACAATGACCTGGAGGCGCGGCTGGATCCCGACTGCCGCCGACTGCTGGAGCAATGGCCGGCCATGGTCAAGCGCTACGCGGCGGACAAGTATGTGTTCCAGGTGCGGGATCGGACCATCGAGCAGGACCTGAAGACCACCAGCCTGAGCGGCACGCGCGTGCCCAAGGTGTGCCTGCCGCGGTACGAGGACTGGGGCGACATCCTGCGCTGGCTGCTGACGGAGAACGCGCCGGGCTTTTTCCCCTTTGCCGCCGGGGTGTTCCCCTTGAAGCGCGAGGGCGAGGATCCCACGCGCATGTTCGCGGGCGAGGGCGGGCCCGAGCGGACCAACCGGCGTTTCCATTACGTCTCCCTGGGGATGCCGGCGGCGCGGCTGAGCACGGCCTTCGATTCGGTCACGCTGTACGGCGAGAACCCCGACCCGCGGCCCGATATCTACGGCAAGGTGGGCAACAGCGGCGTCAGCATCGCCACGGTGGATGACGCCAAGAAGCTGTATTCGGGATTCGATCTGGCCAATCCCAAGACCAGCGTTTCCATGACCATCAACGGGCCGGCGCCCATGCTGCTGTCGTTCTTCATGAACGCGGCGGTGGATCAGGGATGCGAGAAGTATATCCGAGCCAACGGGCTGGAGGCGGAGGTCGAACGGAAGATCGCCGCCATCTACGGGGACACGCCGCGGCCGCGCTACCAGGGCGAACTGCCCGAAGGGAACGACGGGCTGGGGCTGATGCTGCTGGGGGTCAGCGGGGACCAGGTGCTGGAGCGGGAAGTTTACGAGAAGATCAAGGCCGACACCTTGCGCGCCGTGCGGGGCACCGTGCAGGCCGATATCCTCAAGGAGGACCAGGCGCAGAACACGTGCATCTTCAGCACCGAGTTCGCCCTGCGCATGATGGGTGACATCCAGCAGTACTTCATTGATCACCAGGTGCGGAATTTCTACTCCGTGAGCATCAGCGGCTACCACATCGCCGAGGCGGGGGCCAACCCCATCAGCCAGCTGGCGTTCACGTTGGCCAACGGGTTCACCTTCGTGGAATATTACCTGTCGCGCGGCATGAAGGTGGACGACTTCGCGCCCAACCTGAGCTTCTTCTTCAGCAACGGCATGGATCCGGAGTACTCCGTGATGGGGCGGGTGGCGCGGCGCATCTGGGCCAAGGCCATGAAGCACAAATACGGGGCCGATGAACGCAGCCAGAAGCTGAAGTACCACATCCAGACCTCGGGGCGCTCGCTGCACGCGCAGGAGATCGCCTTCAACGACATCCGCACCACCCTGCAGGCGCTGTACGCCATCTACGACAACTGCAACAGCCTGCACACCAACGCCTACGACGAGGCCATCACCACGCCCACCGAAGAGAGCGTGCGGCGGGCCATGGCCATCCAGATGATCATCAACAAGGAGCTGGGGCTGGCCACGAACGAGAACCCCCTGCAGGGCGCGTTCATCATCGAAGAATTGACCGAACTGGTGGAAGAGGCGGTGCTGAGCGAGTTCCGCAGCCTGACCGAGCGCGGCGGGGTGCTGGGGGCGCAGGAGCCTGGATCCGGCGGGTTCGCCGACCATCGTGCCGAGCGAGGTGATCCGTTCGACGACCGAGGAGAAGGAGTACGCCATCGCCTCGTTGCGGGCTTTCCATGAGCGGAACGAGGGGACCGCCGCCGAGGCGCTGGCCCGGTTGCGGGCCGTGGCGGTGGAGCATGGGAATATTTTCGGGGCGTTGATGGAGGCGGGTAAGGTCTGTTCTTTGGGACAGATTTCGCGGGCGCTGTACGGAGTGGGGGGGCAGTATCGACGGAATATGTAGGGGGTGCTCGGGACGGGGCTTCGGGGGCTCCGGTTGGGAAAAGAACGGCCGGCCGCTGGTGTGCAAGATGTCTCTTTGTCCGGATTATTCTTCCCCCCGCCTCCGTTTTGCATGGCTCTGGGGGGATATGATAATCTCCAGAACGTCTTGCGAAGAAAGGGATATGATGTTTTTCAGCCAGAAGCTTAACCAAAGGGTGATGGTATTACTTTTCGCGCTCGCGCTCGTGACCATCTTGTCCGGCTGCAGCTCTTATCGGGAGGGTGTCTGGACCGAGCCTGTCGGCGGTCCGGGTGAGAAAGGCCACGAGAAAATTGAAATCGAACCGGGACAATCGGCAACGGTTTTCAAGAACGATGGGCAAAAGGTAGCGGGCGAGATCATCCGTTTAGATGACGAGGGATTGGTGATAGGGAAACCGGGGAATTACGGCTTGGAAGAAGTCCGGGTGCAATACGCTGATGTCGATTGGATCAGAATAGAAGATGTGGGGAGCGGTTGTGTCGTTTTCGATATCTTGGCTACGGCGTGTGTCACCTTGATACTCTTGGCGGGCTTGGCGGTTAGAGGTTCCTCCTTGGGTTAGTTGGGTCTGTCGACCCAACGGGGAGACTTCTGCCCGGTTGACAGCAAGACCCGCCTGCCCAATCATGAGCCCATGAACGGCCCCGGAAAACATCACGATCCCACCGCCCTGCGCGTCACGGGCACCGTGAGCAGCATCATCTTCCAAAGCGCGGAAACGGGTTTCTGCGTCCTCAAGGTACAGCCGGAAAACGGAGGCGGCGTGGTCACGGTGGTGGGCACGGCCCCCGACACCCAGCCCGGCATGCGCCTGGAGGCGGAGGGTCGCTGGGTGACGGACCCGCGCTTCGGCCGCCAACTGCAGGCCCGGCACCTGGTGCTGCGCCCGCCCGCCACCCTGGAGGGCATACGCCGCTACCTGGGGTCGGGGCTGGTGCCGGGCATCGGGCCGGGTTTTGCCGAACGGCTGGTGGATGCCTTCGGAGAGCAGGTCTTTGCGGTCATCGAGAACGAGCCGGAGCGCCTGAAGGAGGTGCCGGGCATCGGCCCCGGTCGGTTGCGGCGCATTCTGGATGCGTGGTCGGAGCAGAGGGGTGTGCGGGAGGTCATGGTCTTCCTGCAGGGGCACGGCGTGGGCACGGGGCTGGCCACGCGCATCTTCCAACGCTACGGCGCCCAGAGCCTGGATTTGGTCCGCGAAAATCCCTACCGCCTGGCCGACGAAATGCGTGGGGTGGGGTTCCGGAGCGCGGACCGCATCGCGCGCAATCTGGGCCTGGCCGCCGACCACCCCGCCCGCCTGCAGGCCGGCCTGCGCCATGCCATGAGCGAACTGGAGCGCCAGGGCCACACGGCCGCCGCCCGGACGGAACTGCTGGAGCGGGCGGCGGAACTGCTGGAATTGCCCGCCGCCAAGCTGGAACCCTCCCTGGCGGAATCCTTGACCGCGCAACACCTGGTGGCCCTGGAAGGGGACGGGGATCTGGTGGCCTTGCCGGATCTGAACCGCGCCGAACAGGAACTGGCGCGCGACCTGGTGGCCTTGGCCCGCGACGGCGGTGGCTGGGGGGCGTCCGATCCGCGGAAGGCTCTGGCCTGGGTGCAGCAGAAAACGGGGCTGGAACTGGCCGAAGGGCAGCGGCGCGCCGTGGCGCTGGCGTTGCGGCACCGGCTGCTGGTGATCACCGGCGGGCCGGGCGTGGGCAAGACCACCCTGCTGAACGGCATCCTGGCCATCCACCAGGCGAAGGGGCGGCGGGTGGTGGCCTGCGCGCCCACGGGCCGGGCGGCCAAGCGGCTGGGCGAGAGCACGGGGCTGGAGGCGCGCACCATCCATCGCCTGCTGGATTTCAATCCGGGCACGGGCGGTTTCCGGCACGATCGGGAAAACCCTCTCACGGGGGATCTGTTCGTGGTGGACGAGTTCTCCATGGTGGACACCCGCCTGGCTTGGCAACTGGTGCGCGCCCTGCCCGCGGGCGCGGGGCTGCTGCTGGTGGGCGATGGGGATCAGCTGCCGTCGGTGGGACCGGGGCGGGTGCTGGGGGATATCATCGATTCGGGCCGGTTGCCGGTGGCGCGCCTGGACACGGTTTTCCGGCAGGCCGCCCGCAGCGCCATCATCACCAATGCCCACCGCATCAACCGGGGCCTGCTGCCGCGCGCCCATACCGGAGGCGGCGGGAAACTGGAGGATTTCTATTTCATCGAGCGCGATGATCCCGAGGCCATGGCCGCCCTGCTGGTGGATCTGGCGGCCCGCAGGCTGCCCGCCCGGCTGGGGGTGGACGGGCTGCGGGACATCCAGATCCTGACGCCCATGAAGCGCGGCCTGCTGGGCTCCGGGCATTTGAACGCGATGCTGCAGCAGGCCTTGAACCCCACGGGCCCCACCCTGGAACGGCAAGGAGTGAGCTGGCGCGTGGGGGACAAGGTGATGCAGACGGTGAACGATTACGACAAGGATGTCTTCAACGGGGATATCGGGTTCCTGGAGGCGGTAGACACGGACGCGGGGACGCTGGCGGTGCGCTTCGGTGAACGCAGCGTGCTGTACGAGGCGCAGGATCTGGAGCGGTTGGTGCCTTCTTACGCCATCAGCATCCACAAGAGCCAGGGCAGCGAATTTCCGGTGGTGATGATCCCCGTGCACACGCAGCACTACATGCTGCTGCAGCGGAATCTGCTCTACACGGGGGTCACGCGGGGGCGCAAGCTGGTGATTCTGCTGGGCAGCCGCAAGGCGGTGCAGATGGCCGTGGAGAGGGCGGACAGCCGGCGGCGGGTGACGGGGTTGCCGCGGTATCTGGGGCGGGGGGTGTCGTGATGCCGCGGTGCATGCGGCATTGTGGCGCGTGCCCGCGACCGGCATCCGCGCCCGTATGAAATAAGTTGTGCCCCTGAAATTGTTGATCGATCAACTTCCGTTGACAGCCGTCCGGCCTCGTGGGCGGAAATAGATCACCCAGAACGCGTCCTGGCTCTGCAT
>PDWI01010387.1_pt1 | contig 10604 bp, 11 predicted proteins | sample 1430891 | NCBI WGS metagenome assembly PDWI01 (sample SAMN01162508, study PRJNA174530) | Oral metagenome, whole genome shotgun sequencing project. | biome: Marine environment; feature: Marine mammal; material: Swab sample of the gingival sulcus; isolation source: swab sample of gingival sulcus... | reverse complement strand
GACCTTATTCGCAACTACAAACGAAGTTATCCGAATGGACACCCAAATTTGCTAATTGCAGCACAGGAGATATTTGATGACTTAACAAGCATTTACTAACCAAGCCCTCCTCTTCGGAGGGGGCTTAAATAAATATAAGACAATGGAAGTAATCGTAACTAAATATCGCTAATCGTTATTTTAAGAAGTCAGCCTCTTGGCTTTATCATCGCTTAGATGGGCGAGATGTCAATCAGAATGGCAAGCCAGCACAATTCACAGAGGAAGAAAAGCAAATGCTCAAAGGGGCATTAGTGGACTTATCGGAGCGAATACGCAAAGCCTCTGAAATAATTTAATTCTTTGCCTTTTTGTAAATCTGATTTTTTAAGACGAAATTTGTTTCATTTTAGGGCAAAGTAGAGCCGTTCATTCGTGGACGGCTCTTTTTTTGCACCCGAACCAAAACTTAACCAAAACTTTTAAGCCGTAGAAACATTAGCCTCCTACTTTTGAGCCAAAACGAATTAAAAGATTAAATCAATGAACAAGCAGACAATAGAGGGGCAGACAGCCTCAGCAATTTTGCAGAAGAAAAGACAAATACAAATAGGTGCTTTTACTTTTGATGTAGCACCGCCCACGACAGCAACGCTTATCTTAGCAAGTGAACTAATCAGCCAATTCCCTACAAAAGCTATGAAGGGCGAAAACATAGCGGGGGAAGTCTTAGCAGAGGCAGAGCATTACAAAGCCTTAGGCGAACTTGCCAGCCTGCTAATTATCGGAGCAAGGGATATTAAGCAAACAAGCTCTTTCAATCCATTCGCCTACTTCTACAAACGCAAACAGCGGAAACTCGCCAAGCGTATTCTCCAAGAACTCAGTCCGAAAGAGCTTTACAGCCTAATTGCTGAAATCTTAAAAGGAATGGAGGTAGTGGATTTTTTCGCTCTTACCACTTTCCTAAGCGAGATAAACATTCTGAAAGCGAAGAAAGTGGAGATGACAGAAACGACAGCATTTGGGCAATAGTAGCAGGGACGGCAAAGGCATATAAATTGACTTTTGACTATGTGCTTTATGAGATGTCTTTTGCTAATCTGATTATGTATGGGGCGGTTTTGCCCTCTTATTCGTCAAAAGACAGCAAGAAAAGCACAGAGGGCAAGCACGAACTAAGAGCAGACGACCCAAATGACCAAGAAGAAATTCTAAAAACATTTAATTCCTAAGACAATATGGCAGGATTGAATTTTAAGTTTCTACTCGATACGAGTGAAATGAAACAGAAAGCCGACGAAGCAATAGCATATATATCCAATATAGGGCAAGCACCAATAGATACATCAGGCATACAACAGTCCTATCAGAGTATGGGGCAAGCCTTAGAAAATGCAATGAGCCGAGCGGATGCAGTCTTTGATTCCGTATTAAGTAGCGGAGAAGGGGCGGTAGATATTACTTCTATGTTAGGTGTTACCTTTAACGAGGTTAGCCAAACGGTAGAGGCAATGAACGCAAGCGTTGAAACGCAAGAGGGCGTGATTGCGAACCTATCAAGTCAGTACGACGCACTAAGCCAAGCACGAGAACAAGCAAATACAGCGGGCGACACCGCAAAGGTGGAAAGCCTAACGGCAAGTATGCAGTCCCTCAGAGAGCAAATTAACGAGGAGAGCAATGCCCTTAGCGGAATGCAAGGAGCGATGTCGCAAGCAACCGCCCAAATACAAGCAATGGGACAAACGGCAGAGCAGACAGGTTCAATCAATATGACCGAGCAGTTAGAGCAGGGGTTATCAATTTTGCCCGCACCTTTGCAAAGTGCTATCAACGGGATAAGAGGGATGACGAAAGCGGGCTTAAAGTTTATTATGACCCCTCTCGGAGCCGTTATCGGAGCAATCTCACTGGCTATATTGGCAATGACTAAGTATTTTCAGGGGTCGGAAGAGGGGCAGTTGAAGTTTGCAAAAGTTACAGGCTACGTATCGGGTATATTAGGTGAATTAGGCGATGTAGCCATAAAGATTGGTAAGTTCTTGGTCAATTTATTTGTTCACCCTATCGACAGCCTAAAAAGCTTTGGCAGTAATATAAAGGGCTATTTTGTTTCAGTCCTTGAAAGTGCTGGTGGCGTAGCAAAAGCAGTCGGGGATATATTAAAGTCCGCCTTTACTTTAGACTTAGACGGAGCAAAAGATGCCCTATCAGACTTAAAGAAGCACGCAAAGGACTTAGCCAAGAAAGACCCTATCGTTATGGCAGTAACAGCGACGGCAAAGTTTGCTCAAAACACACATAAAGATGCAATGGAAAACGCTAAAATTTCTCGTGAAGAGAAAGAGTTGGAAATTAAAATATCTAAGTGGCAGGAGCGAAAGGCAGAACTTGAAAAACTCAAAGCAGATGCACAGATTCTTATGTACGACAGCAATGCAGACGCAGGCAAACGAAAGCAAGCACTTGCAAATTATAAAAGTTATATAGAAGAAGAGAAACGCACCGAATTAGCCTATCAAGATGAAAAAATAAGCCTTTTAATGCGTTCGCAAGAGCTTACAGAGAATACTGCAGAAGACAATGATGAATTAAGAAAACTTAAAGCAGAGCGTATTCGTATTGAATCCAAAGCAAGTCGAGAACTTGCTATGCTGGCACGCCGTAGCGGTGGTATCAATAAGGCTGGGGATAAGATAAACGACAAAGCAGAGCAAGAGCGTAAAGCCTTAGAGGACTACAACAAGCAAATCAAAGCGACGGTAGAAAAGGGAGCTTTTGAGCTTGAGGCTTTGCGTATTAGGGCAATGGAGGACGGCTTTGCTAAGCGTGAAGCACTTGCACAGCTTAATCACGAGAAAGCCAAGGCAGAGGCGGAGCGAATGAAGCAAGAAATGATAGAAGCCTATGCAGAGCGTAACAAGAAAAAGACATCAAGCGTTAAGTTTGAAGACCTAAACGCAGACGAGCAGAAAGCCTATCAGCAAGCAATTGAAAAGGCAGACACGGAGTTGGCAAACGCCCAAAAGGCAAATATGCAGAGCGTGCTTAGTGAGGCAAAGACCTATCAGCAACAACGCTTAGAGATTGAGCAAGAGTTCCAAGCCAAACGCAAAGCCCTCTACACGACAGACGAACAAGGAAATGAAGTCTTAAAAAAGGATGTTAGTCAAGGCAACGTGGACGAATTAAACCGCCAAGAGGAAGACAGCCTCAGCAAGATAGACCAGCAATTCGCCAGCCGTTCGGAAGAGTTCCAAGCGTGGATGGGCGAAATAGCAAACATCAGCCTTGAACAGCTACAGGCAACGCTAACACAAGCAGAGGAAGAACTGAAGAATATGCAAGACAAGGGCGGTGGCGACCCGCAGAAGCAAGCCGTAGCACTTGCAAAGGTTGCAACGCTAAAAAAGAAGATAGCCAAAGAGAGTGCCAAGGCTAAGCTAAACCCAAAAGCCCGCACCATTAAAGAGTGGCAAGACTTGCATCGAACCCTAAACGAATGCACTAAGTCTTTCAAAAACATAGGACAAACCGTAGGCGGTACAGCAGGGAAAATCTTGCAGACAGCAGGCGAGATAGCTGGTGCTACCTTAGGGATGATAAACTCTATTATGCAGTTGGTTCAGATGTCTTCGGGAGCAATGACAGCCACAGCAAGCGTAGCCTCTAAGTCTGTTTCGACGGTTGAGAAAGCCTCTGTTATTCTTACGGTTATTTCTACCGCCCTACAATTGGCGATGATGATTGCCAGCCTCTTCGACAACAGCGAAACGCAGAACAAGAAGATTAAACGCTTGCAAGAAGAGATAGACCAATTAGAGTGGGAGCTGAATAATAAGGGAATGGCAAAGCTTATCAAAGAGAAAGGGACGGCTTTGGAGTTTGTCGAGAAGGTTATGGAGGAAACGATTGTTACACTCTACAAGCAGACTGAAGCCACGAAAGGCTCTTTAGCCGCCTTTTTATTATTATGGGAAGGCTTTCAAAAGGGTAGCCCACTAATGACGGAATCTGTTAGGCGTATTGCCGACGAGTTTGCCAAGGTTGATTATTCAGCGACCAAAGCCTTAGGCACAGCAAAGTTCAAAGATGCAAGGAAGGACTTAGAGAATATGGCACAGCAACAAGTCCTACTCCAACAACAGATAGAGGCAGAGAAAGGCAAGAAGGATAGCAAGCAAGACCAAGGCAAAAGCGTGGGGCGATAAGGTAAACGACATTACCAAGAAAATGCTAATCAAAAAACTGCTAAGCGAGCCAATGGGTGAAGTTTTTGATAGTTACCAAAAGAAGTGGTTCGGAGAGGACGGCAAGTTCAAGGGTTCAGAAGCCGTCTTTGATAGTTTGGGCAATCTAAAGGATGACCTAAACCAAGTTGGGGATACTTTCAAGAAGATAGCCCAAGACCCACAATATCAAAACTTATTAGGCGTTCAAGATGCCGAGCGTGAGGGAATGAAGGGCAAAGGCATAGCGACCGCCTCGCAAGAGAGCGTAGACGAACTAAACGGACGAGCCACAGCGATACAGGGGCATACCTACTCTATTAGTGAGAACACAAAGCTTTTACTACAGAACACAAATAACATCCTCAGAAGCGTACAGGTCATAGAGCATAACACGGAGCGACTGCACGCAATGGATAAGAACATTGACGAAGTCAAGCATACGCTCAGCGACATTGCTATTAAGGGCGTACGGATTAAGAATTAAAAATGTAGAATTAAGAATTACAAAGGGGGCAAGTCATTCGTTTGGCTTGCTTTTTTTTATGCCCGAACCAAAACTTGACCAAAACTTTAAGGCTTTCGCTTGCAAGTGTAGATATTTTTGTTAGCGTGATTAACAGAAATAAAACACAATTCAATGAAGACAAAAGCATTAGACTTGCTAAAAGCCAAATTTGAGGGGGTTAGCGAGCAAATACTAAGCAGGATAGCCGACAAAGTGGCAAAGACTGCAAAAACAGACGAAGAGGTGCAGACAGCCGTGGACGGTTTGACCTTTCAGAGCTTACTTGATAGTTACGGCGACAGCAGAGCCACAGAAGCACAGCAGACAGCCGTGAGGAACTACGAAACTAAGCACGGACTGAAAGACGGCAAAGCCGTAGAGATTTAATTCGCTAAATATAACAATACCACGAAAGACACAGAAACAGACCAGCCGAGGGCAATCGCCTTCGGCTGGTCTGTGTTTATATAACCTTTTTCGTTTGTTTATCTAAGGAAAATGCTTTATTTTTGATGATTATTATTAGCAATAGAAAAGAAGAAAATGTTAAAGGTTGGTAGTTTATACGCAGGTGTCGGAGGAATTTGTTTAGGCTTTAAGAATGCTGGGTTTAGCATTGAGTGGGCTAATGAATTTGACAAAAACGCTTGTATCACGTACAGAGCAAACTTTAAGCACAAACTGATTGAGGGGGACGTTATGAGCATTGATATATCGTCCTTAAATAGAATTGACGTTTTGGCTGGGGGCTTCCCTTGTCAACCTTTCTCTATTGCTGGTTATCGTAAAGGCTTTGATGACAATAGGGGCAATCACTTTTTCAGAATGTTAGACTTTGTTGACCAGATGCGTCCAAAAGTTTTATTTTTTGAGAATGTGAAGAACCTTGTCGGACACGACGGAGGAAACACCTTTAAGGTCATTAAAAACGAAATAGAACGCAGAGGCTACTCCTTTCACTCTAAGGTCTTGAATACCAAAGATTATGGTAACATTCCACACAATAGAGAGCGTATTTTCATTATTGCCTTTGACAAAAATATCTACCCAAATGCTGAATTTCTTTTTGACTTTCCCGAAACCGAGAAACTAACAAAGAAAGTAGATGATTTATTTATCAAAGAAGAAGTTGAACCGAACTTCTACTATAAAGAAGATAAATATATGTACGATATGCTTGTTGCTGAAATGAAGCGTTCCGACACAATCTATCAATTTAGGAGGCAGTACGTTAGAGAAAACAAATCTAACGTTTGTCCCACATTAACGGCTAATATGGGGACTGGGGGACATAACGTTCCCCTTATCAAAACAGACTATGGATTTAGGAAATTAACCCCAAGGGAGTGCTTCCGTTTTCAGGGTTTCCCTGATGACTTTATTCTCCCAAATATAGCAAACTCACACCTATACAAGCAGGCAGGCAACTCTGTCAGCGTTCCTGTCATAGAGCGACTTGCAAAAAATATACTCAAAGTCGTTCAAGGGAAAGAGTGCAACGCTTATAGAGACCTATTCTCGTCTTACGATTATTTGAGGTAAACCGTCTTTATAGGCTTAATTTTATGTGCTTGAATAATATCCTTATAGATAGAGAAGCGAGGTCGTTTGCCTTCTCCTTGCATTTCTTTTAACGTTTGATTTTTATTGACTTTCTGCTCATAAATCAATTCATTTGGGATTTTGTAAATGTCTATGCTGTAATCCCACTTCCCCTCTCTATAAAAATCTTGAAAGTAAATCTCGTCCCATTGTGAGTGAGGACCAAAAGAAGTCAAATCAGGCAAAATACTACACGACTTAATTTGAATACGTTTGTGCCTTTCTAAGGAATAGGCATCAAAAGAAGTGTTTACACCACTGCCTAACTTAGGATTATTCAAGCGAACACAATCCATAAAATAACAAAAGGCTACTTCTGACAATCCTTCTGGAAGATTAACACTCCTTGCGTTAAGAGAGTTTAGTTTTTCAGACAGGTTTCGCCAAGCATCATAAATCTCAATTAAAGTCTTCAAGTCCGTCTTGTCAAAACAATCTGCGGTACAGTTAAATTCGCCCTCTGGTAAATGCAGTAGGACTTCTTTCTTTTTCATAAAATCAATAATTATAGGGTAAAACAAAGACTTCCGAAACAGAAGTCTAATCTTCTTTGAATAAATCTGCAATGCTCAGGTCTAAGGCAAGAGCAATCTTCTCTATATTGACAAGCGTTACATTCTTTTCTGCACGCTCTATCATACCGATATAAGTTCGGTGCAAGCCTGCCCTAAATGCCAACTCTTCTTGTGAAATTTGCTTTTGCTTCCGTGCTTCTTTGACCTTCAAGCCAAAACGTAATAATACTTCCTCTTTCAAAACATATATTTTAATTGTATAATAACAAAAGTACTCAGACTAAAAAGCCCAAACAACATACTATAATTAGCATTATTATCCGTAAAATAAAAGGATTTTATCAAGAAGATTAAAGCAAAGCAGAAGCAGGCAAAAAATCCCCCTTTAATAGTCGTTTTATTTTACAGGGAAGAAAATTTTATTTCTCACGTGAGAAATTTTTATTTTACAGGCTAAGAATTTTTATTTCTTCCCTGTAAAATTATTTGTTTCATAAAATACTAAAATAAAGCATTTTAACTATTGCAACTTTGTAGAGAAATTACTATATTTGTATTGCAGTTCATAAGTGTCTAATACCACGAAACACACACAATAAGTTAGGCATTTAGGACGCATCGTATTTTAATTGTTTAACTCAAATGAGCCATTTAAGGAGTGGCTCGGAGGTGCAAATCCTCCTACTCGCCGTAGGGGCAAAACTGCTCACGCAGTTTTATCCAAATACAGCGAATACATCTTTTTACTATGATTAACTTCAAAGTTGCTCAGCACAAACTGACCACAGCCAGAGGTGAGCAGACATTCCACTTCGCTCGTGCCGTCTATAATGGCGAAACGACAATGGATATGCTCCAAAAACAGATTGCCCGTATCTCGGCTATTTCCGAGGGGGACGTGCGTTCCGTCTTGCTTACGCTTTCGCAGCTCGTGGCTGACGAACTATCTGCTGGTCGTGTCATTGAACTTGGCGACCTCGGACGTATGAAGGTCGGCTTGAAGTCCAAGGCAAGCGACAGCAAGGACAAGTTCCGCTCGCAGGATATTAAGCGTGTTCACGTCATCTTTACCCCTGGGAAGATGATTAGAGAAGAACTGCTTAGCGTAGGGCTTCAGTGCGTGAACAAGAACGAGGACGGCACTTGCCCAGTCAAGAAGCCTAAGGAAGAGGACAATGCTTCGGTAGGCTCCGACAGCGACGGCAAGGGCAAAGACCCAAGCGGCGATTCAGACAAAGACTACACTGGGCTGTAGTTAATGGAGCATTAAGAATGAGAAGGGGCAAGGTATTAAGTTGCTTCTGCCCCTGCTTTTTTGTTATTAAAGCAGTCCTATCTTAAAGCCAAGGGCAGAGAAGCTTTTTAGCACCTTTGCCGAACGCTTAGAGGTGGCGGTGGTCAACGCCGTTAAGTCTTCGTGGACACTGGCCAATAACAAGAATAATGAACTCTGTAACCTTGTCTTTGGGCATAAGAACAAGCGACTAAGCAAGGAGCAAGAGCAACGTTATTACAGCAACAACGAGCAAGCCCGCCAAGCCTTTTTAGAACGAAAGGTCGGGGGCTTGGACTTGTCCGAGCGGGTTTGGCGTTACAAGGAGCAGTTCCAAAACGAAGTGGAGATGGCACTTGATTTGGGGATTCGTAGCGGTCGCAGTGCGGAGGCTATGTCCCGAGATGTTAGGCAGTACCTCAAAGAGCCAAATAAACTATTTCGCAGAGTTCGAGACGAACACGGACAGCTCAAACTCTCACAGCGAGCGAAAGCCTACCGCCCTGGGCAAGGGGTTTACCGCAGTTCGTACAAGAACGCAAGGCGAATGACCGTTACCGAGGGCAATATCGCCTATCACACGGCAGACCACAAACGCCGTGAGGCTTTGGACTTCATTGTCGGTATTCGCATCATTACTTCTAATAACCATACGCTCAACGGAAAGCCTTTTGTGGATATTTGCGATGACCTCAAAGGCGACTACCCGAAGGACTTTAAGTTCACAGGCTGGCACCCGCATTGCCGTTGCTCTACCTTGTCTATTATGAAGACAGACGAGGAGATGGCACGCGACACAAGGCTAATCCTACAAGGGCGAGAGAACGAAATTACAGGCGACAGTGTCAATGCCGTCAGCGAACCGCCCGCCGCCTTTACCGACTGGCTTGGCAAGAACGCCGAGCGAATTGAGCGAGCCAGCGAAAAAGGCTCTCTACCCTACTTCATCAAGGACAACAAGAAGTACCTCAGCGGTCGTCAGAAACTCTCAGCCCTTGAAGTGGCACGCCTAAGGCACGCAAACCGCACGCCTCAGCAGGTGCAAAGCATTCAGCAGAGGTGGAACTTACGACGAGATGCAATAGAACAGCAATATCCTCTAAAGGTTAAAATGCAAAAAGAAGGTTACGAGATAATTAGCTCTGAGAATGGGCGTGTTATCGGAGTACACCCAAAAGCAGATAAGGTAGAACTTGAAGACAATATCAAGACAGCAAAAGTAATGGCTGATAGCTTCAAGGGCTTAGATATTCGTATTCGTGAACACGTAACGGAAGTGGGCGTGAAGAACCCTGAATACCTAATAAACGGAATGCTTGCAGACGCTAAACGAGTACACAGCGAAAAGGGAATAACTAATGGCTTTGTAAAGGCTATTAAGCAGAATTGCGAAGTCATAATTATTGACTTTGACAAGTATATGGTGGATAAAAAGATTAATCTAAATAAAATAACAAAGTATATAGATTGGAGAAAGTCAGATTTTGAGAATGGCTTAATAAAAGAATGTTATGTAGTACTTAACAATAGAGCCGTAATGTTATCAAAGTTACAGAATAATAGGAATAAGATAAAATCCATACTAAAACAATTAGAGCCGTAATAAAAATTACAGCTCTAATCATACTACACAAGCTTGAAGTTATCGCGCCCCTTCGGTAGATTCATCTACAAAGATAAGCAAAATATAATTAAATGCAACTAACGACGCAAAGGAGAAAAGAAACAGGAGCTTTCTACACCCCTAAGATTTGGGCAGATAAGGCAGTGGAATACCTCAAAAAAGTAGTCCCTAATTTAGAGAGTTTAGTGTATTACGACCCTTGTTGTGGTGAGGGGGCGTTATTGGAAGCCCTAAACAGAGCAGGCGTTCCAAAAAATCAACTTGTAGGCTCTTCTTTAGAGCCTGAAGATGTAGAGATTGTAATGGGTAAGGGTTTTATTGCGTGGCAAGATGATTTTCTAACAGCAGATATCAAGAGAATAAGAAATTATTTTGACAATGCTTGTGGAATAGAGAACGTAATTGTCTTTACTAACCCCCCATTTTACAAGATACCCAAAGGGCAATATGAAAGTATCAAAAAGCAATACTGCACGAATGATATAACCGCCTTATTCTTCTACCGTATTTATAAAGAATTACAGCCCCTACTCTTATGCTCATTCCATAAAATGGATTTAATGCAAGGTTCAATGCTTAGGACGTTTCGTGAAGATACAGGTTATATGGATAGGTTTTTAAGTGAATGTGGCGGTTTTCTTTCGCCCTCTAAGTCGTGGGGGCTGAGAGGTAATTTCCCTATTGCGTTCACTATATCTATGTGTTAAATGTTGCACCTCATATATAAATAATTTTAGATAATGCAATGAAAAAGAAGAAAATAGACAATGATACAGAGTTTAGTTTTGGCGATGTAGGGGGCTTTGACTTCGGGAGCTTTGACTTTGAAACCTTTGACTTTGAAGATACGGCAGACTTTGAAATGCGTTAC
>PDWI01010145.1_pt1 | contig 10604 bp, 5 predicted proteins | sample 1430891 | NCBI WGS metagenome assembly PDWI01 (sample SAMN01162508, study PRJNA174530) | Oral metagenome, whole genome shotgun sequencing project. | biome: Marine environment; feature: Marine mammal; material: Swab sample of the gingival sulcus; isolation source: swab sample of gingival sulcus... | reverse complement strand
ACAGTATTTTTTTGTTTATTTAGATATATGATTTTTTACTTACCTACACTATAATATTATGCAAACCATAAAAACCTTTTCAAATCTTGGACTAGAAAGTTTCCTCGTAACCGTAGAGGCAGATAGTAGCAAAGCTCTTCCATGAATAGAAATTATCGGACTCCCTGATGCCAGTATCAAAGAAGCAAAAGAGAGAATTAGATCTACTTTTCGTAATATTTGACTCCAACTGCCCGTTAAGAGATTTATTCTTAATCTCGCTCCTTCTGATGTCAAGAAAATTGGAACAAGTTTTGATCTTCCTATGGCAGTAGCCCTGCTTTCACTCATCCAAGAAACTCCAAAAGTTTTTGATGAGATGCTATTTTTCGGCGAGCTTGGACTTGATGGAACGATTAAGAGAGTAAATGGAATTCTTCCTGCAGTAATCTCTGCTATCAAACAAGGCTATACTAAATTTTGTATTCCAGAAGAAAATAGTTATGAACTGGAATATATTCCAAATATTGAAGTCTATCCCCTAAAAAATTTCCAACAAATCGTTGACTTTGTAGACCAAGGAAAGATCCTCCCACAAATTATAGATCATCCTCCGATAGAGCAACTCGCTTCTAAACCTCATGCAATGGTAGATTTCGCAGATATCAAAGGGCATCTTGTAGCAAAAAGGGCAATGAGTATCGCGGCAGCAGGACAGCATAATGTCCTCATGATTGGTGCTCCCTGATGTGGAAAAACTATGCTGAGTAAAGCTTTGCAAGGGATTCTTCCTCCCCTATCATTCAAAGAAATGCTAGAGGTCAGTCAGATCTATTCAGTAGTAGGAAAATTAGACAAAGAAAATCCCCTTATTACCCATCGTCCGTTTAGACAGGTGCATCATACCGCTTCTAAGGTTGCTATTGTTGGTGGAGGGCAATATCTCAGACCCTGAGAAGTATCACTTGCACACAAATGAATTCTCTTTTTTGATGAACTCACTGAATTTCCGAGAGAAGTCCTTGAAGTGCTTAGGCAACCTATAGAAGACAAAACGATTGCAATTTCTCGTGCAAGTGGAACCGTGCAATATCCTGCAAATGTGATGTTTGTCGGAGCGATGAATCCATGTAAATGTGGATATCACAAAGATCCTGATATTACTTGTAAATGTTCCTTGGGAGAAATTCAACGCTATCAATCCAAAATTTCTGGTCCTTTGCTAGATAGAATTGATATGATTCTAGAAATCCCGAGACAAAATATAGACAAAATCCTTAATAAAGTAAAAATAGAATCCAGCGAACAACTCAGAGAAAAAGTTATTCAAGCACGAAAAATCCAGCAAGAAAGATTCAAAAATACAGAAATATTTTCTAATGCACACATGACAGCAAAACATATTGATGAATATATTACCCTTACCTCTCCAGTAAAAGATTTACTTACCAGAGCAGCAGACAAACTGAATCTCTCTGCAAGAGTTATTCATAGGAGTATCAAACTTGCCAGAACCATCGCAGATATGGATGGAAAAGAACATATTCAGTCTTCCCATATCGCAGAAGCTTTGCAATATAGGAGTAAAACGATGTTTGTACAAGGGTAGGATAAGTATATTTAAAAAAATATCTTAAAAAATTTGTAAATATTACATTTTTGTGTATACTTAAAAATACAATAAAAAAACAATATTTACTTTAATAAAAAGATAAACAAAAATGACCAATCAAGAATTAATGAAAACACACAATCAAATGATTAGATTTTGTGGAGATACAATGAAGAAACTTGAAAGTGATGTAAAGAGAGTGAAATTTATTCTCAATAAGTTAGAAAAATTTAACCCAGATGATGAAAAATCTCTTACCATGGACGAAGAATTAAAACCAATTAATACCGATATTCAAAGTTATGAAGAAGGAAATATTCAAGTAATAGAATGAATTTTTGATGGATATTTTATGGTTGGTCCAGAGATGAAAAAATACCCTGTTCCGATGAATTATTCTAGTAAAACAAAACTTGTTGCAGGAGATAAATTAAAATTAAAAATTTTAGAAGATGGAAAATTTATTTATAAACTTATTCACCCTGTAGAAAGAAAATATCTCAAAGGAACACTATCATTAGATGAAGAAGGGAAAAGTATCGTGGTAGCTGATGAATGAGGAGTATTTTTTGTTAACCAGGCAGCAGTAAATTTCTTCAAAGGAAATCCAGGAGATAAAGTATATATTCTTGCAAATGAAAAGGAAGAATATGACTATGCTGCAATAGAAGCAATTGTAAAAGAATAATAGAAAAGAATAAAATACCTATATTTTAAAACATTTTCTTATGGGTTAAGTTTAGTTTTTAGTGTTGAAAGATATTCTTTTAACTGTTCTATTTCTACTTTTTTTTCTTTAATTTTTTGCATATCTCCAAGGGGGAGGATACGTCCAAGGAGAATTTTTTTTCTCTGAATTTCATCTTCAATTTCTGCGATATGTTTAGAGATTTCTTCTATTGTTTCTTTTTTTGTTTGTTTATTTTCAACTTTTTTTATCCCCAAACGAATATCAATAATATGTTCCCATAAGTAATCATCAGAACAAATTTCTTTTTGTTCTCATATTTCTAATTCCCTAATAGGGAGCATTCCCATAAAAACAGGTTTATATTCCACAAGAAAATTATGCATATCAGGACCACATTGAATATTTACATCAATTAATTCATGTTTCATATAACCATTTTGTAATTTTAGCTCTTGTATCTTTGTAATGAGATCATTAAAAATATTTGCCTTATATTCAGGTACTTCTATGATAATTGGATCAAGAACAAGTGTGCTATAATCAAAATATTGCCTAATGGAATAACATAAAAGAGGAAGGTAATCTTCTAAGTACTGGAGTAAAAATATTAAACAATAACTCATAATATCAGAGCTATACTGAGAAGAATAGATTTTTTGAATTTCAACATAATGATCAAAATATTCTATAATATAACGTTCTAAGAGTTCTAATCATTCAAGATATTTATCAGTCTTTCTATGTTCATTGATACGATATATAAGTTCATTTGTTTGTTTAATAATCCATAGATCAAAAGGAGTAAATTTGGAAATATTTTTATTAAGTTTTTGAGAGAGATCTTTATCAAATCAGTGTATTTGTGTTTTAGGTATAGTATGGAAACTTAATCTACACATATTCCAAATTTTTTGAATCATTCTTTCAATATAGGGTACAGGACTTGTAATATTTTCTTTGTTTTGTTGTGCCTTAAGAAATAGTATTCTAATACTATCAGGACCATATTGTTTTTGTATAGTTTGTAGTTGGCTATAAAGAATTTTTGAATTTTTGAAGGTGTATGGAACTCATTTTTCATCACACAAAGTATCAAAAAATATAGGAGAATAATGAGAATTTTGAGATATATATTTTAGTAAAGATACTTGTGATTTTTGACTATTATCAAAACATATAATGGAAGATGTAGTACGGGAAAGTATTGAATGATATAGCGAAGTCATCAAAAAGTCTTTATGAAAATAGTGGGTAGTCTGTAAAAAATATTCTTCTTCTTGATTGATAACCTTATTCCACAAGACATGGTAATTTCAGTCCTTTTGTATAGTAAGATACGGAATTTTATTTAATAGATCACTTAAAGTATCTGTATGAAGGTCAGTAATGAGCGTGTTTAATATGTTTTTTATTACAAGAACATCTTTTTTTTGTATGCTAGGATAATGGTAATAGTATTCTAGATATTTTTCATATTTTTTCTTTTTCCCTTGATCACTTGCACTTGGAGAGAAAAGTAATGTTATATAATCTTCTAGACGAAAGGAAGATCTCATTCTTCATTCTAACAAAAGGTGAATGATCATGAGAAACAAAACAAGAGAAGGAGAACTTTTTTCTTTCGCTAGGAAATCTTTCTCAGAAAAAATATAACTTTCCCCTTCTTTATTATTGAGAATAGGCAAGAGTCATCATACTTTTGCATAACTTGAAATAGGAGTAATATCTGCTTCTATTGTTGAATTAGAAAAAAAATATTGTTTTTTATTTAATGTAATAAGCGGAGTATTTGTGTATCTATTGTAATAAATAGGTTTTGGTACCGATCATATCTTAGAAAGATTTCAAATATCCGAAAGATATTTTATAATATTATCTTTGAATTCATTAACATTTTTTCAAGCAAAACGTCCACAAATTTTGGTAAAATTTCCAGTATTGCTGATACTATATTGATCAGTAGACAAATGATATTTTAGAGCAAGAGTAAGTCCATAATTATCATGTCCAGGGTTGATTGCTTTTGCTCATTGTCCCTCAATCATACTAATATTTTCATCAGTAATAATTGGAATCTTTTTATTAATGATAGGAATAATTACATTTCTTCCCAAATGTTTTTTGTATCTCCTATCTTTTGGATTTACTGCAATAGCAACAGTAGAAAAAAAAGTATACGGACAATCCCAGTATGTTGGAATTGCATCACCCTTCCCATCAACAAAAAATTTAATTTCATATTGAGGAACTTTTTGTTCTTGTATGTAGTAATCTTTACTATTTAATTCTCTTGATAATTGAGTATCTCGTGGAATGTTTTTTTGCTGGATACTGATATGATTTTGGATATCAACAAAAAGTTCACGTGTTTTCAAAAAAGTATGCTCATCTAGACTATTGTATTCTTCATTATTATAAGGAATAAAAGACTGAATAATTTTATTTTTATTTTGTTTTTGTTGTTTGTTGATCTTCTCTGTATGAATTGTTTGATGTCAGAGGTTTTTATAAATAGTGAGAGAAAAATCCCATAAAAAGATATCTTTATACGTGTTTTTTGTTTTTTTTCCTAAAAATCTACGAAAAGTATCTTGTAAAAATAATTGGTATAATTGTCCGACGTGAATACTCTCTGCAAGAGAAATTGGAGAAAATAGAAAGTATGGAGAATTGTCTATATCTATATCAACATTTGTAGTATTTTTACTATAATTTACAAAATCTGAATTAGTGGGTAAATGATAACGATATTTTTTTTTCCAAAAAGCAGTCATATTATTTTTGTTAGTTGATATAATCTTTTTTAATTTTATATTTATGTTTTTTTGATGTGTATAGTCTTTCGTTATGCACTAATTTTATATAATTTATACATAGAAAACATCAATGCAGAAAAGACAATAATAGCAATAAGATTATCAATAGGTCCTGTTTTTACTTTTTCTACATTACCAATTTGTATTTTTTGTCCACCTTTACATACAGCTTGGATAGCGTAATAGGCATATTTTTCTTCTGGAGCATTAATATCAAATGGATATTCAAATTTTGTATCTTTTGTTTCTCATATTTTATCCATATCTGCAATTGTTGTTTTACTATCTGCTGTATCAGATCTGTAAATTTCATATTTTTCAACGTGTTTTGCAGCAGTCCATGTAAGATAATTTTTATTTTCAATTCTCTTGGTCGTAATATGGATGTTCCCTACAGTACACGTATTACTTCATCAGAAAGTATATTCAATGATATTAGAAGGATTACCATCAGGAACTTCCTCGTCATTGAGTGGAGTAATTAGAAAGAAATAAGTTAATTTTGGATCTATTTTTTCAACATTAACCTTAGTAGAATCAACAATAATATTTTGCTTTAATGTTGTTTTTTCTAATCCATATGAAACTTTAAATTTTTTTGCATCTCCTATATTTTCCCAAGAAATATTGATTTTGCTTCCATCAACAGAATCTGGATTAATGATAACATCTCCAATCCTATTAAGATTCACTATTTCTTCTTCTGTTTTTTTTGTGACTTCTCATGTAAGTAAGTCGTTATTTTTTTCATTAAAGGAATCATGTGTTCCAGTAAGTCAAGTAGTGACTTCATTTACTGTAATTACGGTATTTTTATCAAAAATTTTTTCTTCTCATTTATCTATGACCATAAATTTTAACTTTATTTTCCCAGCTTTTTGTGCGAGAAATGATTTCTTAAATTCTCCAACAGCGATATTGTCCATACTAGGTCTTTTCTTTTCATTAAGTATAATTTTTGCATCTTTAATATCATCTCTTGTTTTTAAGGTAATTGTTATTTTGCTTGCTTTTTCTACAGTAGTTCAGGGATCTATGATAACTTCTTTGATAGCAGGAATTGTTTTATTTTTATCTACCTTAAAATGTATACGAGCTGATTTTCCGATTAAATTATTGTTGATATCAAAAGCTTTGATCTCTAAGTTGTTATCTCCGGTTTTACTTAAAGAAACTTTACTAGAAAAATCTCCATTGGTATCAGATTCTGTGCTCGCTACCTTTTGTCCATTGAGAAAGATTTGTACAGGAGTATTTGGTAAGTCAATACTTGAACCTATAATATCTACAGTATCTCACAATTCAACTCAATCATTTGTAGGAGAGATGATATCAATATTTTTAATTTCATTTGTCTTTTTATCTTTTACTACAATGGTTGTTTGACTATTTATACTATCATCTATAATTGATTCTACTACGAGAGTATACGTTCCTGCCTTCATTATTTTAAACCCTTTTGAAAATAATTTTTTACCTTGATCTGTAGGTTCAAAGTTGTAGGTTCCACCACCAGGCAATATCACTTGATCACCAGAGATGCCACCATCCACTCTAATGAACACCATATCTTTATAATCAGAAACAACATTCCCATCTTTCACGGCACTAATTTCCATATCAACAGCTTCATTGACCGATAACGTTTTAGGAACAGTGACCAAAAACCCATCAATATCTGTTGCAAAGACTCAATTTGTTATACCAAAAAATCCAATAACAACAAAATAAAATATGAAACTTAAGATCTTTTTTTTCATCACTAGAGTTGTAAATAAATAATAAAATGTTGTATTTGATAGTTTTTTGTTTTTCTTATCCGTGGGTAGTTGTAGTATTTAAATTTCCAATTTTTAAATTTTTTGTTTTCTTTTTATTTGTGCTTATAATAGTATTCACAATAAGATTACGATACTCCCCGTCAAATGGCACATCAATAATACTTTCTTTACAATTGATGGTTTTGATATTATTGATAATAATCTTTGTTTCTCATGGAGTTTGCGTATTGATATGCATACTATTTTGGTATTCAGCTTTTCCCCAGTCTATTATAATATCGTCATTATGAATAATATGAGTAGTAATGGTATCGACTTGTAAATCAAGTGTATCAGAGCAAAATATCTCAAGATGATTATTTTGGGTCTTATAGGCCATATCCCAGTTGTTTTTTTTAATTGTAGTGTAGTCTTCTAGAGATAAGATGCTAGCTTGTAATAATTCAGTATTTTTAAAAAGATATACAAGTCCAAAAGATAAGAATATGCTTAATATTATCAGAAATATGTTATTTAATATTTTAAATTTTGACATTATTTAATTTATTCTCTATATAAAATATATGCCAGATAATAATAACTAGAAGTGAGCATATAGATTTAAGATAAAAAAACAACAGAAAAATATAAATAAAAATTATTTTAACAAAAATACTCTTGAAAATACATGGTAAATAAATATGATACAGAGCGCACATAGAAAATATGGCGGATGTAGCTCAGTTGGTAGAGCAGAGGGTTGTGGTTCCTCGTGTCGCGGGTTCGATCCCCGTCGTTCGCCCCATTTTTTTGGTGGGTTAGTAGCTCAGTTGGTAGAGCAACGGACTCTTAATCCGCAGGTCCAGGGTTCGAATCCCTGCTAACCCAAAGTAAGAGATTTATTACATCAAAAACGATGTAAATCAGCATAAAAACTAGGTAATTGTGGTGTTGTGAATACCACTTTTTTTGAATAGAGAAAGTTGAGTATTAGAAATAATTGTATTTTACAGTTGTTAGTTATAAGATCTTTTGGTAAGGGGTGTTTTGTTTCTTGTGATCATCGATATACTAATAAAATATAGTAATAAAATTCAAGAATTACTTGACATTCATTTTTGTTTTATTACATTTAAGACAATCACTATACATTATTTGTAGTGTAATTTATCTATCTAAAAGTTCATAATTATGACATTTTCTGTTAAAATGGATGATAAAAAAATACATGTAGATTTGGAGTGTACAAATTTAAAAGATACTTTAATCTATTGTAAGCCAAAAGAAAGACTTGTTTTAATGAGAAAATTTTGATTAGATGGAAATAAAGGAATTCCTCTCCAGAGAATTGGTAAGGAATATAATCTAACCAGAGAAAGAATTAGACAGATAGAATCCCAAGCATTAATGAGATTTAGAAGATTAATTGTTGGGAATACAACATATATGGAAGTATTAGATGAAGCAAAAAAAATATTAGAGCAAAATTGATGATTTTTGGAGGAGAACTTATTGATATCTAAATTGGTAAATAAAAATTTATTTAAATTTAATAAGCAAGAATTATTGTTGATTTTGGTATCAGATTTTGATATTCTTTATTTAAAGAGAAATAGATTGATTGATAAGTCTTTCTATCTTGATAATTTATATGAGGACATTTTGACAAGGATTGCTCTTACTGTTGAAGAATATTTTATTAAGAGAGGAGAGAGTCAGGAAACCAATGAATTTATTTCATATATAAAAGGTATTTTTTCAAAAGAATATAGTGATATTTCATTTTTAAGTAGGGATGACTTTTATATAAACTTATTTAATTCATTGAGAGCTGTTGTTTCTTTTGATGGTAGAATATGACTTTTGTCTTTTAGTGATGTAAATCCAAGAACAATAAAATTGAAACTTGTGCATATCTTGAGAAAAATGAAAAAACCTCTTCATTATCAAGATATCCCGGAAAGAATTATGAAAATTTTTCCTGGTAAGAATATAAAAGTAAATACGGTTCACAATGAACTTGTAAAGAACGGTGATATTTTTGTAAATATGTGATTGGGATTATATGGATTGAAAGAATGGTGATTTGAATGAGGATTAGTAAAGGATATCATCCAAAGAATTATGGAAAGGAATAATAGACCAATGTGAGTCAAAGAACTTGAAAAAGAGGTGTTAAAAGAAAAAATGGTAAGTCATAATACAGTAATGATTAACCTGCAAAAGCACAAGGATATCTTTGAAAGAGTTGATAAAGGAGTATATAAATTAAGAAAATAATAACGATTATATTTTGATATAATATCCATTAAAAACTTTCATTCTGTTAGAATGGAAGTTTTTTATAACTTTCCTTTTCTTCTTGCAAATATTTTGCTAATAGCTATTATAATATGTACATATTTAATTTTATGAAAAAACGAAATTTATGACAGAAAATAATATACCAACTATCTCGAAAGCCTTGATTTTTGATAGTGTGTATGACCCCTATAAATGAGTGGTGATTTACGTGAAAGTAGTGAGCGGATCTTTTAGTATAGGGAAAAATTTGTATTTGATCCATTCGGATACGAATATTATGCCGACAGAATTAGGATATTTCAATCCTGACTATCACAAAGATAAAAACTTGAATCAAGGACAGATTGGATACATCGTGACAGGACTGAAATCGGTGCGTGATGCCCAAATTTGAGATACCGTGATCATGATGGATAAAAATAAAACTGAAGATCCAACAGTATTGCAACAGTACATTATTCCTGGATTTAAGAAAACCAAGCCCTTTATCTATGCTGGGATTTTTCCCTTGGAAACGACAGAATATGATAAACTCAAGGAATCATTAGCGAAATTATCGCTGAATGATAGTGCGATAGAATACGATATGGAAGACTCTAAAGCCTTGGGGTTAGGTTTTAGATGTGGGTTTTTGGGGATGTTGCATATGGATATTATTAAGGAAAGATTATCCAGAGAATATAATCTTGAAACGATTTTTACAACTCCGACAGTTGTGTATCTCGTGAAATCTAAACAACTCAATCTTGAAACCATAAAATCATGACAGAATATCAAGGAACTGTTGAAAACTGGCTATTTTGCTCATGTGTTGAAACATGAGTTATCAGCAGAGGAGTACAAAACCCTTGCTCCCTTGTTGCAAGATACAGAAAACGATATCCTGTCTGAAACCGAATTACTGATCAAAGAAAAATATGAAGAAGTGTTAAAACCACGAATGCTGGTGAGATCAGGATCAGACATGATTGCGCAAGGGATGGTAGAGACGATTATGGAGCCGTTTTCTGAGATAGAAGTGGTGTGACCCAACGAGTTTGCAGGAGAAATTATGGGACTCTGTCAAGAATACAGAGGAACGATGGTGAATATGGATTATCTCGACCAAAATAGAGTGGTGTGGAAATATCTCATGCCCATGGGGGAGGTGATCGTAGATTTTTATGATAAACTCAAATCTAAGACCAAAGGATATGCGACCATGAACTATGAATTCAAAAAATATGCACCTTCAGATTTGGTGAAACTGGATGTGTTTGTAAATAATGAGGTGATAGAAGCGTTGAGTTGGATTATCCACAAAGATAAGTCGTATTATTTTGGGAGAGAAATCGTGAAGAGACTGAAAACCTTGATCCCAAAACATCTCTTTGCTATCCCTATCCAAGCGGGAATTGGAAATAAAATGATTGCCAGAGAAAATATTTCCGCGATGAGAAAGG
>PDWI01010144.1_pt1 | contig 10605 bp, 5 predicted proteins | sample 1430891 | NCBI WGS metagenome assembly PDWI01 (sample SAMN01162508, study PRJNA174530) | Oral metagenome, whole genome shotgun sequencing project. | biome: Marine environment; feature: Marine mammal; material: Swab sample of the gingival sulcus; isolation source: swab sample of gingival sulcus... | reverse complement strand
TTCTATACTCTTTTAATTACCACTGTTTGTGATTTTACAAAAAAATCATTATTAATTCTTAATTTTAAATCCAAATATATAAATTATATTCTTCCGAAAGTAATAATTGAGTTCAATTATTGGTTTCGGAAAGTTCCGAAAGTAATAATCAAGTTCAATTATTGGTTTCGGAAAGTTCCGAAAGTAATAATCAGGTTCAATTATTAGTTTCGGGAAGTTCCGAAAGCAATAATCAAGTTCAATTATTAGTTTCGGGAAGCTCCGAAAGCTTAATTGAGAATTGAGAGTTGAGAATTGAGAATTAAACTTACGGAATTTTAATTAGCAATTAGCAATTAAGAATTAGCAATTTTATTATGCAAATCAGTTAATAATAAGAAATGAGCAATTAATAATATATTCTGGAAATTAATTAGCAATTATAGATTAATATTTTTATTATGCAAATTAATTAATAATAATAAATGAGCAATTAATAATATATTATGGAAATTAATTAACAATTATAGATTAATATTTTTATTAAATATTAACTAATACTAAAAGTAATTGAATAATATTATAATTTATATTTTTTATATTATAAAATATGTGGTTATTTTTTTTATAAAATATTATTGTAATTGCAAGTATGCAATTTATAAGTGGGTTATAGAAGTGGTAATTTAAAATTATTTTGCTTATATATATAGAATAGGTTCTTATTGCTTAAATATTCTGCTAAATATTCTTGTTCGGTTTGTCCTATGGTTGGAATTATTATTGCTTTTTTCTTTAACACTAATAAATCCATAATGCTTGAATATCCCGAACGGCAAATAATTATTGGTGTTTTATTTATAAGTTCTCGTAAATTATAGCTGTCGATATGATTTACAAGAGTTATATTATCGTTTGTATGTTTTTGGTTTCTTGATGGGTTTCCTTGAAGAATTAAAGCTTTATAGCCGGTTGTTTTTACTTGTTTTATTATTATATTTTCAAAAACACTTCGCTGTGGTTCGGGTCCTGATATTATTGCTAAAATATCGAAATTTTGAGCTTGCAAACTTTTATCTAATTCTTGTTTATAATATTTCACATTATCTTTAAAACGAGATAAAATGCCAATATATTTAACATTTTCCGGTATTTTTTTCGTATTAGATAATTCTCCGGCTACACTTCTGCTTCCTTTATAATCAGGTATCCAGCATTCGTTAAATTTTTTTATAAAAAAGTGGTTAATATAGTTTGCCAATTGTTCAATTATCTTAATTTTTGAAACTTTTATCCAAATTTGATGAGTTATAAAGATAGAATGAACATTTTTATTCCATAAACCATAACGATTATCGGAAATAACTATATCAATTTTATATTTTTCGATTATTTTTTTAAGTTCCCAATGTTCTTTTGCTATTCCATACAAAATTTTTGGTAAAGAAAGTAACATTTTTAGCTTAAAAGGCAATTGTTTACTATATGTTATGGAAACACCTTGCATTACTACATATTTTAAATTAGGAAAATGTTGTTTTAAAAATAGCATGGGTGCTTTATCGGCTGCAATTATTACTTCATATCCTTGTTTTATATAGTTGCTTATTATTTCAACATCTCTGCTTGCATGTCCTAATCCCCAATCTAAGGGGCAAACTAATACGCGGTTCATTTTTTAGTTATAAAATACAAATATTTAATTACGAATTAAAAATTAAGAATTACGAATTACGAGGTTCAATTACGAATTTAAAATTACGAATTACGAATTACGAGGTTTAATTACGAATTTAAAATTACGAATTACGAATTACGAGGTTTAATTACGAATTTAAAATTACGAATTACGAATTACGAGTTTTGAATTACTAATTTAAAATTATGAATTACGAATTTGGAAGTTTAATTATTAATTTTGAGATATTTTTATAAAAAAATAAAAATTTGTTCAATTAATAATATCTCGTAATTCGTAATTTCGTAATTCGTAATTCATAATTGAATATTAGTGTTTTATATAACTAAACTACCAATTTGATATGTAAGAAATGCTACGAGGTAAGCCAATCCTGTAGTATAAATCATTGTAAATATTGCCCATTTCCAATTTCCTTCGTTTTTTATGGCGGCAATTACTGCAATACATGGGAAATAAATCAAAATAAATAGCATTAGAGCAAATGCAACTAATGGTGTAATAACTTTCTGCCCTTTTCGCACTCCGCTGGTGTATTCATACTGTTGTAATTTATTGCGCAATTTTATTGAGTTTTCGTCGGCTTCCGTTTCTGCCTGATATAGCACCCCCATTGAGGCTACTACTATCTCTTTTGCAGCTAATCCGGTTATTATACTGACACTAATTTTCCAATCGAAACCAAGAGGTTGCATAATTGGCTCTATGCTTTTCCCTATTCTGCCTATATATGATGCAGCTTGATGTTCACCTTTTTTTAATAAGTATAATTCATCAATTCTTGCTTGTTTTTGTACAGTATCGGTCAATGTAGAGTCGTTTTTAATCATTGTAATTTGAGAATCGTAATCGGTAGAATAAGTAACATCTTGCGGATAGTAACTTAAAGCCCAAATGATTATAGAGGCTATTAATATTATTCCCCCCATCTTTTTTAAATATTGCACTGCCTTTTCCCACATGTGAATTGATGTATTTTTGAGTGTAGGTACTCTATATGGAGGCAATTCCATTACGAAAGGAGCTTCGTTATCTTTAAAAAAACTCTTTTTTAGTAATAAAGCCGACAATATAGCTAATAATATACCAATTAGATATATTGCAAATAACATATTTCCTACATTATCGGGGAAGAATGCGGCAGTTAGGAGTACATAAACAGGCAAACGCGCACTGCAAGACATGAACGGAATAATCAACATTGATAAAAGTCTGTCATTTCGGTTTTCGAGAGTTCTTGTAGCCATAATTGCCGGCACATTACAGCCAAAACCCATTAATAATGGTATAAATGATTTTCCATGAAGCCCTATTCCGTGCATTAATTTATCCATAATGAATGATACTCTTGCCATATAGCCTGTGTCTTCCATAAAAGATATGAAAAAGAATAGTATTAAAATATTTGGTAGGAAAATAATTACTCCTCCGACGCCTGCAACAATTCCGTCTTTTATCAATGATTGCAAAGCACCGGGCGGAATGATTTGTTCTACCCACTCGCTTAAAGCTCCGACACCTGCATCAATCCAATTCATAGGAAATTCTCCCAACGAAAATGTGGTTTGAAACATTAACCACATAAAAAATATGAAAATTGGAAAGCCCCATATTTTATGAGTGAGTACATCGTCTATAAAATCAGATTTACTGCGCTTCTTTTTCTTCTTTGCTACATAGGTTTCTTTCAATGCGCCTGCAATAAATCCATATTTTGCATCTGTAATAATGGTTTCTGATTTGTCTTTATACTCTTTTTCTAATCTTGTGATTGATTGCTTGGCTGTATCTTCTATTATTTTTACATTTTCACAAACCGATAAATTTTGTAGTGTAGTTTTGTCTTCTTCAAGCAATTTTATGGCAATATATCTGGAAGATAATTTATCGGTAATAGTTTTACACTTTTTTAATTCATTTTGGATATTTCTAATTTCTTTTTCAATATTTTGTCCATAATTAATGTGTATATGCCTCACAATTGGGTCTTGGTCGTTATATACTTCAATTATTTTCTTAAAAAGTTTATCTATGCCCCTGCCTTTTGCCGCCACTGTTGGTACAATTGGAATACCAATCATTCTGGCAAGCGATTGGTAATAAAATTTTGCATCTTTTTTCTCTAATTCGTCATACATGTTAAGGGCTATAACTACCTTAATATCCATATCTATAAGCTGAGTTGTGAGGTATAAATTACGCTCTAAATTTGATGCGTCTATTACGTTTATCACTACATCGGGCATGGTTTCGTGTATATATTTTCTAACGTATAGTTCTTCGGGCGAATATTCTGTAAGCGAATAAGTGCCGGGGAGGTCTGCAATTTTAAAAGTGTATCCATTTTGTTTAAAATCTGCTTCTTTTACATCAACCGTAACACCTGCATAGTTGCCCACACGTTCGTGAGAATGCGAGGCGTTGTTAAAAAGAGTGGTTTTACCGCAGTTAGGGTTTCCCACCAATGCAATATTTATTGTCTTACCTTTTTGGCTTAGTGTTTTTTTCAAAATTTCGTCATCAAGCATCCCCTCAAACTCTACTTGGTTGATTTTTTTGGCATCTTCCAACGATATTGTCTCTATTAGCATTGCCTCGCTTCGGCGTAGCGATACCTTATAGTCCATTAGTTCGTATTCCACGGGGTCTTGCAGCGGCGCATTTTTTATAACTGTAAGACTTTGTCCTTTCACAAATCCCATTTCGGTAATTCTTTTACGAAATGCTCCGTGTCCTTTCACTCTGGTAATAACTGCTTTATCTCCCGACTTTAAATCTGATAATTTTGTTTTTAATATCTCACCACTCATATCTCTATAATAATATTATGTAAAGCCGGCGAAAATAATGTGTGTTTATGAAATATACAATCATCATTTGTTATGATTTTTGTTAAATTAGAAATTATTAATGAACAATTAAGAATTATAATGTTAATAATCAAGATATTGCAAAACAAAAAATTTGTTTTGCAAAATATTAATTATCATCTGACTACAAAAATGTAACAGAGTTTTGCAATAAACAATGAGGAATTAAGAGTTTTAAGAGAAATTTTTTTATCTTAATTTTTAACTTTTAATTTGCATTAATAACCCAAAAGCCCAAAAAACAACTGCAATTAAAAATATACACACAATTATAAAAAAGATAGTGTAGGGTAATTTTTTTTAACAATATTTATCGTTGATTATCAGAATACTACAAATATTTATTAACAGGAAAAAGCTGATTTTTAATATTATACCCATATTAGTTATATCTTTTATTGTTAAAAAATAATTAAATTGCAAGCCTTAAATTGGGTGTTTGTTAGGCATAATTGATTGTATTTTAGCAAACAAACATGAAAAAAAATTTAAATGAATTCAAATAATAAAGATATAATAATTTTACATGACATGCAGAAAGAAACAGAGATTTTAGACAACTTAAAGGACAGGAAACAATACACTTTCGACCAAGCGTATCAAAGTGCGCTCGAATATTTTGATGGCGATGAATTAGCAGCCAAAGTATGGGTTAATAAATATGCTTTAAAAGATTCAGATGGTCATATATTTGAATCTTCACCAAACGATATGCACCGCAGATTGGCAAAAGAAATTGTACGTATTGAAAAAAAATACCCTAATCCGTTGCAGGAAGACGAAATTTTTAAATTGTTAGAACGATTTAAGTATATAATTCCGCAGGGTGGACCAATGACCGGTATTGGAAATGAATTTCAAGTGGCATCCTTGTCAAACTGCTTTGTGATTGGCGAGGATAAACCAGCCGATTCGTACGGAGGAATTATGAAAATAGACCAAGAACAGGTGCAGCTGATGAAAAGGCGTGGCGGCGTAGGACACGATTTGTCGCACATTCGCCCAAAAGGCAGCCACGTTTTGAACAGTGCGCTTACTTCCACAGGAGTTGTGCCTTTTATGGAACGTTTTTCTAATTCTACACGCGAGGTGGCGCAAGATGGCAGACGAGGTGCTTTAATGCTAAGTATTTCTATACAACACCCCGATTCTGAGGATTTTATAGATGCCAAAATGGAGCAAGGCAAAGTTACCGGAGCCAATGTTTCGGTAAAAATTGACCACGATTTTATGCAAGCCGTAGTTGATGGCACAACCTATAAGCAGCAGTTTCCGGTGGGTGTGTCTAATCCGCGAGTAGTGAAAGAAATTGACGCTCGTAAACTGTGGAAAAAAATTGTGCATAACGCTTGGAAGTCGGCAGAACCCGGCATTTTATTTTGGGACACCATTATAAACGAGTCAATACCTGATTGTTATGCCGATTTGGGTTATAAAACCGTTTCTACCAATCCATGTGGCGAAATTCCTCTATGCCCGAATGATAGTTGTAGATTATTAGCCCTAAATTTATACAGCTATGTTGAAAATCCGTTTACCAAAGAGGCTAAATTCAATTTCGATTTATTTAAACAACACGTTCAGTATGCTCAACGAATAATGGACGATGTAATCGACCTTGAATTAGAAAAAATTAATGCTATTTTGGAAAAAATCGACTCTGACCCTGAGTCGGACGAAGTGAAAAGAATTGAGCGTAATTTGTGGTTACGAATTAAGAAAAAAGCACAAGAAGGAAGAAGAACCGGAGTAGGAATCACTGCCGAAGGCGATATGGTGGCTGCATTGGGTTTGCGATATGGCAACGAAGATGCTATTAAATTTTCGGTAGAAGTGCATAAAACATTGGCATTAAATGCTTATCGTTCGTCGGTAACATTGGCACAAGAGCGTGGTGCTTTTGAAATTTACGATAGCGAGCGCGAGAAAAACAATCCGTTTATCAATCGTTTGAAAGAGGCTGATAGTCAATTACATGAAGATATGCTAAAATATGGAAGACGGAACATTGCATTGCTCACTATTGCGCCTACGGGAACTACAAGTTTGATGTCGCAAACAAGTTCGGGAATAGAACCTGTGTTTATGCCCGTATATCGCCGCCGCCGAAAAGTAAACCCAAATGACACAGATGTTGTGGTTTCATACACCGACGAAACTGGCGATTCTTGGGAAGAATATAATGTTTTCCACCATCATTTTTTAACTTGGTTGAAAGTGAACAACTACGATGTGGAAGCCGTTAAGAAATACAGCAGCGAAGAAATTGACAAATTGATTGAAAAATCGCCATACTATAAAGCTACATCTAACGACATTGATTGGGTGGCTAAGGTAACAATGCAGGGCGAAGTGCAAAAATGGGTGGACCACTCAATAAGTGTAACCGTAAACTTGCCTAATAAAGTTAAGGAAGAGCTTGTTGGCGATTTATATATTGAGGCATGGCGAAGTGGTTGCAAAGGTGTTACTGTATATCGCGATGGTTCGCGTGGCGGTGTTTTAATTAGCACGAAAAAAGAGGAAAAGGGCATAACTGTAACTAAACCGCCTAAGCGTCCGGTAGAATTAGAGGCTGATATTGTAAGATTTCAGAATAATAATGAAAAATGGATTGCTTTTGTTGGATTACTAAACGGACATCCTTACGAAATTTTCACCGGTTTGGCAGAGGAAGATGCTTTACCAATTCCAAAAACCATTACGAAAGGTGTTATTAGGAAAGAAAAAGACAGTGATGGCAATACTCGCTATGATTTTACATATAAAAACAGGTTTGGTTTAAATGTAACTATTCAAGGCTTGTCGTACAAGTTTAATAGCGAATATTGGAACTATGCCAAACTGATTTCGAGTGTATTACGACATGGTATGCCTTTGGAAAGTGTTGTTAATTTAGTGTGGTCGTTGAACCTGAACGATGACACTATCAATACTTGGAAAAATGGTGTAGAGCGAACTTTGAAACGCTACGTTCCCGATGGCACAAAGGTGAAAAAGGGCAAAAAATGTCCGAATTGCAACTCGGAATCTATGGTATATCAAGAGGGCTGTTTGATTTGTCAGAATTGTGGCAACTCTAACTGCGGCTAAATTGATGTAGTTGCTCTTACATATATACAACAAATACCCCAGAGTTTTTTTTTAGAATCTCTGGGGTTTAATAACATAATTGTTAATTGTTCATTACTAATTGCTAATTGAACGAAGTGTTGCAGTTTTGTGAGCGTGTTATATGTTTGTTTATCAAATAATTATTAAATAAAGCGATGGAATTAATAGAGGAATATGAAATAAAATTAGATAAAACAACAACACGAACGTTTTCACTCAATTTTATAAGTCTTGCTTTTACGAAAGAGCATAAGGAATTAGAAAACCATTTTTTGGTAAATTACTATCGAAAATCGTTGAATAAGGTAAGATTGTCCTTATTTGTTGCCATCATTTTTTATGCAATATTTGGCATTTTTGATGCTGCTTTTATTCCTGATTTTGAACATAAATATTTCATATTAAGATATATAGTAACAGTTGCATCATTGCTTGCCGTTATGGCATTTAGTTTCACCCGCTTGTATAAGAAAAAAATACAATTCGTATCGGCTTGTCTGGTTATAGCTTCAAGTTTGGGGGTAACGACTATGACCGTGCTTGCTCCCATAGGTTTTAGCGACTTTTATTTTAAAGGCATTTTTTTAATACTTATTACAAATTATGGCTTCCTCCGACAACGATTTATATGGGCTACCTCTGCCGGACTTATTTCCTCTATCGCCTATATAATTGTGGCTTTTAGTTTTACAAAATTCCCATTTCTACAATCTTTAATCAATAGTTTTTTTCTTATTGCCGTCAATACTGTGGGCATTTTCATTGCACGACACAACGAAAGATATGCACGAAGATATTATTTCATAAACCACTTATTGGCTATTGAGCGCAGCAAATTGAGAACCTTAAATACTCGACTTGAAGCCAAAATTAAAGATAAATCGGTGCAAATAAATGAAATGCAACGGAATATTGTAGAAAGCAATAAAAAGTAAATATCAACACTTCGTTCAATTAGTAATTAGCAATTATAATACTGATAATCCAAACATTACAACACCTACACACATTCTCATAAAAATCTTATAATTAGATTATTGTAAAAATATAACGAAGTATTAATTTAACAACTTATTGATATATGATACAGGAAATAATAGCACTAACAGTAGTGGCATTGGCAATAGCATACACGGTATATGCAGTTGTGAAATCGTTGCGAAAAAAAAATGAAAGCAGTTGCGGTAAATCCTGCGGATGCAATGACAACAGCAAGTTACGGAAAAAAAATTAACACCCTCATTTTCTTAATTCAACTACAAGCAAATGAAAATTTTATTATTATTTAGTGTTTTAATAATGTCGCAATTGGCATATTCACAAGCCGAAAAAGTGCAATCGGCGGGTACTGAATACGATTTAATTTATCATAGGTTGAATTTAGAAGTTAATCCGGCAGTAAATTTCATAAAAGGAAACATCATTACATACTTTAAGCCGGTAAAAGACCATACCAAAACCATTTCGTTTGACCTTTCGCAACAAATGAAAGTCGATTCAGTTATTTATCATGGTCAAAAATTAGAAATTACCCACAAAAATAACATTGTAAACATAAAATTACCCGAAGAATTATCGCAAGGAGTATTAGATTCCGTTTCTGTTAGATATTCAGGTGCGCCTGTTTCGCCAAACAGCGACCGTAGTTTAACTATTAGCAAACATAAATCAGTGCCAATAATGTGGACTTTGTCGGCACCTTATGGCGCGCGCAATTGGTGGGCATGCAAGCAAACTTTATACGATAAGGCAGATTCTATCGACTTAATTTTTACACATCCGAAAGAATACAAGGTGGCAAGTAACGGAGTGCTGGTATCGGAAAAAATTGATAAGGACAAAAAAATTACTCATTGGAAACACCGATACCCGATAACAGAATATTTAATAGCTTTTGCAATAACCAATTATAAAGTTTACAACGATTATGTACCTCTAAATGATGAAGATACAGTAGTAGTTACAAACTATGTATATCCTGAAAATAAAACCGTATTTGATAAAAGCAAAGCAGTGATAGAAATAATGCAACTGTATAGCCGCTTGTTTATCGACTACCCGTTTAAGAATGAAAAATACGGGCATGCACAATTTGGCTGGGGCGGCGGCATGGAACATCAAACCATGAGTTTTATGTTGCATTTTCGTTTTAGCTTAATAGCGCACGAGCTTGCACATCAGTGGTTTGGCAACTATATAACTTGTGGAAGTTGGCACGACATTTGGCTCAACGAAGGATTGGCAACCTATTGCGAATATTTGACCTATGAAAATGGGCTTGGAAATAAAGACCCTGTAAAATGGAAAAGTAGCAAACTACAATCTATAACTATCGACGACAGTGGTTCGGTTTATGTAAAGGACACTACTTCATTAAAGAATATTTTTTCTTGGCGATTAGTTTATGCCAAAGGAGCTATGGTTCTAAACATGTTGAGGCATGAGGTTGGCGATTCTGCTTTTTTTGGCGGAATTAGAAATTATTTAACCGACAAAAAATTGGCAAATGGTTTTGCTAAAACTTCTGATTTTAAGCGTCATATAGAAAAAGCTGCTAATAGAAATCTTGATGAGTTTTTCAATAATTGGATATATGGACAAGGCTTTCCATTTTACCAAATATTTTGGAAACAAAACAAAAATAACGAATTATATTTGAAAATTCACCAACAACCGTCTCATAATTCGGTAAAATTTTTCAAAGTAAAAATCCCCATTCGGTTTATTGGTCGTAGGCGAGAGACGACTTTAGTTTTTAACAACACAAAAAACGATGAGGAGTTTACATGCAAATTAGGTTTTAAAGTTAGAAATATTATTTTCAATCCGAATAACGATTTTATTATTATTAGTGTCCGGTAAAACTTTTTGTTATAATACTAAAGAGGGCTGATTTCTCCATATTGAAATCAGCCCAAAAAGTTTTATTTTTGTTTTTCCACA
>PDWI01010143.1_pt1 | contig 10606 bp, 11 predicted proteins | sample 1430891 | NCBI WGS metagenome assembly PDWI01 (sample SAMN01162508, study PRJNA174530) | Oral metagenome, whole genome shotgun sequencing project. | biome: Marine environment; feature: Marine mammal; material: Swab sample of the gingival sulcus; isolation source: swab sample of gingival sulcus... | reverse complement strand
TATTTTTGTGAATTTGTCGATTATATCTTTATCGTCGATTTCAAAATCATTTATCCGTAAACTAATCATTGATGCATCACTAGAAATGATCGCTTTTCCGGTAAGCCTATTTTGATATAAAAAGGCTATTGTAATTAAGCAAAAAATTATAAGTACAAGTGAAATTTTCTTCTTCATCAATTTCTCCATTATTCCGCATAATCGCCAATTAAACTATAAATCCGACATCAATACAACGGGTAAATGGGTAAACGTAAAATAACTCGGCATAGGTAAAAAAGGAAAAGCTACCGCTAGTCAAACTCATCATCGAGATAATACAACTTATAACCGCAATTATAATGTTGGTGAAATCATTCAACAAACAGTAGCAATCCGGGCGCAAGCCCCTCTCCTGCTCATAATATAGCATAATTGAACCATTAATTCAATGAACAATATAGCAAATTGTTATCGGTAGTTTCGCCGCTATTACAGCTTGGTGCCAGGCACAGAAAAACGCAGGCGTTTTTCTATGTTTCGACTACGTCGAGTGTTACTGCTGCGCAGTATGAAATATTCGCCTTTAATTTATATGTGCGAAGCACATTTCATATCACGAAGTGATATTTCATGTCGTGTACGACATTTCATTTGCCCTGGATGCATGGCCGAAGCAGCAAATGGTCACATTTGCGACCAGGCGATTGGCAATTTCATTGCAAATATAACACCCCTCAAGTAATTCTTGAGGGGTGTTATATTTGCTTGGTGCCCACGGGCGGAATCGAACCACCGACACGAGGAGTCAAGTAATATAGCTTTCTGCATTTGATAATATCGCTGAAAGTGTTGAAATTGCTAGTTTTATAATTTTAAATTAGCTATATTTTTGTAGATTTTTTGAGTACGTTGGGGTCATCGTTGGGGTCAACTTCATTTATTGAGAAGTATCTTATAGATTCTGTACAAAATAAAAAAGCGCTAGCCTTACATCTCTGTGCAAGTGCTAACGCTTCATATTATATGGTACTTATTTTTCGATTAACTCGTATAATCGCTGTAGCATCGTCCATAGCTCCATACGTGTCACCGAGTCGCGTGGGCGGCTGCCGTCTGACAAGGCGTTTTCAACCGCAAATTTATAGCCTTTTTTCGCCCAGTCGGGCAAGTCAATTTCGATAGGTTTAAACTTCTGCGGTTCAACAGCATTAATATAGTTGCCGTTTTTATCTCTTTGCCAAAAACCTTGATTGTACTGCCCTTCTCTAACCTCAAAGTGCAAGTGCGCGGCCGTGCTGGCACCTGTATTGCCCGTGTATGCGACAATCTGCCCTTTTCTTACCTTTGTACCGGCTCTTAACCCTAAACTTCTAAGATGTGCGTATACCGTACAGTATCCGTCGTGTTCGATGACGATGTAATGCCCTAATCCACATTTCACGCCGCCGCGATTAGTTTTAGATACCTTGACCACGCCGTCAGCAACAGCGAAGCACGGCGTGCCGACTTTGGCGCGTAAGTCTACGCCCGTGTGCCACTGTCGGCGCTTTTTAATCGGGTGCATCCGCCAACCATACGGAGATGTAATATGTATGGATTTAAGGGGTTTGATTATCATTGTTCTGCTCTCGCTTGGAGTCAATCAACCCTTCGCCGATGATGTACGCGATCACCGTTGCGCCCGCCATGATTAGCGCCGTCACCTGTGTTGCTTCGTCCGCACTTGCACCTCTCGATGTCAGCAACATAGCGACAAATGACGCGATTGCTGCCCACATTTTGCGGCTGGTTAGCTTTCTTTTAATTTCATCGTAGTTCATTATTTCACCTCTTTATATTACATAACTTCTCTAAATACCGCCGTTAGATAGAACTCTCAAGAAAAATCCAACCGCGCCACCAACCAAACTCGACGCGATCAAATGCCAATATTTTAGAGCGACTTGGCCAGGCTGCTTTTCAAGTTCCTCTATTTTCTTGTCGTATTCTTCCATTTTAAAAAGCGCACTATCTAACTGCTTCCCGATATGGTCGACGACGGTAGATATTTTGATAATTATTTCAGTCTGCCCACTCATTGAGTCTAGCCTGTCGTGGACAGCTTTTAGCGAATTTTCAGCAACCGCTATGCGCTCAGTCACTTTTTCACACTTCGCCGATAAGCGTTCGACGTTTCTTTCTAATATTTCTACTCTATGCTCCACACTGCCCACCTTGCCGTATTCTACTTTTCCATGACATCACCCCTTCAGCAATGCCGCCCGCCGCCTAGGCGGGCGACTTGTCGGAATTTCCGACGGATTACTGCTGTTCTCCGTTGTCCGCGCGGTCCGCAGAAAATCTTGGGTCTTTGCTGTAGCCATGACCTTTTTCTTCGAGCCACTTGTCGGCGTCCCAATCTTCCGGAAGCCCAGCGACTTCCTTCCAATTGTCGATCATTTTGAAAGTTTGATACTCTGCGTCTTTGTCTTCTGCGATTGGCTCAATCAGCCCCTTTTCATGCATCGCATTTACTGCCGCAGTGCTGGAAAACGGTTCGTTAATATTGGCTAAGTAGAAAATGATTAGCATTTCAACCTTGCCTGCAACTAGATCTTTTGCCAGTCCCTCTTGCGTGTGATTTTCAAATTCTCCGATTTTGTACTTTTTCATTTCGTTTCTCCTTGTAATTTTTGTATTAAAAAAAACACCCCTATGGTGTTATTTCTTCATGATGAAGTGCAATGCGAGGAACGGCGGACGGTTCTCGTGTGCATGACCGCCGCCGGCGCTCGCTGTACTTCCGCTGATTGTGTGAGTATGTGCGCCAGCGCTTTGAGTTGTGAGTCCCGAGTCCGGGAATAAACACCCATCCCCTGAGTTATATTTTGCTCCAATGCTATCGTCATTTAGTGCTGTGTATTTATGTGTATGCGCGCCAGCCGTACCTGTTGTCAAGCTGCCTTTTCCGTGACTGTGCGATGGCATATTATAGCTGGATAGTGTCACGCTGCTTGCACCACCAGTTGTGCCCACACCATACGCGCCACCAGCGCCAACCACGAAGCGATTACGCATATCGGGCGTTCCGTTCGTGCCATCGCAAAGCGCCCAGCCCTCAGGGACATTATTTGCGTCGCCATACCACATATTGATTGTACCAGCGGGTACGCCCGTTTCAAGTGCGGCGGCAGGGATTGTGCGCTCGACACCGCCGATTGATGTTGTAATATTTATAGCCCAGCCATCATTCCATCTGAAGAAATCGTTGTTACTGTGCCCTGCGATAACTTCAGTTACTGCGATTTTCGGGTATTTCCACAACGTATTAGATTCGCCGATATAAACTACGCTTTTTCCTGCTACGTAAGAAAATCTTATTTTGTGCGCTTTCCCCGACAAATGCGCGAAAGTCTTATGCCATTGATTTGAGTGCGTATAGCCGCCCAACTCGATTGTCGTCGATTCGTCGGTTTTATAATTGTATATAGCGACTCTAAAGCGCAGCATTGTATGCGAGCGACCCTGTGGCAAAGTTATTTTAATCGCCCCTGTCACTGTTGCGTCATTGTAAGAACGGCTCCCACCTCGCGGGCAGATTATGGTTGTTAAATCGTTTTCTTTTTTTTCTGCACGCTCTGCCGAATCAACCCGCACACCATATGTGTACGTGCCGTTAAAGCCCATTAAATTTGGGCGGTGCGATGTATTTGAATAGGGCTGTTCTGCTGTAAAAAAATCACACGTACTTTCCACCGGTGTTATACCTTTACTCGCGTCAAAAATTGTGTGTCCATTCCCGTGCCGGACCCAAGCGAGTTGCCCGACAACTAAATTCTCTGCAGCGAGCGTATGATAATTACTTCTGGTTGTGTTCGGAGCGAAACTGCTCGCGTGCTTGCCGTCGAGTTTATCCGCGTCAAGACCGCTACCGCTGCCGTCATTTCCGGCATGCCAAATTTTATCACTGCCGACTCGCGGCGTCTCTCTAAATTCTAAGACATTACTATTGACATGATTTCTCATCAACCAATGTAATGAGCCGTTTTGCTTGCGATACAAATTAAGCATATCAGCGCCGGCGCCGGTTGTTACCGGATTGTTATCCCCGTTGTATTCTAAGCCGCCGCCATAGTTTGCGCTTTGCCCGACAAAAACGTCGCCTGTACCCTGATTGTCTCCGTGCAGACGAATCGATGCCTTTCCGCTGTCTCTCGCTATAATGTTTAGCGAAGTGTTTTGTCCTGCTTCAATCGTGTTACCCTGATCTCTGCGCATGTACTTGTTAGCCGGTTGACCGCCTAACTTCGCAGCATTACCCGCCGTCTCATCACCGCTGATAAGGTCAGCTACGCCGTCGTGCGCCTGTTCGATGCCGGTTTCCATTTCGTTCAGCCAATCTTCACGCAATGGCGTACCGGCTTGCGTCACAGAGTCCGGTTGATTGACCAATGCCATTACTTGACCTGTGATAGTGTCTTTAAATTTATTTAGCCCCGTGCCGAGCCGTTTAGTCCATGTATGCTTATTATATGCCATCTATGCACCTCTAAATCATCACTATATCGTGACGCGTTACATTCAATACGACGTTACTGTTCTTTTCGATGTCTACGATTACTCTAGCGAGTAAAAAGCCGCTATCTTTCACGCTCGTAGCGCCCGAACCGCAGAAAATGCCAATTTCTCTGATGTGAAAATTTGACGCTGCGATATACGGCGATACTGATACCATCGTACGCAGCCTATCAGATAGCAGATTTTTAGCTGTTATCTGCTGTCTGTAGCGCTCGTGCACGAGTTTTGTGTCGCTGTGCGTCGGCGCGGTCGTCCCATCTCCGAAAGCCATGTATCTAATCTTTAAATCGCTTAAGTGTAGCCCGCTAGTCTGCCCCGCTAAAAGCTTTAAGTACCTCATGCGCGCGAAGTTGGTTAAAAGATTGTTGATTGTTTCTCGCTTTAAAACCGCGCCAGTCGCAGCATCCAATAACTCGTAAGTAATAACGCCTTTGTGCTTTATGTTGTCAAAATGTTCCATACGTGCTCCTAACATGGATATATGCCAAGACCTGTAACCGGGTCGTTTTCTGTCGCGGTTGCGGCAGTAACCCAAAACACAGGATGACCGAAATCAACAATCATCTGTTCTGTGAGGTCAAGTGTATCGTTCGTTTCGACTTGGTTAATAATAATGACATCATTTCTAAGGTTTAGTTTGTTTTCTTTGGACAAGTCGCGAAGCGTCTGACCATAACTTTTTAGATACGACCTGTCTAGCAGCTTTAAATTAACCCTTACATTATCCTCAAACTTACCGCCACCCGATAAGCTCTCCAGCGACCTTTCCGCAATGACAAATTCGCCCGCAATGCCGATTTCTGGCATGTCGATTGTGACCTTTTTAGATAGCGCAAAGTCAGCCAGCGTGTAGCCGTGCGCTTTTATTCGCTTACCTGTGAGTTCAAAATTGACCTCGGTTAATTCTTTGCCGTAGTTCTCAATCAAGCTGTCAGCGAGCCGCTGTGCGTCCTCTAGCGTACGAAGCGTCTTATCACGATGTACGCTTTCAATAAGTCCGCTAGTGCCAGTTTTGGCTGATATTTCGCCGATTTTCACAGCGTTATAACTGCGTACGCGAAGCGAAAAAAGTCCGGTATAATAAACCGTGAAGCCTTGCCCCGCGTTTAACCATCCAGTCCCGTTTTTATACTCGATTTCGCGCGATTTGTACGTGAATAAAAAGACGACGTTTGGATCGTTATTGTCTAGTCCTTTCACACCAATTTGCGGCGCATATAGCGTGTCGCCGTCGTCTCGTACGATTTTTGACGGCTCGTGTGACACTGGAAAGGCGAGGTCAAATAACTTTTCTGTCCCGTCGTATGTGAAAGACTCGATCTGCGTATCAGTGTCACCTTCTAAACCTGTGACGATTTGCCCCGTGCGCATGTCCTGGTCTTTAGTTTGCGATTGAATTGCCGCACCGATAAAATTGTCTGCTGTTATCGTCTCCGGAAAAACTTCAAAATCCGATTTGGCAATAAAATTAAAAACCCTATCGTTCGTGACTTGCCACGCCCCCGATACGTACGCCGCAAGTTCGTTTAAAACGTCCTGCAAATTCATATCCGGCGCCGTGTACGTATCGAATGTCACGGGGATGTTGCTGATTGTTCCCTTTGTGATTCCCTCGAACTTGATGATATTTTCATATAAATAGTCCACGATCTCCGTGACCGTCTTATCCTGTGCGGCGTAATTGACAATTCTGCGCGATAAAATACTGTTGCCATTGCCGCAGACAATGTTGTATATCTTCGGCGTGTTAATGCTTGTATACTGCGGCGACGTGGGTATGCCGCACGTGCCTAAAAAGAGCGTTGCGCCATCTTCTACAACCTCGATTAAATCGCCCGCCTTTGGTACCGGCTGATCGTCTACGCGCACGGCGATATTGCTGCTGATGTTATTGCCTAATTTCTCAGCGATGGTGAAAGGCACGAGCATATCGTAAGATTCACCGTTGATTAAGCAGCTGATCATAATAGTCCCCTCACATCGTCTATATTTTTAAGTACGACTTTACCCACCTTATAGCCGTCCATCTCGATGTCTCCCGTCAATTTAATGTTGTTGTTAACCGATACGCTAGACGGGTTTTCAGCCGGCATAAAAGGCATATCAAAGCGCGGCAAACCCGCACGCCATCTCGTCGCTTCTTTCTTAGTAAGCACTGCCTCGCCTTCGTGTAGAAGTGCGGGGAACTCGTCGGACGGTACGTAGTCCATACCAACTTTTAATCGCGCTATTTTAGAGATGTGAATGCTCTTACCGCCAACACCCGGCACCCAGTCGGGTATTTTTATATCGTTGATATCATCGATGAAATCGTTAACCCCGTCTATAATCCAGTTAATTGGCGCCTTAAATAGTTCTTTCATCCCCTCGAACATATTGCCGAAGATGTCCTGGACACCTTGCCAAGCTGTTTCCCAATCACCTGTGAAAACGCCAGTTATAAAGTCAAGTATACCCTGGAACATACCTTGTATATTTTCGATTAGTTTACCCGTATCGACGCCAAAGCCGTCCAAAATGCTCAGTAGTGACGCAACGGCATCTGTGAAAGTCGTTTCAACGCTGCTCCACGTGTCCGACCAAAATTGCTGCATGCTTTTTAAAATGTCGGAGAAAAACCCGCTAATCTCGGTCATTTTGGTATTAAACCACGTGCCGATACCCGTCCAAATTTCTGTGAAAAACTTGTTGATCGCTTCGAGCGCTTCATTAAACCACTTTGACAAATCTTCCCAAAGCTTCGTGAAAAATTCCGCCGTATCTTCCCATTGCTTGATGTACCACTCAGTGAGATTTGTTATAATCGTCTCGAATATCTCGCTAATATCTTCGAGCGCTTCGTCTATAAAAGTTTGCAGGTCTTCCCAAAGCGTGATAAAGAAGTCGCCGATAGCGCCCCAAACGCGCTCCCAATCACCTTGCATGATTGCCGTTGCGACTTCTATGATCGTCTGTATCGCGTTTAAGACTGTTTCAAATATGAACTTAGCTGTGTCCCAAACGAGTTCAATCGTGCCGAGTATTGCCGCGCCCCAGTCTTCCCAAAAACCTTGAATAACCCCAAGCGCGGTAACTATAAACTCTTGCAGAAGCGGCAAGTTTTCCAGGAACCAATTGACAAACATTTGCAAAACCGGCACAACCTGCTCGTTAATTACAGCCATAAACGCCGTGAATATTGGCGCTACAAATGCCCAAAATAAATTAAATTGTTCAGTAATTAGCGGCCAGTTGAGTACAATCCAGTCCTTGAACTCGAATAGCTTAAGTATTAAAGGCTCTAGCGCAGTAGTATAAAAGGCGATGAGTAAGTTTTTTAGCTCATTCATCGTCTTTTTAAATTTTTCGTTAACGGTATTGGTAACTTTGTCGTGCGCTTCGCCTACGACGTCAACCTCTGTCGACATCGCGGCCAAGGCGTCTGTATACCCCGCAGCATTCTTTCCGCCGTTGGCGAGCGCTGCTTTACCGGCGTCAATCGAGCTGAAAAGATCGAGCATACCGACGCCGTTTTCTTCCGCGTATGCACCCATAAGGTCTAGCACTTCGTTAAGTGGTACGCCTGCCGCCATCATGTCCTGGAAGCTCATGCCGGCGTATTGAGTGTGCGCAGTTGCTGCTGCTAAACTGTCGCTTGCCGCTGTTCCCTTTTTGCCGAGCTCAGCAAAAAGGCTATTTAATTGCGTTGTCGCTTGCGCTGCCGGGGTACCTTGCGCGGTCATATTAGCAATACCAGCAGACACTTGATCAAACGACACGTTCATAGCCGCAGCAGTCGGCGTTACGTTGGCTAGTACGCTGCCCAGTTCGCCGACGGTGGTGATGCCCTTGTTCTGCGTCTGCATGAGTATCTTCTGATACTTTTCCATCTCGTCCATCGAAGCGCCGTAGGCGTTCATGGTCTTAATGGTCGCAGATTGCGCCGTGTCGATATCTGTAAAACCGCCCTTGGCAAGCTTAGAGGACTGCTCTAAAAACGCCAACGCCTCGCTCATGTCCTCTGTGACGGGCACGCCCGCTGACATTGCATTGTAAAGCGAACCGGCAAGTTCGTCGGCTGCGATTCCAGTAGAACTCGAAAGCGCCAACAACTTGTCTTTTAACCCCTCTGTATCGACCGCAACGTCGCCAAAAAGCGTCGAAGCGTTAGCGAGGGATTGGTCGAGCGTCGCGCCGAGTTTGATAGATTCGCCGGCTGCTGCGCCGAGGGCTGTTCCAATGCCTAGCGCTGCCATAGTTTTGGCAATCTTACCGCCTGACTTTGCGATTACGCCCTCGCCTTTAGTCATGTCGCTTTTAACTTTATCTGATGTTACCCGCAGTTCATATTCGACGCGATTATCGCTCACAATCTCACCTACTCTCAGCTTGTGCTTTTAAAATGTTAAAGAGCGCTGTCGCGCCCTCTTGATAGTTGTTATTAACTTTAGTTTTAAGCGCATAATGTTTTTTTAGCGCTATTAAATTCCTTATTTCTTCGCTATTGTGTTTCGTCCGCTTTGGAATCTTACGCGAACGTATTTCTATGACTTCTCTTAGCTTTGTACCTGCCGGTAGTCCCTCGACAAGCGCTTTAAATTTAGACCACGATAGCCGCCCGCGCTCTTTGGTTAAATCCATGCCGTACGCTTGCATAAAACTTGCGTATATGTACGCAGCGTCTTTCGTGTAGCTCATCGATGATTTGCCACTACTTCGCTTCTCTTCGCCGTTAATGTGCTTAATGAATATATGGTTTAGTAATACTTTTTTAAGCGATAACGGCAAAGTATCTACGCTGTTTTTAACTAAGATTCTAAGTGCGACATCTACAAGCTCAGTTTCGTCTAGGTCCTCAGTTTCGATAATCTCGTAAACCGCTAAGACGCGATCAAACGCTAAATCAAAATCGAATCGTCTCCCCCAAAACTCGACTGATGTTTCGCTATCTCTTGTTAGTAACATACTTTGCCGCCAGCTTGTCGCGCTTTTCTCTCGCGCGCTTTTCCATTTCTGGGATGAATACAGTAGCGATAAATGGCATAATCTCTTCTGTCATCTCGACGTAGCGGTTGTCGTAGAACTCTAAGATGTCGTTTGCACCATCTTCGCCAAAAATGACAGTTAGCATCGATATAATCGCGTCGCCGTATGCTTTCCTAACATCTTCCGTATTATCGGCTGCGATGTCCTGCTCTGCTCTGATCACGTCGTTGCGCGCCTTATTGAACGCTTTCATCTTCTCGTCGACGTCGAAATTGATATCTATTACTTTTACAACATTGTCGTTTTCGTCGATGAGTTTTAGCTGTTCCTTAATCCTTTTTTGCCGTTTGAGTACATAAGCCATATTAACCTCCTAGAATTAAACTAATAGAGCGCTAGAATCGCCTAGTGCCCTGTTAGCTTACTGTGCCGATGCTCGGCTTACCGTTTGATTTGATTTCGATACTGAGCGTGTTCGGGTCAGTTGCCGCGCCCATCTTGCCGCCGAGCGACAACAGCGTCACGTTCCAAATGATTTGCTCATTACCGCGCGTGAGTCTTATGCGCGTCTGTCTTTTCTCGCTAAAGCCATAGATCTTTTCAGGGTCTGTTAAGTAGTCGCTGACAGCGTCACCCGGTTTCACTTTGCCCTCTAAAGCTAAGACAAGCTGACCGCCTGTCACGTCAGTTGAGCCAAAACCCTCATCTGAGTAATAACTCGTGTCGTGTGTGATTTCTTCAAATGCGTGGTCAATGTTTTCAATACACTTGCCCATATCTGACCACGTCGGATTGGAATCGTCGCCGCCGGTTTGAAGTTCTACAAGCGTTTTGTAGTTAGCCTCAATCGGCACCGGTTGCGGGTTAATAGTAGGTTGTGGCATAATATTAATTCCTTTCTAAAAACATAGTTTAATGTCAATGTTGGTGCTGTAAATCCATAATTTTGTTGATTTTTCTTGCTCTACCATTACGGGGGATTGATAAGTTATTGCGCTAACCGTCCAGCCTTCACCAGCTAAAAGTGCGTCAGTCATCATCAGATACTTGCCTACTGTGTGGCTGTCGTCTAGTGCATCCGCTTGACTCTTTCGCTTTAAGA
>PDWI01010142.1_pt1 | contig 10606 bp, 9 predicted proteins | sample 1430891 | NCBI WGS metagenome assembly PDWI01 (sample SAMN01162508, study PRJNA174530) | Oral metagenome, whole genome shotgun sequencing project. | biome: Marine environment; feature: Marine mammal; material: Swab sample of the gingival sulcus; isolation source: swab sample of gingival sulcus... | reverse complement strand
TCTTTATGCAACTGTTGCTATGCTTGGTTTGTTAGGAAGCACAGGAAACATAACTCTACCTGAACAGCTTGCGGTGATTCAGGATCCTTTAGTAATAGCGGCAGCCTGTCTTATGTACGTGGTGGAATTTTTTGCCGATAAAACTCCGGGAGTAGATACGGGTTGGGATTCCATTCATTCGTTTATCCGTATTCCTGCCGGAGCGCTTTTAGCGGCAGGTTCCGTAGGTGATGTTACACCTGCACTGGCTGTAACTGCAGGGATACTTGGTGGTCTGGTAACAGGAACCAGTCACTCAATCAAGGCAGGTTCCCGTATTTTAATCAACACCTCCCCCGAACCGTTTACCAACTGGGGAGCCTCCGTCTTTGAGGATCTGGCAGTCATCGGTGGTCTTTGGACAGCACTACATTATCCTATCGCTTTTATCATTGGCTTTATAGTCTTTATAGCCTTGTCCATTTGGTTATTGCCGAAATTATGGCGAGCAATCAAGGCTCTTTTCAGTAGAATTTACCAGCTTTTTAAAAATCCACCGCTACAAAAAAAGGAAATCAACAACAGGAAAATCCCTGCTCCAGAACAGCCAAAGCTTGAAAATTCGACAGACTTTTCTTCATAAGAATTTATTTCGTAGAAAAAATATTTTGTTTATTTATTTGTTTTACAGACTCAATCCATATGAAAAATATAAATAGACTTTAATAGTTATAAGTCGGTACTCTTTATATTCAATTAGTTAATATCTGTATGTATTTTTAGAATCTATAAATCTCAATCCCACACACATCGGTGTTTTTTTGGGTGGAGCACTTTTCTTTCTCTAATCCTGTTCATAAAGTTTTAACCAGGATCCAATAATTACATTAACTCTATGTTTTATTAACAGACTTTGTTTTGCTTGTTTTACCCACCCTGGACAAGTCGACGGTTAAAAACGATATCAAAGAAATTTCTTCATCCAACTTCCCAAGTAACTCTTTTCCGCTCTGAGCTTCGAAATATGTGATTAATCCCTTGCAATCTCTTGTGAAATTGTCAGAGGTTATAGAATGGATAGAAATCGGTTTAGAGATATGACTGGAGATCGGATTAACGCCATCCTTACTGCGGTAGCCATGAGTTTCGAGAAGGAGATGAGGTTCATTGAAGCAGTTTTATTGTTTTTTTGTCTATGCTTTAAAAAACAACAGGGATACTGCCCCCAATCCCGCTTGGTAAATCATTTTTTCAGCATCGACTAGACAAAGAGCCCCTCATTAATCTATGATATTTTATGAGCTAATCGCATTTGTAATACACCGTCATCAATATCCATTAATCCTCCCAAACGAGTAACGAGAGTTTTAATATTATCGTTATCTATGATTGATGACAATTCTTTTAATGACAAGCTCAGATTAAACCTCAAAGTAATAGTACTCTCTGATAATTCTGCAGATAAGTTGACATCCGAATTGTGATCACTCGCATCAATTATAGCACGAAGCAATAGATATATTAGTGATGAAAAAGGTAGTACGGGTGCAACTATTCTAATATCACCATAACACTCTACTGATACCGTCATATTTTTCATATCAGCCTGTCGTTGCACTAAGGCTGTCATGAGTTCAAGAATTTCAGCAAGAAGTTCTTGAGCTATACACCTGTCACCAAAATGAGCAAAACGATTGCAATTCTTTATTATACTGTTTGCTCGCTGTATTTGACTAAAGATTGTTGCAGTGGCTGATTTCACATAATCTGAGGAAATACCTTGTCCTGGTTCATTCATCAAAACTATATCCTCGAGCAGACCACCATTTTCATTTATGATAGCAAGGATATTTTTAATTTCGTGGGATATTGATGCAACAACCTTGGCATAGACTTGGACACAAACTGCATCAACGGTGCATTTATCAGTTATCGCTTCCGGCTCTTTTTTCATGATCAATGTCAACCTTAATGATAAAAATAAATAGTATTTACCACATAATTTATTTTGTATTAATTGCCTGATTACTCGCTTCTTCAATTTTGGAAATAAGCTGGTCAAGATCCACCGGTTTCATAAGATAGTCAAATGCACTTCGCTCCATTACCTCACGTCCAGCTGTAAAACTCCCATGACCAGTCAGTATAATAACCTGCAATTCCGGATGAGAATCTTTAACACGAGCTAAAACCTCAAGGCCATCCAAATCTGGCATTTTCAAATCAAGAACAAGAACATCAGGTGTTTCAATATCGATAGCTTTTAGTGTTTCCTGGCCTGAGTTGGTCATTGAGGTTTTAAATTTTCGAAGTTTCAGGCGTGTCTGCAGGGTGGAAGCAAACTCCACTTCATCATCAGCGATAAGAACTGAAATATTCTTTTTCTTTTGTTCAATCATCTTTTATCCTTTTTATGGGAAAAGTTATGGTAAACGTTGTTCCTTTACCGAGGTGAGAGCGCACGGTTATATCACCTTTTAATTTTTTTACTAATCCGTAGGTTATAGACAACCCAAGTCCAGTTCCTTTACCAGTCTCTTTAGTAGTAAAAAACGGTTCAAAAACACGTGTTACGATCTCTTCAGGCATCCCAGGACCATCGTCCTGAATAACCACACGAACCTGACCATCAACAGGATGAGTAGAAATCGAAATCAGACCATCTTTGCCAATTGCGTCTATAGCGTTATTGATGATGTTGAGAAAAACCTGTTGTAATTGCAAGTGATCACTTTTGATAAGCGACAACTCTTTATCTAGTTGTAAGTTCGCCTTAATGCGACTATGAATCATAGAATTCTCAAGAAAACCCAACACCTCTTTTATAACTTCGTTGATCTGTACATCTTCTCCTGAAACATCAGATTGTCTGGCAAATCCAAGCAAACGATGCGTAATGGCCTTACAACGCGCAACACTTTGGTTAATGACTTGTAAGCATTCAGCAATAACGCTTTTATTCTCAAAATTACCAGAAATGGCCATAAGGTCTTCAATAAGTCCGGTCTTCTGGTCAATAATAGCCAGTGGATTATTAATCTCATGACCAACACCAGCGGCAAGGCGACCAATGGATGCCAATCGATCAGTGTGAGCAGTATCCTGAAGCATCTTAAGCTTTATCTGGTCAGATTTTTTAATCAAGTTTGTCAAAAACATAACAAGTGTATACACCACTACGATAGAAAGAAACAGACATGAAGAAACAATGAATATGAGTTTAGTACGAAATGTTACATAATCCTCATGGTGAACATACCGTTTTTCTATAAGGATCAAACTCCATGGGGTATGAGGGATTTTGCCAATAGCGTGAAAGATTTTATTTCCTCTTTCCTCAAAATTATATTGAGAAGAGGCCAGGTCGTCTGCATCAGGATAGCTTTCAAGCACACTGCCAAATTGTTGAGATGCGGTTTGAAGAATGCCTTGGTCATCAACAAGAAACAAGTCGTGTGTTGCAGATGTTTTTATGGTATCAACAAAGCGTTGCAGGTTATTAGCATCAATTGTAGCTCGCAATACCCAATCAACATGGGTTACAGGATCTGCATTGGCAACAGCAATAGCAAAATGCGGTACCTGCCGATAGCCTAAATATACTTTTGAAATAAAAAAACCTTTTTGCCGAACTTCTTGTAACCACACTTCCTTTGAATAATCCTTGCCTCGAAGATCATATGGTCCGTAATAGGCTCGTTGAATACCTTTATTATCGATTACCCCTAGATCGGCCAAAAAAGAGTACTGTTTTTGCATTCTAATATAAAGGTTGTCAATGTTGCGCCCACTGATCAATTCAGAATAACGATCTTCACGAGCTACGAAAAGAATAGCTGCTTTTAAGCTATGGATGAGTGCAGAAATCGACTTGATTGAACCATCAAGCCGCCATTCGAGCTGTCCTCGTTCTTCTTTTTTCAAAAGATCCTGATAATTTACGTAGCCAAGTCCAGCTGTTATAAGTGTAGGTCCAAGAGCAATTGTAAACATTGAGGAAAAGAGAATAAATCGTAGTTGATTGTAGTTTCGATTGGCCATTCCACTGATTTGAGGCGATTTGAAGGCTCTAAAGGTAAAAATATCTTTGATTGTCTGTAATGTTTTCATAGTCTCAGGTCGGATTTTTGAGTGTTAAGTAGAGATCCAGGCTCCAGACCATCTTTTATGGCCATATCAAGTGCAGTATGCCAATCAGCTATAACACCATCAATAACCTTTACTTTCTTCCAGATTAAAAAATTATAGTGCGGCTCTTCAATGCCACCACAGACCATATCGGTAATATTCAGTTCAATAATCATATGGCAAAGTTCTTCATCGGAAGGACTATCCATAATGAAATCTTTAAGATCACCCACTACTTTCCCTTGCTCAAAACGTGCAACGATAATTTCAGTGGTAAGATCAAATCGTGGAGCTATAAAATCTCCTTGAATTGGAAGTAACAGTTTTCGCATGATACTTTTCTCTCTACATTAGCCCGTATGCTTTCATCTTCCGGTACAATTTCATTCTCCCCCAACCAAGGTCACGGGCAGAACTGCTCTTGTTGCCTCGAAATTTCATCAGTGTATCAATGATCATCTGTCTCTCTATTTCATTCCAACTCTTTGAGAGACCTGGATCTTTATTTGATAAGGATGGATTAGAAACTTGTTCACTCTTCACCGCAGACATTTCAAGTTCATTCTTTTTCAATGGTATTTCAAAGATATAGGGGGGCAAAATATCTTTGCCAATCTTCTTTTTTTTGCAAATATTCACAACATATTCGACAATGTTTCTCAGCTCTCGAATGTTACCAGGATAACTATAATTAACAAGAATTTGCATTGCCTCAGGGGTAAAACCAGCCAGCTGCTTTCCGAGAGCTTTGGTAAACTTATATAGAAAATGGTCGAGAAGAACACGGATATCATCCCCTCTCTCCCGAATTGGCGGTAAATGAAGATGCAGCACATGAAGACGATAAAAGAGGTCTTCACGAAACTCATTATTCTGTATTTGTTCTCTCAGTAATCGATGAGTTGCTGCTATGATTCGCACATCGACCTTGACTTTTTGCTCGCCACCAACTGGAATAAATTCACGATCGTCCAGTACTGAAAGCAATTTTACCTGAAGCGATAGCGGCATATCTCCAATTTCAGTAAGAAACAAAGTACCTTTATTAGCCAATTCAAACAGGCCCTGCTTGTTGCGAGTTGCCCCTGTAAAAGCTCCTTTTACATGTCCAAAAAGTTCTGATTCCAAAAGACCAGGAGGTAAAGCTCCGCAGTTAATTTTTATAAAAGGAAATCGTGCTCTACTGGATTTTTTGTGTATTATTTCGGCAATTTTATCTTTCCCGGTACCAGTTTCTCCAGTAATCATTACAGAGGCATCAGTCTTGGCAAGAAGGGGGATAAGATCAAACACTTTCTGCATTTTTGGGCTGTAGCCAATTAATTCAAATGTTTCAGACTCAAATACTCCTGTCTTACTACAATTGATCATGGAGGAAATATCTTCCACCACTACCAAAAGACCGCACCGTTTGTTTTCTGTATCTGTTAACTTGGAAATGGTATACTGAATAGGTACCTTATGACGATGGCAATTAATAATATCGCCGGTTATTGAGATTTGCTCGCCACTCGCAAGCACTTTTTCAAACAATTGCCCCCATGTATTTCCAGTATTAGTGCGAGCAACCAGTTCACCATGTATTCCCTGCACCTGATCAGTACGATATCCGCAAATTGCCTCCATTAACCTGTTAATTTTAATGATGCGACATTTATTATCAAGCAACATTGCGGCATGAGGGATGCCTTCAAGAAATGAATCGGGTTTAATCTGGAGTGTGGTCTTCATAATAATCTAAAGAGCTGAAAGTTAGTTCTAACAAAATCGATGTGGATAGTGTCCTCTATAAAAAACATTTATTAGATAATTTTTTATTTTGACCATTATTCCTTACCACTTTTTTCCAATTTTCAACACATAGTGTTTTCTAATACAATGTTCTGATTTTGAAATTCGGCACTCTTTGTTCCCTTTTAGTGAGACCTTAAATCAAGCCAAGTTCTTTGGGTAAACAAATCTAAAGCCGTTATCATTTTATCAATGGTTGTTTTTCATCGCCTATTCTTCTAGGATTTTACCATTACCTCCATACCCATAATTGGCCAAATAAACTGGACTGCCAACCATACTACTACCAACAATAAAACCGATGCCGGAACACCATAAAGAAAAAACTGGCCAAGAGTGAACTGTCTGGAGCTATAAGCAATAGCATTAGGTGCTGCCCCAACCAGTAGCAAAAACGGCATACCGGCAACGACCAGGCTTGAAAAAAGCACAACTTCTCCTGTAACCCCAAGATATGGTGCAATAACCAGAGCAACCGGAAGAGAAATAGCAATAGCAGCAACATTCATGATGAAGTTAGTCATTATCATGACAAAAAATGCCGTGCCAAGGATAAAAACCATACCAGGGGCATCGTTGAACAGCCGGAGCCAGTTTACCGCCAACCATTTTGCAGCACCAGTCTCCCAGAGGCAAAAGCCGATTGACATTGCACCAGCAAAAAGCAGAATGATATTCCACGGCATTTCCTCAAGATCCTTCACATCAAGGATTTGTAAAACGAAAAATATAATGGTTGAAACCAGCATTATGGCAGTCTTATCAAGACTGGCAAATGCGGGCACAAAGTTTTTGAGTGCAATGATCAGGATCGTTCCTATAACAATGAATAAAGTCAATATCTCGTTACGTGTCCAGGCTCCAAGATCAATATACATCTGCTTCGATCGTTCTTTAAGGCCTTCAATACGATCCTTTTCAGGCTTACATACAAGCATAAAATATCCCCAGATCAGTAAAACCATGAGCCAGCCAATTGGAAACATATACTTGGTCAACTCGAAAAAGGAGACTTCAATATTCATGATATCTTTATAGAAACCAAGGGCAACAGCTCCTCTGGCGGCACCAAGCAGAGTGACAATAGAGCCGGCACCTGCAACAAAAGCCATGCCAATGAACAGTCCTTTACCGAAACGTGTTGGCTTATCATCTTCCGAGTAAAGGGCATTAATAGTCATCAGCAGTGGAAACATGGTTGCAGCTACCGCGGTATGAGCCATGACGTGGGTGAGTAGTGCTGTCATTACAAAACAACCTAGCATGATTAAAGAGGTTCTGTTACCGATAATTGCCAACATCTTATAAGCTAGCCGTTTAGTTAGGCCTGTTTTAGTAAAGACCATACCAATAACGATGGATCCAAAAATAAAAAGTACTGATGGGTCCATAAAATCTTTAAATGCAACTTTTGGCTCGCGAATAAAAAAGAGAGCCTGTAGACAACCAATTGCAAGGCTTGTTACACCGATTGGTACAACCTCAAAAGCCCACCATACTGCTGCCAGAAAAAAAACAGCCAAAGCTCCTTTAGCTTGTTGGTTCAGCTCAAACTCCATTCCCAGAGGGTCTGTCGCCGCAAACCAAGGAGGAGAATAATATACCCCAATAAAAAGCCCAACACCAAGCAGGATAAAAAAAAGTCTTTTCCAATCGATATTTAGCTTAGAAAGCCGATCAATGCGTTCCCTCCTTATATTAAGGTTGGTTACTCGTTTTTTTTCTACCACATGTACTTTTTTTGACATTATGCTCTCCAATATATAAAAATTACCAGAAGCATACGGCACAAATAGCTCATGTAAAAAAACTGTACGCCTTCAATCACAAAAAAGCTGAACATCAAATTAGTCTTTTATAAATCTTCCCATGAGGAGGTATGGAATTTTCACTGGTTATAAGAAGCTCTAGAGCAATCACCACGATTTTGACTTCAAAATGTCTTCGATCTCCTCTTCCGCATGTTTTTGCATTACAACAATCCTCTTCTCACGGGCTTCAGCTATTTTTTGCAATAATTCGTGAAAATCGACCGGTTTTTCAAGGAAATCTGCCGCACCAAGTTTCATCGCTGCAATTGTGTTTTTAACGTTTCCATGACCACTGAGCATTATAATTTCAACATCAGCATCTTTACCTTTTATGTTTTCAAGCGTTTCCAATCCATCCATTTCTGGCATAGAGAGATCTAACACAATGATGTCAAACTTTTCTCTATCAAGTAAATTCAGGGCTCTTTGCCCCTTTGTAGCTACAGAAACTTTTAAGCCTCGGTTTTTCAGTCGTTTGCTGAGACTTTCAACAAAGTCAGCTTCGTCATCTACAAGGAGCACTTTTGCCTTTATTCTTTCCATAGAACATCTCTCCTGTGAGACAATCTGAATGTAAAGCCTTTTTAAGATGATGAACTAGTATGAGCCTTTTCATTGGCAGCTTTTATAGTTGCCGAAAGCTTTTCAATATCTACGGGTTTGTTCAAATAAGCAAAGGCTCCCAACTCCATGCACTCACGTTCATCTTTTATTGTGCCATGACCAGTAAGAATAATAATTTCTACACTTGGGGCTATCTCTTTTGTACGTCTTAAAACTTCAATACCGTGCATTCCAGGCATTTTAAGGTCCAGTACCATAACTTCAGGCGTATCTTCATTAACCAACTCCAAAGCCTCTTCCCCGTTAAAAACACCATAAGTTCCAACATCCCGGGCAATAAGTCGCTGAGAAACTGTCTGTACAAAGTCTTTTTCATCATCGACAAACAAGACCTTCGACGGTAACTCAAACTTTTGAGCACGGTAAATAGACCCTTGCCCCCCGCCTGAATTCTGGAATGTAACTTCTTCAACAAATGGAACGGATTTTGCGATTTTTTTCAGTTCTGTTTCAAGACCGCCAAGGTTAAATACTGAATTTTTCACTGCTATACCAACACTTTCACCATTTGCAGTTACATCAAAATTATAACCTTTTTCAAGAAGGGCTTCTTTTACTGCAGCATTTGTTGCCATATTACGTACTTCTCGCTGTGATTTTTCTGTTCTAAGAACTGATGTTGTATAAAATAATTTTTCGATCTCATCAGAAAGAGCTTTATGTCCTCTACCTGCCACAGGTAAAACCAGATCATAGAGAGATTTATCATAAGCCTCTTTTTTAAAAAGAAAGTCACTCCAGCAATAGGCACTGAAGTCATGTTTGTGTACCTTTTTTCTGGCTTCCGCAATGGAAAGCCCTTCACTCTGACAATGATCTATTCGTGACTGCTTACCATCGACAATTAAAACACGAAGAACTTCAGAAATTTCCGGAGGGATAAGCAAGACATGAAATCCGTAAAAAAGATAATGTTTCTGCTCTTGCAGCTTCTTGGAAAGAACTTTACGAAACAAGCAAACAGCTCGTTCTTTTTCCAAAGTGAATTGGTTAAAAACAGAAGTTTTTTCAAACATCAACTTATTGAGATTCAGCCCATGTTTTCCAAACTGAACCCCGGTTTCAGTAATCAGATTCTCATCAGTGTAAACCTTCAAGTTGAGTTTGGTCGATAAGTCACTAATAACACTTGCACTAGGAGTACACAGACACGGAAACATAGCAATTGAAGACATTTTGCACCTCACTGATTGAAATAAGAGTGATTAAATACGATGCTCACTTTTATCACAGCAATTTATATGCCACATTTAACATTTTTTAAAAGCACATTATTTCAAGCATATAAATTCTTTATTATATAAACGTCTCATTTTGTATTTCCCAGCCTCAAAGCAATGTATCGTTATGTGTTGTTTTGATCTGTGATCGGAAGAAAACCTAGAACAAAGGTTAATTTAACAATATAATCTATAGACATCATCGATCAGGGTAAATAGAAAAAAAGAGGTCAAAGAGCTGGAAATAAAGCCATATTCTTTGCATCTGTAAACGAGAAATAACGCATAGCAACGTACATATTGAGATTATTTTTGATGCTTTGAAAGCATATTTTATCAAGATTACAAGATGTCACCATTAGCCGAAAATATATTTTATACTAACGGGCGGCAGAAGTTACCAGACTGTTTGACATTGGATATTCAAGGCATTTTAGGGCCCAGCCTAGGAACAACAAGTTTACAAGTTGCAGTCACCATATATAACGACATCGAGCATTGCTGGAACTATACCAAACGAAGATTGGTGATGTTCAGTAACATCCCAAAGGGTTTCTATCTTTCATTTCAAGAAACTTGTATCTCGTATTATTCTTGACAATTCAAGCATATACGATTCTTTAAACTTGTTTTGCAAAAAACTTTGCCGACTCATTTGCTTCTTAAGTCTTCCAGTTATGCGTTGCTAAAGCATTAAGAACCAGGCGAACACAGGTTTTGGCAAACAATTAATCAAATATTTTCAAATCACCTGTAAAAGTCTATTTGGGAGGGTTAAGAATTTTCTGCAGTATGACCTTGGTGATTTTATAGGTTGGCACAATCCCGTCGGCACCCATGGGGCCAGCCGCCAATGTTTCTCCACTTTTTAGCGGATTATCAGAAGCATAATACGCATATCTTGTTTTTACATTAAAAGAAATGTGCTTTTGAATCATTGCTGCACTGATTGCACGTTGATAATGTCCTCCTTCCATCTCAAGTCCAACCGCCTTCCAGCTTGATTTATGAAAACGTTCGAGTAAATCACGATTTTGCAGAGAAGTCCCAAGT
>PDWI01010141.1_pt1 | contig 10606 bp, 7 predicted proteins | sample 1430891 | NCBI WGS metagenome assembly PDWI01 (sample SAMN01162508, study PRJNA174530) | Oral metagenome, whole genome shotgun sequencing project. | biome: Marine environment; feature: Marine mammal; material: Swab sample of the gingival sulcus; isolation source: swab sample of gingival sulcus... | reverse complement strand
TTAAAATAAAAACAAAAAAAGGAAATAGATGAAAAAAAGATATATATTGTTAAGTTTGATGATTTTAAGCTTTAGTGGATGCGATCAATTAGATGCACTCTTGGGAAAAGGTAAAAAAGAGGCTAAAAAACCCCAGATGATGCCTCCTCAAATGGTACAAATTCAAGTGGCAAAAAAAGAGAATGTTCCGCTTTCATTTACTTATCCTGCTAGAATAGTAAGTGATGAAGATGTAAATGTTCGCTCTCGTGTATCGGGGATTTTACTTAAAAAACATTTCACATCAGGGCAAAGAGTTAAAAAAGATGATTTGCTTTATACCATAGACCCTGATGTTTACAAAGCAAGATATGATGTTCAAAAAGCAAACGTAAACGTAGCTTTGGCAAATCTTTCACAAGCTAAAAAAGAGTATAAAAGAACTAAGTCTCTTTACAATAAAAAAGCAACAAGTGCTAAAAATCTTGACAATGCAAGTGCAGCTTACGAGATAGCAAAGGCAAATGTTGCACAAGCAAGAGCTTTAAAAGATAATGCAAAAATCGACTTTAGTTACACAAGTGTCAAAGCACCATTTGATGGGGTTGTGGGTGATGGACTTGTAAATGTTGGTGAATTTGTGGGAGCAAATACACCACTTGTACGAGTTACAAAAACAAATCCAGTTTTTGCCGAGTTTTACATACCAGATGTTGAGGGTTTTAACTTTCATAAAAAGGTAGAAGATAATCTTTGGAGCAAGGTACACTCAAATGCAAGTATAGTTTATGCAGGCAATGAAGTAAAGGGAAAGTTAGTTTTTATCGATAAAGTGATAGATGCAAAAAATGGTTCCGTAAAAGCAAAGGCTAAGATAGAAAATATCCTAAACGCGGTTCCTGTTGGTGCATTTGCTAAGATAACCATAGATGGAATTAGCGCAAAAAATGCTTTTAAAGTTCCCGCTTTGGCTTTACAGCAAGATTTAGCTACCACTTTTTTATATGTGGTGCAAGACTTACCAAAACAAGCACTTGAGAAGATGCCAAAGGGTATGCCTCCTTACATGTATCCAAGCGGAACAGTTAAAATGGTTCCTATAAAGATAGAGTATCAAACAAAGGGTTTTATCCTAACTTCAAGTGGACTTAAAGAGAATGATAAAATCATCATGAATAATTTTAAAAAAATTTACCCAGGCGCAAAGATAAAAGTTGTGGGGATTTATGGGCAACCTATGCCTCAAGCACCTAAAAAAAATAGCGATAAAAAAGCGGAGAAAAAATAATGTTTTCAAAGTTTTTTATTGAACGTCCTGTATTTGCTGCAGTTGTATCTATCATCATAACCTTAGCTGGTATTTTAGGACTAAATAATTTAGGAGTTGAAGAGTACCCAAATTTAACTCCACCGCAAATTTCTGTAAATGCTTTATATCCTGGAGCAGATGCAAGTACTATCTCAAATACAGTGGCAAGCCCCATAGAAGAGGCGATAAACGGCACACCAGGTCTTATCTACATAAAAACTACCTCTTCATCGGCAGGAAGTGCTAGTATAAATGCTTATTTTGAGATAGGAACTGATCCACTTGAAGCTAGCATAAATGTAAATAACCGCGTAAGTGCTATGAAGGCAAAGCTACCAAGTGAAGTGCAAAGATATGGCGTTACGGTAAATGAAAGTAGTTCATCTATGCTTGGTGTTATCGCTTTTTATTCGCCAGATAACTCGATGGATGCTATCACTTTAAATAACTACGTAGCAATCAATGTAAAAAATGAGCTTGCACGTGTTAAGGGAATAGGAAATGTTCAAGTTTTTGGCTCAAAAGATTACTCTGTTCGTATATGGATAAAGCCTGATGTGCTAACAAAATACTCCCTAACTCCAACAGATGTTATCTCAAAAGTAAAAGAGCAAAATAGCCAATATGGTGCTGGAAAATTAGGTGAAAGCCCAATGGAAAAAGGTGTTGATTTTGTATATACTTTAAAGTTTAAAGGCAGACTTAGTAGTATTGAGCAGTTTGAAAATATCATCCTTAGAAGTGATAAAAAAGGAAATATACTTCGTTTAAAAGATGTGGCTGAAGTGGAACTTGGAAGTGCGGATTATACATTTGAAGGTTTATACAATGGCACAAAAGCAATGGTTCCTATAGCTGTTTTTATGAAAAGTGGAGCAAATGCGCTTGCTACTATGGACGGAGTTAAGGCAAAACTTAAAAGTTTAAGTGAAAATTTTACTCAAGGTATCACTTATGATATCGTTTATGATACGACAGATTTTGTAAAGTTGTCCATTCAAGAGGTTATAAAGACCTTTTTTGAGGCGATTTTACTTGTTTTAGTAGTTATATATCTGTTTTTAAAAAGTTTTCGTGCTACCATCATACCCATGATAGCAGTTCCTGTTTCTATTCTTGGAACTTTTGGGATACTTTATGTGATGGGATTTTCGTTAAATCTTATCACGCTTTTTGCCCTTTTACTTGCCATTGGAATTGTTGTTGATGATGCTATTATCGTTATCGAAAATGTGGAAAGGATACTGCATAGCGATTCGAAAATTACTCCAAAACAAGCTGCTATTCAAGCGATGGAAGAGGTAGCAACACCTGTTATATCTATCGTTTTGGTTTTAAGTGCAGTTTTTATACCAGTGGCATTTTTAGGTGGTTTTACAGGTCAAATTCAAAAACAATTTGCTCTAACTTTGGTTAGTTCGGTTGTGATTTCTGGTTTTGTTGCTTTAACTTTAACACCAGCTTTATGTGCTACGTTTTTAAAACGAGTTCACTCTAAGCCATTTTGGATAGTTCAAAAATTTAATGACTTTTTTGATTTTTCTACTAAGATATTTACTGCTGGAGTAGCAAAGGTTTTAAAACATGTAATTCCTAGTCTTTTAGTTGTTGGCATACTATTTTTTGCAGCTTTCAAACTCTACACATCCATTCCAACTTCTCTTCTTCCAAGTGAAGATAAGGGCATTTTGATAGCTTTTAGCTCTTTGCCACCTGGTTATACTTTGCCAAAAACAAAACAAGTAACTCAAAATATTGCTATGGCAGTGAAACAAAATCCAAATATAAAATCCTTAGGCGCTATGGTAGGATACGATATGATGACTGGTACTTTAAATGAAAATTCATCAGTCGCATTTATGATGCTTGAAGATTGGAGCCAAAGATTAGATGCTAACCAATCAAGCTTTTACATGGCAAATGAGTACAATAAAAAGTTTTGGATGGATATGAACGCTCAAACATTTTTTGTAAATCCACCTCCGATAATGGGTATGGGAATGAGTGGAGGTTTTGAAGTTTACTTGCAAAGTAAAACCGGTAAAAGTTATGAGGATATTGCAAAAGATGTGCAAAAGGTTTTTGCCATTGCAAGAACTAAGCCACAAATAAATGTCATGAGACTTAGTACATCTTTAACAACAAACGTGCCTCAATACAATGTCATACTAGATAAAGATAAGATGAAGATGTTACATGTAAATACAAATGACATTTTTGCAACTTTAAATTCGACCATCGGTAAGTATTATATAAATGACTTTAATATGTTTGGTCAAACCTATAAGGTAAATATACGTGCAAAGTCCGAATATAGAGCAGGCGCGGAGAATTTAAGTAGTATATTTGTCCGTTCAAACACGGGTGAAATGGTGCCTTTAACTTCTGTGCTTAAACTTGAGCGTTATACCGGTGCTGCTAGTGTTGATAGGTTCAATCTTTACCCAGCGGCGAAACTTTCAGGTGTTGCAAATATGGGATATACTTCAGGCGAAGCACTAAAAGCCTTAGAAGATAGTGTTTTTGAAGCTTTATCAAAACAAGAGTACTCTTTGGGTTATTCTGGAAGTACTTATCAAGAAAAGCAAGCCACAAGCTCAAGTTCTGATGCTTTTATATTTGGACTTATTTTTGTATTTTTAATTCTTGCTGCCCAGTACGAAAGATGGCTAATGCCATTTGCTATCGTTTTAAGCATACCGTTTGCGGTACTTGGTTCTTTGATTGCTATTTGGGGTGTGGGGTTAAGTAATGATATATATTTTCAAATAGGCTTACTAGTTCTTATAGGACTTTCAGCTAAAAATGCCATACTTATAGTTGAATTTGCTATGGATGAAAGGCAAAAGGGTAAAAGCTTGTTTGAAGCAGCTGTTAATGCTAGTAGGCTTAGATTTCGCCCTATTGTTATGACTTCTATCGCCTTTACTTTGGGGGTTGTTCCTATGGTTTTAAGTTCAGGTGCAGGAGCAGCTTCAAGGTTTTCACTTGGAACTGGAGTTGTTGGAGGAATGATAGTAGCTTCAACTATCGCACTATTTTTTATACCATTATTTTTTATATTGGTTGAGAGTTTTAGTGAGTGGTTAACGAAAAAAAGAGGTGCAAAGGTGCATTTTGCCCATGAGGCGGTAAAAGAAGGGAGCGAAAATGTATAAAAATATAGTTTTAGTTTTAGTTTTAGCATTTGGTGGATGTAGTTTAAAGCCACCCATGCCAGAAGTTCATGGAGAATTTACATATAGTATAGAAGCTTCAAACGTAAGTCAAGAGTGGTGGAAAAATTTTAACGATAAAAGGCTAAATGTTTTGGTCGAAAAAGCGTTAAAATATAATTCAAACTTAACGCTTGCTTCTTTACATGTAGAAAAAGCTAAGAAGATGATGGAGCTTAAAGATAGGGATTTTTTCCCTTCTATTTCAGCAAAAACTGGTGTTTTAAGAGCAAAACAAGGTGGCATAGCAAACAACTTTTCGTTAAGTGGAATTTTAAATTATGAAGTAGATTTGTGGGGTAGGGTGAAAAACAGTACAAATGCTTCAAAATCACTCTACAAAGCTACAAAGTACGACTTAGATGCAGTAAGACTTAGCGTGGCTTCTCAAGTTGTTGGTACATATTTTTTGTTGATTGAAAAAAATCTTGAAAAGAAGATTATAATCGACACCTTAAAAGCTTATAAAAAACGAAGAAATTATCAAAAAAAACAATTTGACGCAGGTGCTATAAGCGAACTTACATACTTGCAAAGTGTGGCTGAATATGAAAATGTAAAGGTAAAACTTAGTTCAGTTGAAAATAATATAGATTTAACCAAAGGTGCATTGGCGCTTTTGGTTGGAAAAGATTTTGATGATGTTTTATATAGTAACACAAAAACAGAAAAAATGTTGCCTTCTGCCCCTACTATTCCAAGTGGTATAAGTTCAGATATTTTGCTCAATCGTCCAGATGTGGCAAGTGCGTATGAAAAGATAAAATCAGCAAATTTTCTTAGAGGGGTTGCAAAAAGTGCATATTTTCCTACTCTTTCTTTAACTTCGACTTTTGGTTATCAAAGCAGTGAGCTAGATAGACTTTTTACCTCAAATACCAACATTTGGTCACTTGGCGGTCAGTTGGCTGGAAAAGTGTTTGATTTTGGAAGAACATCTTTACATGTAGATATGGCAAAATTAGATGAAAATATAAGGGTAGCAAACTACAATATAGCTGTAAAATCAGCCTTAAGCGAAACTAGAAATGCGCTAAATTCATACAAAAATGCTATCCAGACAGATAAATATCTAAGTCAATTTTTAAAATCCCAAAAGCGCATATATAAACTAGCTCTTGATATGTTTGATGAGGGTTATACAACCCAACTTCAGCTTCTTGATGCTCAACGTATTTTACTTAGTGCAAAACTTCAAAAAGTCCAATCAAAACTAAACGTCATAAACTCTGTTGTATCTATATATAAAGCCTTTGGTGGTGGCTTTAAAGCAAATAAAGAAAATCAAAAATGATAACTGGATTAAGATATTTTAAAGCCACTTTTGTACTTATTGTGCTTAATGTGGTTTGTTTTTTTATAGCTTCAAACATACAAGATGCTTATATCATCTTTGGGCTTGATGAGCTGTTTTTAAAAGGGTTTTATTGGCAGCCGTTAAGTTCTATGTTTATGCATGGCAATTTAACTCACCTTGTTATGAATATGGTGGTTTTATTTCAATGTGGAGCGATACTTGAGCATTCACACGGATGGAAATTTTTCTCACTTTTATACATGCTAGGTGGTGTTTTAACATCACTGCTTACATTTGTTTTTTTGTATCTATTTGAACTTTCACACATAGTTGTAGGTGCATCTGGTGCTTTAAGTGTGCTTTTTGGATGTATTGCATGTAAACAAAAAGAGCTTAGATATGGACTTATTATTGTTGTGCTTTTAATGTCATTTGCTCCAGAAATTTTTGGTATGAGTATAGCGTGGTACGCTCATTTTATAGGATTTTTTATAGGTTTTGTATTTGCTCTTATGAAAAAGAATTAAATTACATGTAATTTATGCACTATATGCCAAAACTTAATTTTATAAATTTCACCTAAATTTTTATTTTTTAAATGATTTTAAATACTTTTTTCGATATATTGTGTATTAAAATTCAACACAAAGGAAATGTATGATTGAGATATTATCAACTGTCGTAGATACGTTAAATACGTATATTTGGGCTGTTTTGGTCTATATACTTTTGGGAGCTGGTTTGTACTTTACTGTGCGAACGAGATTTATACAAGTTAGACTTTTTGGTCAAAGTATAAAAAGAATGATAAAAGGAAAAAGAGGTTCAGACGATGCAATTAGTCCGTTTCAAGCATTTGCCACAGGTCTTGCAAGTCGTGTTGGAACAGGAAACGTTGCTGGTGTTGCCATAGCTATTACCATGGGAGGACCTGGGGCTATTTTTTGGATGTGGGTAACTGCACTAATAGGCATGAGTTCAGCTTTTGTGGAATCCTCTTTAGCTCAACTTTATAAAGTAAAAGATGAAGATGGAAGTTTCCGTGGAGGACCAGCGTATTATATCACTCAAGGTCTTGGACAAAGATGGATGGGTATTGTATTTGCCCTTAGTTTAATCCTTGCATTTGGTTTTGTTTTTAATTCGGTTCAAGCAAATACCATAGCTGCTTCAACTGCTAAAGCTTGGGGATGGGATTCTTCACTTGTTGGAGTTGGTTTAGTTATACTAACTGCACCTATTATATTTGGTGGTATCAAAAGGGTTGCAAAAGTTGCAGAATATATAGTTCCTATCATGGCTTTATTGTATCTTGTAGTTGCGCTTTACATTATCGTAGTAAATGTGGGTAAAGTGCCAGCTGTATTTTCGCTTATCATAGGTGATGCTTTTAACTTTTCTTCAGCTGCTGGCGGATTTTTTGGAGTTTTAAGTATAGGAATGGTTAAAGGCATCCAAAGAGGTCTATTTTCAAATGAAGCCGGTCTAGGTTCTGCGCCAAATGCCGCAGCTGCAAGTGATGCATATCACCCTGTAAATCAAGGTCTTATCCAGATGCTTGGTGTTTTTGTGGATACTGTAATTGTGTGTTCATGCACCGCTTTTATCATACTTGTAAGTGGAGTTTACGAAGGAACTGCTGAAACTGGCGCAAACCTTACTCAACTTGCACTTGAAAATGGTATAGGTCAGTATGGAGCAAGTTTTCTAGCGGTATTGCTTTTAATGTTTTGTTTCTCATCGGTTGTTGGAAACTACGCTTATGCAGAGAGTAATGTTCAATTTATTAAAAACAATAGAGTAGTTTTAACTGTATTTAGAGTTTTAGTTTTAGTTATGGTTTACTTTGGAGCAGTTCAAAAAGTTTCACTTGTATGGAATATGGCTGACGCATCTATGGGCATAATGGCGCTTATAAACCTTATAAGTATCCTTATCTTAGCGCCAACTGCATTTATACTTCTTAAAGATTTTGAAGAGCAGATCAAAAACGGACAAAGTCCAGTATTTGACATCAACAAATATCCAAAATTAAAAGAAAAAGTAAAATCAGGAATTTGGGAGAAGTAAAACTTCTTTTTATACCCCACTTTTGATAGTGGGGTTTTTACATGTAAAATATTTTTTTATGTTTTATTTAATATATCTATTGTAAAACTCTTTAGAATATATAATGTCTATTGTAGAATTTTTAAAGCCTTTTTTATCGTTTGTAATGATTAAATTTGCGTTTATATTTTTTGCGCAAAAATATTGCACCCCATTTGACTTAGAGAAAGATTTGTTTTTTCTTTATCCATTAGCTTTTCTAAGCCATCAAATGCACTTTTAAATTCTTCTATTTTTTTTATATTTATAAATTTTGCTTTTTTTATCTCATCATCAAGGTATGTATAAATATCTTTTTTTTATTTTTCGCATCATCTTTTACTTTGATTTTAAAATTAAATTTTTCAAAAGCAAATTTTATGAGTTCGTCAATTTTATTTTTATCATCTGTGTCTATTTGTAAAGTAGTCATATATAACTCCGTTAAATTATATTTGATTAATTATATCAAATTTTTATAAAATTACAAGTTTTATATATTTTTTATATTTCCTTATAATCTCTTCCATGAAGATGAAAAACTTAAAAATATTTTTTTGTTTTATGCATGTAAAATTTTATACAACATATATAAAGTGTTTTAAAACATCTTTTTTCACACTTCAAAACTTATACATCAATCAAAATCAAACACAAAGCCTTTTGGTAAATCGCTAGTGCTTGATTGTATCATGATTAAACGATTATCAAGCATTTTCATTCTAATTGCGCGTATTTTTCTAAAGATACTAAAATGCTCTTCTTCTCCTTTTACTTTACCTGGTTTTAAATCTATCAATACCTTTTTTTCTATCGGTTTTACTTCATGGGGTTTTAACTTTTTGTTGTAAACTTTTAGTAAATCATCAGGATTATAAATCCAAGCTATTAGTTGTTTTCCTGTTGAGTGGTATCCTTTTTCGCCTCCGTATGGGTCTGGTGGATTATTTTCATCTGCCTCGCCATACCACATGTCGCCATACACCTTTGTAAACATAACTAAAACACCACTTCTGTTTTTGGTTTCAATCCAAGTTATAGAATATACTCTATTTGCTATGTTCCAATCTTGTGCTTTTTTCTCTTTGTTTGGGTGAACTATCAAAGGAATAGCTTCCATCGCTTCTCCTTTTTTCTTGTTTGCATCAAACTTTACTGCAAATAAATTAGGTCCCCATCTTCCCATAGCATCACCAGATAGACCTTGCTGACCAGCAAGAAAGGTAACTCCATCAAGCTTTAAGCTTTTAGGTGCATTTGATAAATAGCCTCCAATTCTCATGTTGTGAGCTAACTTATGATCAGCATTCCACAATCCATAACTTTTTCCATCAGCAAATGTGCTGGACTTTTCCCTATAACCAAAACTATCATAGTCATGTTCAAAGTTATACCAAGAATATTTTGTAAAATAGATTCGATTTTTAAGTATCAACATATCTCCTAGCCTATAATACTCATTTAAAATATCTCCTGTGGATTGTAGATTGTCAGTTGGGTCAAACCATTTTCCTATGGGTTTAGCTTCTTTGTTATTAAATGTTTTTGGTAATTTTAACTCTCTTACTTCTTTAGAGTAAGAGTGTCCTTGCAAAAAAATCGTCTCTTTATCTTTGATGCAAAAAGCTCCTTTTGAATAGTGAAAATTTTGCTCTTTAACGCCAAAGCTTCCATCAGGAACTAGAAAACTTCCTTTATAAGCTTTTTCGATTTCATTCCATGTGATAACTTTTTTAGACGATTTTTCTTTATCCAAGTTGCCTCCACAGCCTCCAACAAATAGTAATATAGCTAAAATTAATATATTAAATAATGTTTTTTTCATCATCATGATGCCTTATAGTTTTACTTAGTTTGTAAATGTTAGCGTTTTAAGAAAAAATTGTCAATTAGCGTTTTGATTGTTTTTTATTGATAAATATTAAAAAAAAATGATATAATTAGCTTTTGTTTGTAAGATTTTAAGTGTGATATATAGTATAGTCTTGTAGATATTTTTTAAAGGAATTTTCGCATGAGAATATTTAGTGCAATAGCCATAAGTTTGGTTTTGGTAGCAAGCTTATATGGATGGGATAGGGATAAAGATTTACAAAGCAATAGAGATGCTTTGATAGCAATATACAATGCCAATAGCGGAGCATGGTGGGATTATAGTTGGAATACGGATACTAGTTTTTGTGACTGGAAAGGGGTTGAGTGTGAAGATGTGTCAGATACTAATGTTGTTATCGGACTTGATCTTGGTGGCAACCAACTCACATCCTTACCAAGTGAAATCGGAAACTTAACAAATTTAACTGAACTTTATCTTCGCTACAACCAACTCACATTCTTGCCAAGTGAAATTGGAAATTTAACAAATTTAACTCGTCTTGATCTTTACAACAACCAACTCACATTCTTACCAAAAGAAATTGGAAATTTAACAAATTTACATTATCTTGATCTTCACAACAACCAACTTACATCATTACCAAATGATATTTTCAAATTAACAAATTTAACTGAACTTAATCTAGCCCACAACCAACTAACATCATTACCAAACGATATCGGTAAATTAACAAATTTAAGATGGCTTGATCTTTGGGAAAACAAACTCACATCATTACCAAGTGATATTTTCAAATTAACAAATTTAACTGAACTTTTTCTAGATTACAACCAACTAACATCATTATCAAGTGATATTGGCAAATTAACAAATTTAAGATG
>PDWI01010140.1_pt1 | contig 10606 bp, 7 predicted proteins | sample 1430891 | NCBI WGS metagenome assembly PDWI01 (sample SAMN01162508, study PRJNA174530) | Oral metagenome, whole genome shotgun sequencing project. | biome: Marine environment; feature: Marine mammal; material: Swab sample of the gingival sulcus; isolation source: swab sample of gingival sulcus... | reverse complement strand
GTTGGTATTCAGTTTGGTCAGCTTATGGGTGGTGCCGTTATGACTGAAATTATTTTTTCAATTCCCGGTATAGGACGATTTATGATTAAGTCTATACAGCTTCGAGATGCGCCTTCTGTTTTAGGCTGTGTTTTGTTTGTTGCCGTAACTTTTGCTATCGTTAACCTGATTGTAGATATACTCTATACCTATGTTGATCCAAGAATTAAAACACAATATACATAGGAGGTAGGAAATGAAAAAAAATAAAAAACGAAAGGTACGAAAGGCGGTTGATAAAAAGAATTTAAGGGGCTTTAGAGGTGTTTTCTACCGAATGAGTAAAAATAAGCTGGCAATGCTTGGTCTTCTTATAATCCTGATTCTGTTCATAATGGCTATATTTGCTGATGTAATTTCACCTTATAGTTATGATACCACAGACCTTGAGCATCAATTTGCAGGACCTAGTATGTCGCACTGGTTTGGTCAAGATGAATTTGGGCGAGATATTCTTAGCCGTATTATCTATGGTTCCAGGATTTCATTGAAAGTTGGCTTTATTTCCGTTGGAATTGCTCTTGTGCTTGGTTCCATTCTTGGTTCAATGGCAGGCTATTTCGGCGGTAAAATTGATACAATGATTATGCGTTTTATCGATGTTCTTCAAGCTATACCTGATATTCTTTTGGCTATTGCAATTGTAGCATCTCTTGGTCCGGGGCTTGGTAACTTGATGATCGCCGTTGGTATTGCCGCTATTCCGAGTTATGCAAAAATTGTTCGTTCTGCAGTTTTGTCCATCGTTGATATGGAATTTATTGAAGCTGCTCGTGCAGGTGGTTCTTCTGATTTTAGAATTATCTTTAAGCATGTTTTGCCTAACTGTTTAGCACCAATCATTGTTCAATCCACTTTAGGTGTTGCCTATGCTATTTTGAATGCTGCAGGTTTGAGCTTCCTTGGTTTGGGGCTTGAACCACCAACTCCTGAATGGGGTGCTATGCTATCAGGTGGTCGAGCTTACATTAGAAGTTATATTCATCTAACGCTGTTTCCCGGTCTTGCAATTGTTATAACAATTTTTGCCTTAAATGTTTTAGGCGATGGTTTGCGAGATGCTTTGGATCCAAAGCTAAAACGATAAGGAGGTAGAACTATGGATGAACTTTTAAATATAGAAGACTTAACTATTCACTATATAACAGATGCAGGTGAAACACATGCCGTAAATAACTTGAACTTAAAACTTGGTAAGGGCGAAACTTTAGGCTTTGTAGGTGAAACAGGTGCGGGAAAAACCACTTCTGCTCTTGGTATCATGCGACTTGTTCCCGATCCTCCCGGCGAAATTTTGAGCGGTAAAATTTTATTTGACGGTGAAAACCTTTTGGAAAAACCTGAAAAGGAAATGTATAAAATTCGTGGTAACAAAATATCTATGATATTTCAAGACCCGATGACTTCGCTTAATCCGGTTATGACTGTTGGTGATCAAATTGCGGAAGTTTTGGTTTTGCACCAGGATTTAAAGAAAGAAGACTTGCAGGAAAAAACTGCACAGATGTTAGAAACTGTAGGTATTAAACGAGAAAGAATGAAGGATTATCCTCACCAATTCTCAGGTGGTATGAAGCAGAGAGTTGTTATTGCCATGGCTTTGGCTTGTAACCCGATGTTGATTATTGCTGATGAGCCTACAACTGCTTTGGACGTAACAATTCAGGCTCAGGTTCTTGAGTTGATGAAAGAATTGCAGAATAAATACAATACTTCAATGATTATGATTACTCACGACTTGGGTATTGTTGCTGAAATTTGTGATAATGTTGCAATTATGTATGCAGGTTCTGTTATTGAGTATGGCTCTGTAGAACGGCTTTACAATGATCCAAAACACCCATACACTAAGGGCTTGTTCGCTTCAATTCCGACTCTTGATGCTGATGAAGATACTCTTCATGTTATTAAGGGTGCACCGCCAAATCCGCTTGAACTACCAACGGGATGTAAATTCCATCCTAGATGTGAATTTGCTACTGAGCAATGTAAGAAATTTATGCCAAAAATGGTAAACATTGATGATAAGCATCAGGTTGCTTGTTGGCAGTATGCTCATTTTACTCAAAAGGGAGGTGACAAATAATATGGAAAATATCTTAGAAATTAAAGACTTAAAAAAACACTTCCCTACAAAAAAAGGTTTGCTTCATGCTGTTGATGGAATTAGCTTTGGTATAAGAAAGGGTGAAACTCTTGGGCTTGTAGGTGAATCAGGTTGTGGAAAGTCTACAGCAGGTAGAGCAATTTTAAGATTGCACGAGCCAACTGCAGGCGAAATTCTTTTTGAGGGTAATAATACAATGGATTATAAGACCCGAAAAGAGAAAAAGAAAATGCGACAAGAAATGCAAATAGTTTTTCAAGATCCCTATTCTTCACTTAACCCGCGTTTAAACACCTTTGACCTTATAGCTGACTTCCTTTACGTAAATAAGGCTTACAAGACAAAGGCTGAAGTAAAAAAGCGTGTTAAAGAAGTTATGAACATTGTTGGTTTGGAAGAGCGATTGGAAGACTCCTATCCGCATGAACTGGACGGCGGTCGTCGACAGAGAATTGGTATTGCCAGAGCCTTGTCTCTCGATCCAAAATTCATTGTTATGGACGAACCTGTTTCTGCTCTTGATGTAAGTATTCAAGCTCAGATTTTGAACTTGCTTGCAGAATTGCAGGACAAATTAGGTTTAACCTATTTGTTTATTTCACATAACTTGAGTGTTGTTAAGCACATAAGTGATAGAATTGCTGTTATGTATCTGGGTAAAATCGTTGAGATTACCGATTACAAGACAATCTTCTCAGATCCACAACATCCGTATACTAAGGCTCTTCTTTCCGCTATTCCTATTGCAAAATATGGTCTAAAGCGAGAAAGAATAATCTTGCCGGGTGATGTTCCCAGTCCAATCAATCCACCTAAGGGTTGTGTTTTCTGTGGACGCTGTGCATATAAAATGCCAATCTGCGAAGAAGTTCGACCTGATTTGGAAGACAGAGGCAACGATCACTTCGTTGCATGTCACTTAAAAGACTAGAAAACTAAAGTAAATGTGACTAGATAAAAAGTAGCAATTTGGCTTAGGCTGAATTGCTGCTTTTTTATTGGAAATTTAGGCTTGACTTATACATGATTTCCATTTATAATGTCTTCCAAGAGGGTGATTGAAATGCTAAAAAAAATTGTGGTTGTGTTTGTATTTGTGAATGTTTTATTTTTCGGAATTTCTTGTACACCCACAGACTCATCGGAAAAAAAGCTTATAAATATTGAAATTTGGACCTACTATAACGGAGCTCCTAAAATAGCCTTTGATAAAGGTGTTGACCTATTTAATAAAACTGTAGGCAAGGAAAAGGGCATATTTGTTAATACTATCTGTATAGATCATCCACGAGTTCTTGCTAATGATCTCGTGAATTCGTGCAAAATGGTTTCGGGCTCTAAAGAAATTCCAAATTTAGTTAGTATTTATCCTGATACAGCGCTTTTTTTGAATGAAATGGGCTGTTTGCTTTCTCTTGATAAATATTTTACTGCTGAAGAGTTGGATGAATTTGTACCCAGTTTTATTGAAGAAGGGCGCTTGCGTAAAAACGGCCCCTTTTTATTGTTTCCCGCATTAAAATCATCTGAAGTTTTATTTTATAACAAAACAGATTGGGCTAAATTTGAAGAAGCTTGTGGTGTTAAAATAGAAGATATTAAATCTATTGAAAAACTGGTAGAAATTTCCGAACTTTATTACAATTGGACTAACTCACTGACTCCAAATATTCCGCATGATGGAAAGGCTCTTTTTGGTAGAGACGCTTTGGGTAATTATTTTTTCTTTGGTCTTCATCAGTTGGGCTATGAGATAAGTGAAATGACAACTGAGAAAGTAAAGCGTGATGTATATAAGTTAGCCTTCAAAAAACTTTGGGACAACTATTATATTCCGTTTATTAAAGGTTACTTCCTTGCAAAGGCAACCTTTAGAAGTGATGATATGAAGATGGGGCGTATTTTACTTTCTGTAGGCTCTTCAGCGGGTGTGAATTATCTCGCCCAAAGGGTTATTCTTGAAGATAACACTTCGCATGATATTGAAATAGGAGTAAGGCCGGAACCACTTTTCATGCAATCAAAAAGTAGTTCTGCGATTCAGCAAGGTGCCGGATTCGCTGTTTTGAAATCTAATAGGGAAGAAAATGCGGCTTCTATAACTTTTTTAAAGTGGCTTGTTAAAAAAGATGTGCTTAAAAATTTAGCTGTTAATGCAAGCTATATACCCGCACTGAAAGCTCCGCTTGAGAAAGAAAATATTGATGAATTACTCAAAGAAAATAATATTGTTGGGAAGCATCAAGTTGCTGCAGCAAAGTTGACGGCAAAGTTAATGTTGTCAAGAGATGTTTTTGCCCCAAAACCCTTTAAGCATTCTTTAGAATTACGACATTTATTTGTTGATTCGCTTAAGCAAATAAGTTCAAAAGACAGAACTATTGTAGAAAAACGACTTGCTGAGGGCAGGACTACTGATTCTGCGATGAAAGAATTTTTGAGTGATGCGTATTTTGAAAAGTGGTATCGAAAGATTTCTGAGGAGATTATTGAAGTAATAAATGAAAAATAATATGAGACAGCTATTTACAAAAGATAAGTCAAGACATGAAATTTCAATTTTTGCCCGAATACTTATTCCTATACTTGTAGTTATGTTTTTGGAAATAATAATTTTTTCTTATTTTATTTTTTTTGGAGCGATTAGCAAAAATTTAAAACGCAATACCTATTCTGTATTTAATAATATAATAAAAGTTCGAGCTAAAGAAATTGAGCATAAAATGAAAAAAGAATGGGGGAATTTGAATTTTTATTCTGAAAAAATAAGCAAGGAATATGAAAATTTTATAAAAAAACATGGGATTGTTTCCTTAGAAAAAGAATCTGATGAACATGCCTTCCTTTCTGATATAAGTCCTTATTTGTTAAATGTGATGAGGGAAAATTCCGTTAATGGTGCGTATATTATTCTTGTAAAAAATGATGATAAATTAGAATCAAATGTTGAAAGAAATGCTATAGCCTTATGTGATTTGGATCCAACTGTTGGAACACGAGGTAATAAAGACCTTATTACGGTTGTCGCTCCATTTTCTGTGGCTGAGGAAATGGATAATGTTTTGAGTAATGATTGGCAGGCTAGATATAAAATAAAACCAAGCGATGATTTTTATTTTGAACCTATAAAGATCGTACAGAAAAAGAAAAAAATATATGGTGATTTAGGATATTGGACCTTTAACCATTGTTTGGTTGAAACTAATTTTTATGGAATCTCATACTCTGTTCCATTGCTAGATAAACAGGGTAAGGTTTTTGCAGTCTTTGGCATAGAAATAAGTGGCTCTCATATTTCAAGATTTTTACCTTTCACAGAACTATTGGATAATGCTAACGCTTCATACATTCTTGCTGAACATGCTAACACTATGAATGACTATAAAAAAATTGCTGACAGTGGCTTTTTATATAAAGATGTTCTCAATAATGCAGATAAATTTAAATTATCCTTTAAAAATGAAAAAATAAAGAGTATTTCTTCCTATGATGATGTCTATTTTAACAAAGAGATTATAGTTGGTATGCATAAGATTAATTTATCTGATGGAAAAGTTAAATTAAAAAATAATGGACTAGTTATTTTGGGATTTGTTTATAAAGAGGATTTATTTAAATTTTATGATAATTTCTTTTTTATAATTTTTGTACTAATGGTCGGGTGCGTTTTACTTGGTTTAATAGCCATTTTTATTGTAGCAAAAATTATTGCATCTCCTATAGTTAGGCTTTCTTATGCCGTAAAAAGTTATACTCCATCCGAACATAGAAATTTAAAATATACAGGGCTTACAGAGATAGACAATTTAATCCGTTCAATAGAAAATCTAAGTATTCGTATATATGAAAAGCAAAAAAGTTTTTCTCAAATTTTAAAAATGACAAAACTTCCTGTTGGTGCTTTTGAATATAATACGATTTATAATGAAATTCATTTTACCGATACTTTTTTTGATGTGCTAAAGGTTCCGGAGATAAATACTACTGAAATAACAACTTTTTCTGATTATCAGGATTTTATTTCAAAAATAGAAAAATATATTTACGAGAAAGAAGGTCCTAATTCTGTTTTATACAAAATTCCACAAAATCAAACTAAAGATATATTTGTTAGATATTATCAATCTGTGGCAGATAATTATATTTTAGGAACAGTTATAGATATAACTTCTGATATGTTGGAAAAAATACAGATAAAACATGATAGGGATACAGATATTTTAACACAACTTTATAATCGCCGAGCTTTTATGGTAAAACTGGAAAATTTTTTTACAAAACCTGATAAGACTAAAAAGGCTGTTTTAATTATGATGGATGTTGATAAGTTAAAATATGTCAACGATAATTTTGGCCATAAGTATGGAGATAGTCTTATAAAAAAAGCTGCTGAAAACCTTTCAAAGGTCACCGATTCTTCTGCGATTGCAGCGAGATTAAGTGGTGATGAATTTATTATTTTTGCTTATGATTTAGATTCTGTAGAAGAGATAGCCTCTAAGGTTGAAATTATAAATACACGCATTAAAAATTCAACAATTGATTTGCCTAATGGAGAAAAATATTCTTTAAGTATGTCCGGCGGTTATTCGATTTATCCTTATGATTCTGAAGATTATCATAAGCTATTGCAATATGCTGATATAGCAATGTATAAAATGAAAAAAGAAAGACGGGGCCATTTTGTGCATTTTTCCAAAGACTTTTTAGAAGATGATTAGATGCTAAAAGTATTTATACTTTATGAAAAAAGGTCGGTATTTAAAAGTTAATACCGACCTTTTTTGCATTTGTTTTATTGTAAATGCGCTTTAGTTTTCTTCTTTTTCCTCATCCTTTATTATAAGATGAAGTTCATCAAGTTGTGCTTGATCTATTGTGCTAGGGCATTCGTCCATTGGACTAACTGCAAATGAGTTTTTAGGGAATGCTACAACTTCTTTGATTGAAGTCTCTCCTGCCATAAGCATAACTAAGCGGTCAAGTCCGGGAGCAATTCCTCCGTGTGGTGGTGCGCCGTACTTAAACGCTTCTGTTAAGAAACCGAATTTCTTTTCTGCTTCTTTTTCATCAAAGCCAACAATTTTGAAAATCTTTTTCTGTAATTCAGAATTATGAATTCTTATAGAGCCTGATGCCAACTCATAACCGTTTAGAACTAAGTCGTACAAGTCGCCTTTTACAGGGCCCGGATTTTCTTCCATTGTTGCTAAGTATTTTTCCTGTGGAGCAGAGAACATGTGATGTGCTGCGTCCCATTTGTTTTCGTCTTCGTTCCACTCAAATAGTGGGAAGTCGATAATCCAAGCAAACTTAAATTCTTTTGGGTTTAATAAACCTAAGTCTTTTCCTAATCGACTTCTTACGGAGCCGAGTGCAGTGCATGCAATTTTGTATGTGTCTGCAACGAAAAGAATTAAGTCGCCACTTTCGGCAGAAAGTTCAGAACAGATTTTGTATTTACTATCAGCAAAGAATTTTGAAACGCCACCTTCTAATTTGTCGTCAGCGACTTTCATCCAAGCAAGACCCTTTGCTTTGTAGATTTTTGCAACGCTTTCAAGTTCTTCAATTTTCTTTCGGCTGTAATTTCCTGCCTCGCCTTTTACGACTAAGGCCTTTACAGTTCCGCCTGAGGAAACAGCGTTTTTGAAAACTGCAAAGTCGGAAAGTTCTGCCATGAATTCTGCATTTTGTAATTTCATGTCAAAGCGAATGTCGGGTTTGTCTGTTCCGTAAAGATCGATTGCATCATCATAAGCAATGCGTTCAAACTCTGCGGGCAATTCAACATTCATTGTTTTTTTGAAGATGTGTTGCATTAAACCCTCAGTCATTTTTAAAACATCATCGCGTGAAACAAAGCTCATTTCAATATCGATTTGTGTGAATTCGGGTTGTCTATCGCCACGAGCATCTTCGTCTCGGTAACAGCGAGCGATTTGGAAGTATTTGTCAAAACCTGAAACCATTAAGATCTGCTTGTAAAGCTGTGGCGACTGTGGCAATGCGTAAAACTTGCCGGGATAAAGTCTTGACGGCACGAGATAGTCGCGAGCACCCTCCGGTGTTGACTTAATAAATGTTGGTGTTTCAATTTCTAAGAATTCATTTGAACATAAATATTCGCGTGTTGCAAATGCAACCTTTGAGCGAAGAATGATGTTGTCTTGCATTGTATTTGAACGCAAGTCTAAGTAACGATGCTTTAGACGCAAGTCTTCATTTGCATTTGTTTTTTCTTCAATCTGGAAAGGAAGCACTTCACTTTTAGAAAGCACTTCTATTTTATTTGCCTTTACTTCAATTTCGCCTGTAGGCATGTCTTTGTTTACCATAGAATCAGGTCTTGCTCGTACAAGGCCCTCAACTGCGATACAGTATTCTTGCTTTAAAGACAAGGTGCGCTCTTTTAACTCATCACTTGCATCATCATCTAATACAACTTGGGTAATGCCATAGCGATCTCGTAAATTAAAAAAGCTAATACCGCCATGATCTCTTTTTCGGTGAATCCATCCGTTTAACACAACTGTTTTGCCTGCAAAAGATTTGTTTAACTCGCCGCAGGTGAGCGTTCTTTTCATTGTTTCCATATTATAAGATTATATTATATCAGTTTTTTTTTCAATAGGGTTGCTGTTTACTTTAAAATAGCTTGTTTTTTTAAGCAAAATGTGCTAAAATGAAAGGCAGTATAGGATCTTTTCAGGAGGACTGGACTATTGAACTTAAAAAAAGCAGGGCTATTCATTTTTGTGTTTATAATCTTAATATTTACTGTTTACTTTGTTTTAGACTATACTAATCCATTTCCGGACAAGTTTGACAAAGACTGGAAGATAATAAGCTTAGATTCTTCTAAAAATGAAGTGTTTAACTTGCCTGTTAGATTTTCGGGCGAACATAATTTAAAAATTCAAAGGCTTATACCTAAAAACTCAGACGGGAAATATCTATATTTTTTCACATCTGATCAGTCTGTCTGTGTATATGTAGATGATGAATTAATTTATGACTATGGTACGAAACCTGATACTCGCCCCTTTATCAGCTCTACGGCAGATTCTTGGCACGAAATAAGAATAAAAAAAGATTATGAAGGTAAAATGTTAAGGGTATTTTTTACATATCCCTATCAATGGCATTCAGGTCATATTTTTAAGATGTACCTTTCAAAACCTCAAAGTTTCCTTAGAAACCTGCTGAAGGAGTATTGGTTTGGTCTTGTTTTTGCCTTTTTCTGTTTAACAGCTTTTGGCATGATCCTCTCTTTTGGTTCAGTTTTTAAAGAGCGCTTGGGAGAAATTACTCCTATAATATTTATAGCTCTATATGCTTTTATATCTTCTGTTTGGTATATCAGTGACAATAAATTCTTTCTTTTTGTTATACCTGATCCAAAAATATTGTTCGCGATTTCTATTATTGCCCTGATGTTTATCGATATGCCGGCTTTGTTATATGCTGCTACAGTAAAAAATTTAAACAGTGCAAAGTTTGTAAAATCTTTTGCGATTATAAAGCTCATGATAATCTTTATCGTAATTATACTAGAATTACTTTCTGTCATTAATATTTTTGCCTACAGAAATATCGTTCACGTTTATATGTATACTTCTACCGTAATATTTTTTATTGTTTTGGGTATAGAGATTGTAAGAGCAAAACGAAAAGATTTACTTCCTCCTGTTTTACTTTATCTTTTTGTAGTTTTGCTCTCATCTGTAGATATGATTATCTATATTGTTAACCAGGAACTGTATTCCGCTGACTTTTCTGCGTTTGCATCATCTATAGCTATATCCTTATTATTTGCATTTTCTATTGATACATTGCACAAAATTGTGTATGAAAATAAGAAAGCAAGCATGTATAAAAATTTAGCTACACAAGATTTTATGACAGGCACAAAAAATAAATCAGCATTTTTTAAAGACGTTGACAAACTTATTCTTTCAAAAAAACTTGCAGCTCTCACTTTTGATATAAATGATTTAAAAATGATAAATGATAAATACGGACATGAGAATGGTGACGCCGCTGTAATTTTCATTGCCGAACTTTTAAAAGAGAGCTTTTCAGAAATGGGTTCTTGTTACCGTTCGGGAACAGATGAGTTTACTGTAATCATAAATGATTGCTCAGAAATTGATGTTTATGATTTGGAAAAAGATTTCCTGGTTATGCTAAATACTAAAGCAAAAAGTGTTTCTTATCCTCTTAGTGTTGCAATGGGAAATGCCGTTTTTGATCCAAAAATTGATGACAGCTTTAAAGATACGGTTAGAAGAGCAAAAGATAAAATGAAGAAAAATAAGAATAGTCAGAAACTTGCTGATGATGAATTTATTTCGCAAAATTAGTTAGCACAATTATAAAAGGAATAAAAATGAAGAAACCAAAAATGATCATCTTTGATTATGGTAACACCCTTATCTATGAAACAGAATTGAATTT
>PDWI01010139.1_pt1 | contig 10607 bp, 11 predicted proteins | sample 1430891 | NCBI WGS metagenome assembly PDWI01 (sample SAMN01162508, study PRJNA174530) | Oral metagenome, whole genome shotgun sequencing project. | biome: Marine environment; feature: Marine mammal; material: Swab sample of the gingival sulcus; isolation source: swab sample of gingival sulcus... | reverse complement strand
CAACATTATCATTATAAAGATGAATACTTAGAATGTCAACAAAAAAGTTTAATTATGATAATAAATTCACCTCAATAATGCATATAAAAGCACTTTTTTACTTTTAATTGAAAGCGTATGTCAATACACTTTCCAATTCCTTTAACAATTACTTGTTAGGAAACGGTGGCCACCCTAAGGCTTTTCCAGCTATAACATGAAAATGCAAGTGAGAAACAGTCTGACCGCCATCTTTTCCGCAATTATTTACTATTCTGTATCCGTCATCGGCAAAGCCCTTTTCCTTCGCTACTTTTTTTATCGCTAAAAATATTTCACTCAAACACTTGGCATTTTTCTCATCCAAATCATTCGCAGAATCTAAATGCTCTTTTGGTATGAATAAAATATGATGCTGTGCTGCAGGACTTATGTCATTAAAAGCGTAGACATTTTCATCTTCATAAACCTTCTCTGAAGGTATATCCCCATTAATAATTTTACAAAATAGACAATCCATTAGAAAACCCCCTTTAACATTTTACTTTCATATCCCGTTATCCTACAATTTATTATTTTTTTATCATGAAAGAGTTTGTCATCCTCATCATATTCTATAAAGACTGGAGAATAATTTCTAGCCCTTCCACTTAAAATACCATCTTCACTATGTTCTATAATAACATCCTGAAAAGTACCAATTAAGGAACGAAGATAGTCTTCTTCCATCCTTTCTGCAAGTTCCATAAGCGTTTTCACCCTATGAGACTTTACATTTTTCTGAACCTGCCCCTTCATACTCGCTGCAGGCGTTCCTTCTCTTGGAGAGTATGGAAAAACGTGTAAATTCGCAAATCCTATTCCTTTACAAAAGTCCACAGTCTCCTCAAATAATTCATCGCTTTCTCCAGGAAAACCAACTATCACGTCAGAACTTATAGCAGGATTATCAAATACAGACCTCAAACAATCCACAGCATCTCGGTATTTTTTGCTATCATATCTCCTATTCATAAGTTTTAGAATACTATCACTTCCACTCTGTAAAGAAAGATGGAACTGGTCACAAATACCAGATATAGCAGCAATTCTTCTGGCAAAATCCATACTTATTATTCCAGGTTCCAAAGAGCCTAAGCGTATTCTAATATCAGGAAATTTTTCAGCGATAATCTCTATTAAGTTTATCAGCCTTATACCATAGTCTTCAGGATACTCTTCTTTTTTAAAGTCTAATCCATAAGAGCTAAGGTGAATCCCAGTCAAAACAATCTCCTTATAAGAAGATTTGGATAAAAAATCCAGTTCAGATAAGATATCACTTACTTTCCTGCTTCTTATTTTACCTCTTGCATACGGTATAATACAATAGGTACAGAACATATTACAACCATCTTGAATCTTTATAAAAGCCCTCGTATTATCTGGTTGGTAATTACTTTTTATTTCCTCATAAGTAGCTAATTTAAAAGAATCGGTGGAACTTTCAAAGACCGGAAGTTCTTTATTATAAAAGTAACTATCTAATATTTCTCTTATTTTCCCCTTACCTTCTGTACCAATTACTATATCTACACCCTCAATAGCTGAGACCTCTTCGGGCTTAAGTTGGGCATAACACCCCATCACAAGAACGGTAGCGTCATTACTATTCTTAGAAATGATACGCCTTATCGCCTGTCTGGACTTTTTATCAGCTACATGAGTTACTGTACAAGTGTTTATGATTAGGATGTCAGCATCTTGCCCTTTATTCGCTTCCAAGTATCCAGCTTCTACTAACATCCCCTTAACAGCCATACTCTCGTATTGATTTACCTTACAACCTAATGTGTCTATTCGAAAGGTCTTCGCCTCACTCATAGAGGAGCATAAGTTTAATCCAGTTTTTTCGTACACTATTTACTGCCCTTTTACAATGCTAATAGACTTACTAGCACCTATTCTACTCGCTCCAGTATCTATCATCAGCTTAGCTCTTTCAGAATCTCTTATTCCGCCTGATGCTTTGATTTTAACACCTTCACTGATATTTTCCTTGATGATATTGATCGCCTTTACTGTGGCCCCTCCTGTACTAAATCCAGTAGAAGTCTTCACAAAATCAGCGCCCGCCTTAGAGGCAATCTGAGAAGCTAATGCAACCTCTTCATCATCTAAAAGACACACTTCTATGATAACCTTTAATACCACTTCACTTGGTATAGCATCCCTAATTTGCTTAATCTCATTATATACATAATCATGATTTTTTGACTTAAGAGCAGGAATATTTATCACCATATCAATCTCATCAGCACCTTTTTTAACCGCATCCACAGCCTCAAAAACCTTTGTTTCTACGGTGTTTTGTCCTAAAGGAAAGCCAACAACTGTACATACTTTTACATCTTCATTCTTTAAAGCTTCAGCCGCAAGCTCTACATAATAAGGGTTTATACAAACTGAGTAAAAACTATGCTCAATAGCCTCATTTATGATTTGTTTAATCTCATCTTCACTAGCATCTGCTCTAAGCAACGTATGGTCTATGTACTTATTCATCTAATCCTCCTAAATATTGTCACATCATATTATTCTTCAATATATCTTGCGATGTATGGTAAATTTCTATATTTTTCTGCAAAATCAATCCCATACCCCACGACAAAATAATCCTCTATATCCTTACCTATATAGTCTATTTTCACATCTACCTTCCTTCTAGAAGGCTTGTTCAAAAACGTACAAATTTTTATACTCTTTGGATTCCTACTCATTAAATTATCCTTCAAATAGGATAAAGTCAAGCCAGTATCAATTAAATCCTCCAGTATTATAACATCTCTTCCACTGATATCAACACTTAAATCTTTTAAAATTCTAACTACTCCAGATGTGCTTGTGGACTTTCCATAACTAGAAACAACCATATAATCCACTTCCAATAGAAAGTCTAACTTTCTCATGATATCCGCTACAAAAACATTAGCACCTTTTAATATCCCTATAAGAATTGGATTTTTTTCTTTGTAGTCATCCGTTATTTGACTTGCTAAAGAATCTATAATACCTTGAATTTCTATCTCATCAATCTTTTTTTCCAGTCTACTATGCATATAAAACGCCTCCCATTAAGAAAAATAATAAATACTACCTTCCAAACAACCTCTTAAAGAACGATTTTTTTGCTGGTTTTTCCACGACTTTTGTATTTATTTCCTTAGTTTTAGCCTTATCATTAACTGTCGCCTTCACCTCTTTAGCCTTATTTTTAACATTAGTCTTCTTCTTAAAATTAGACTTTTCATTAAATTTACGCTTTTTAGTCTTAGTATGGTTGATAATCTCTCTCTTTTCACCCTTCCCTTCACTATTGAAGACAAAGACCACATTATTAGTAGATTTTTTCTTAGATTTGAGAGACTTTGGCGCCTTATGTTTCTTCACACTTTTCCTAGACTTCGAAGGTTTTCCTTTTCCATGCTTACGATTTTTAGCACCAGAACCTTCTTTTTTGTCTTCCTTTTTATCTTCCCTTTTATCCTTCTTTTCCTTTAAGTTATAGAACTCTTTTGCAAACTTAAAGTTATCCTTCATTTTAGATTCACTAGGAAAATCAACCTCACTAATCATCGAACCAATATGTTCTTCAATTTCATACAGTGAATACATATCCTCAGAACTAGCTAAAGTCACCGCTATACCAGAGTTACCAATTCTTCCAGTTCTTCCAATCCGATGAACGTAATTATCTTTTTCTACAGGTACATCATAGTTAATGACCATCTCCAAGTCATCGACGTGAATTCCCCTGGCAGCCACATCAGTCGCCACTAGAATATCGTGCTTACCCTTCTTAAACGATTCCATCGTGGTCGTTCTACCCTTTTGAGAAACACCACCATGAATTCCCTTCACGGAAAAGCCTTTTTCTTCCAGAAAAGACTTCAGCCTATCAACCTGCCACCTAGTATTACAGAAAATGATTAAACTATCTGGCCTATACAAGCAAATAACCTTATAAAGGCTAGAACGCTTACGATTATTCTCCACTTTATAATAAACCTGTTTCACTTTTTCTACCGTCTTGGTCTCAGATTCTAATTTTATTTCCACCGGAGAGTCCATGTACTGCCACGAAATATTCATTATTTCATACGGCATAGTAGCAGATAAAAGCATGGTTTGCCTTTCTTTTGGCAAATACTTCATGATAGCTTCTACTTGTTCTATAAAGCCCATGTTTAACATTCTATCCGCTTCATCTAAAACAAAAAATTTGATTTCAGATAAGTCCATTGTCCCAGAACGTAAGTGATCTAAGGTTCTTCCTGGAGTACCAAATATTAAATCTACCCCCTTATCTAAATCGCTCACCTCAGTATTCATGTTATGCTGACCATACACGCAAGTCATGGAAATATCACTATGTTTCGATAAATTTTTTACATCTTCACAAACTTGTAGGGCAAGCTCTCTAGTAGGTGTCAATACCAATGCCTTTGGCTTTTTATTTAACTTATCTAAAATATCATTGACGATTGGAATCCCGAACGAAGCGGTCTTACCAGAACCAGTCTTTGATAAAACGATGATATCTTTCCCCTCGTTTGCGACTGGTATCACTTTCTTTTGAACATCTGTAGGACTCTTAAAACCCATATCCTCTAAGGCATCTAACAAAGGTTTTTTCAGCCCAAAATTATTAAAACTCATACTTTCCATAATAATTTAAATCTCCATAAATTAATTATCTTTTGGTCTCACCGAGAAAATATAAGGTATATTTCTATAATGATCACCATAATTCAAGCCATAACCAACGATAAAATTATTTTCTACTTCATATCCACAAAAATCTGGTTCAAATTCTACTTGCCTTCTTTCAGGCTTATCTAATAAAGTACAAGTTTTCAAAGACCTAGGATTTAATGAAGCAACATATTCTTTAACTGTTTTCAACGTGATTGCACTATCCACAATATCGTCCACTATTAACACATCAAAATCCGAAATATCTCTCTCTAACTCTGTCTTTATCTCCACTTTTCCAGAATTCTCCATACCATGTCCATAACTACTTGTGGTAATGAATTCTACAGCAAGTTTTAAATCAATCTCTCTTATCAAATCCGAAGCAAAAATAAAAGCACCCTTTAAAAGGGGTATTACAAGAAGGTTTTTGTCTTTATAATCACTCTCAATCTCTTCAGCTAATTCCTTTATCCTCGTCGCTATTTCTTCTCTACTAAATTCCATTCTTTGATCCATAGCATCTATATTCATAAAAACCTCCTATAATCTCTGTAAAATTCGTTCATTTCTTATCTCTTTAATTTTAAATGCTAAATATTGGAGAAGAAGTTTTCCATCTACTCCACCAATCTTCATCATATCATCAAAAGCCAATAAAAGTTCGATAATATGATTTATATTCTTAAATGTCGGAGAATGATACAAGATGTTCAAATCCTTGAGCATAAAAACTTGCTTTCCCATCTTTTTAGCTATTTCTGCATCTTTCAAATTAGCAGATTTTAGCAAAGAATATAAATATAAATCTCTGAGCTGATTCTCTAACATATAGAGTAACTTTATCGGCGCTTCACCCTCTAAGAATAATGCGTGAAGATAATAAATTGACTCCTCTGCCTTTCCCGATAAGATAGCACTTCTCCATTTAAAGACATTGCTATCATACTTCGAAGCCATTAGAGACCTAACATCCTTCAGACTAATTCTATCCGATTTTATAGAATCTGCTAAAACCTGGATAAATGAATAAAGTTTCCCTAAGTCACTATCAGCATTTTTTTCTAAATACATACTATTATCAGCGATATAAATTAAAGCATCTCTTTGAATTTCTTTTTTCAACTCTCTAAACTTAGTATGAATCCATCGTATTAATTCATCTCTATTTATCCTCGAGAATTCCACTACCTTTCCCAGTTTAGAAATAGCCTTAACGCCATATTTTCTATTATCTATCTTATCAAAGATAAGTAAGGTTAGCAAATGATCAGATTGATGATGAAAATCTAAGAAAGCATCCAAGTTCTTTCTATCCCACTTATCACTATCAATAAAATCCGGATTGCGCATTATTAGAAGTCGCTTTTCTGAAGCAAAAGGAAGGTGTTCAAGCAACTTTCTAGCTTCAGTATACGTCAAATTCTTTGCTTCAAAATCAATTAAATCTATAGATTCCAAGCCTTCCGCTATAAATCGTTTTTTTGAAATATCAATCATAGAATTCATGATGAACTTTTCTGGTCCATAGAAAGCGTAAATACTTTTCATCTTACCAGATAGAATATCATCATAATAATCTTTATACGCCAACACTTACCCCCAATAGTCATATCTAATCGTATTCAAACTCTATTATACCATTTTTTCAGCATAATGGGTATATAATATTTCAAGTCTTTTCATCGATTTCCTTCTTACCTAGCTATAATTAAATCATAAAGCAAAAAATACAGATAAAAAATAAAATAATAATACCACGTTTATCCCAATCATACGAAAGCATTTTTCTGGAAAAGAAAAGAAAAATAATCCCGCATTCCACCAGTATCGCTAGATTTAAAGGCATAAGATATCTAAAAGAAGCCAAGTTTGAAAAGGTATTTAAAAAGTTACTATATATGTCGCAGATTAGATTTATTATAAAGATAAAAAACTCATCTATTATCATCACATTCGAAAAAATTAACGCAAATAAAAACATGAGAATCATTAAAAAAGAAATGATGGGTGCAGAAATAGCAATTAGTAAAAAGGAAAATATAGCCACACTTTCCCCCTTAAAGAAGAGAAAACTCGATATTCCCAAAGACACAAGTAAAGAAATCATGAGATTTTTTAACACATCACTCTCAAGCCTATCCATAATAGGTATTTTCTGCACTAATATCAATAGATAGGTAGCGACAAAGGTCAGCTGAAACCCTATTTGATATATTACTGCAGGATCCAATATGATCCAAAAGAAAGCTATCAAAAAAAGTATGTTCTCATCATCTACTTTTCTACCTAGAAATAAGATTACTATATTTATTACTATCGTTAAATACGCCCTTGTTGCACCAAATCCACCACCTAAGATCATATAATAATAAGTAGATAATAGGATGATAGCAATAGAGGTTTTATTATAAGATATCTTTAAGATTTTTTGAAAAATAATTCTGATTATAAAGAACAGGATACTAAAGTGAAATCCTGAGACTACAAAGAGGTGAACGATTCCTTGTTTCCTAATCAAATCCGAAAAGTCGGAAGAATAATCCAGTTTTCCTAAAACCAATGCTTGGTATATATTTTTAGCATTCTCATTTAAGCCTTCTGAACGCCCTAAAAGATAAGCCCTAGAGCCTTCTATAAAACGAAAACTCTCATCGCTAGCATACTGGTATGAACCCGCTTGATAGTGCTCCAGTTCTGGGGAAATGAATATTAGAAAGATAAAAAAAGCTAAGATAAAACTGGGCAATATTCTTTTTTTCTCTTCATAAGGTGATAAGAGGCAGGAAGATACCGAAAGTAAGATAAACTTCCAAGGTGTAGCGAAGATAGAAAACATCAGAACATATGCTAGTATATAAGCTATCATAATATTAAAACAAAAGAAAAAGCAATAAACTAAAAGACTTTATTACTATCTATTAGCAAAGTAACCGGTCCATCATTTATTAAACTAACATCCATATGAGTTTGGAATATGCCTTTTTTTACAGGAACAGACTCCGTCAAAATGTCACAAACAAACTCATATAACCTATCCGCTTCCTCAGGTCTCTCAGCCTTCACAAAGCTAGGTCTTCTACCCTTCCTACAATCACCTAAGAGGGTAAATTGAGATACCATAAGAATTTCGCCTTCTATGTCTTGGATGGATAAATTGAGCTTATCATTCTCGTCTTCAAAAACCCTTAGATTAGCAAGTTTATCCGCTATGTACTGAGCATCCTTTTCAGTATCGCCACTTTCTACACCTAATAAAACCATGAATCCTTTTGATATTTCAGAGACCTTCTCACCACCTACAGTGACAGAAGCCTCGCTTACTCTTTGCACTACAGCTCTCATCATTAACTCCTATTTATATCTTTTTGCTAATTTTCTAGCTTCCTCTACATCTTTATCAATCTGCTTTACTAAATCAGAAGTGGAATCAAACTTCACTTCATCTCTCAATTTTTTTATAAATTCTACTTTAATATCCATCCCGTAAATATCTTCATTGAAGTCTAAAATATAAGTTTCCACACTGAATGGCGCACCATAGAAACTGGGAACATTACCAATATTCGTTACACTGTCATAGAATGTATCACCCACCTTAGTTTTGGTATAATACACCCCATTCGATATGATGGCCATCTCCGCATAAACTTGAACGTTAGCCGTAGGAAAACCTATTTTTCTCCCCATCTTCCTACCGTCTATCACCCTGCCCTTAACAAAGTGATTCCTGCCTAATAATTTACTAGCTTCTTCACAGTTACCCGTTCTTAAAAGATGCCTTATATTTGTAGAAGATACCTTTTCCCCCATGACAGAATAAAAATCACTGGCTATCAATTCATATCCATAATGCTCTTTTTTTTCTTCAAGCCAGTCTACATTCCCACCAGCCTTATAACCAAACTTAAAATCCTTACCCACCACTATCAGTTTTATATTGAAATATTGGTAGAGATTTTCTATAAAATCCTCTCTAGAAGTAGTCATTAGCCTATCATCAAAATCATGCATATAGACGATATCTACCCCCATATCTTTTAAGAGTTCATACTTATCCCTCGCCTTCAAAATATGAATAGCCTCATCGGGATGAACCAGAGACTTAGGAACATTATTGAAGGTGTATACCGCTGACATCAATCCTCTTTTTTTAGCCTCTTCCATCATTTTACGTATTATTAGCTGATGACCCTTATGGATACCATCAAACGCACCCATCGCTAGAGCTACCTTCTCCCTACAAATATCTTCATTTTTTATATCAAACATATCTTATTCTTCCAAACACTCTTTTAACTATCCTCTACACCGACGTAAATCTCACATAACTATTAACGTTTTAAAACTATCTTCTGTGCGTTCAGCTAGGGCAAAAATAGTATCCTCGTAATCTCTTATTGTATACATACCTAAGCTCGAACCATCTTTCCCATCATAAAATCTATTTAAATCCACTCTAACGCCATTTTTAATATGTTTCTTATGCTTCTCATCCACCCTCACTGACGGCAAATTTGTAAACAAGCTCTCTATTCTTATCATCCTATTTACTATGTCTTTCTCCGTCTTAAAAACATCGATAGGATGAGCATCTTTTAGATCAAAACCATCCGAAGAAAGTCTTATGAGAGAAGTCATGCAAGCTATGCTCCCCATACTCTCAGCGATATCTTCTATTAACGTTCTGATGTAAGTTCCTTTAGAACAAGTAACTTCTACCATCATATTTGGATAATCGAATGATAGAATGTCTATATTCATAATGTGGACTTTTCTAGACTTTCTATCTACTTCAATGCCCTTTCTGGCATACTTGTAAAGTGCTTTCCCATCCTTTTTAATCGCAGAGTACATGGGAGGAACTTGGTCTATTTCTCCAATAAAAGAAGGAATCGCATCTCTAAAAGCATGAAGAAAGTCGATTTTTTCTTTTTCTTTTTCATTTAAGTTAAGCACAGTATCTACTCTTTTTATTTCATTCCCCCAGATATCCCCACTGTCAGTCTTTATACCAAAAACTAAACCAGCTCTATACTTTTTAGGATAATCACCTAAATACTGAATAAATTTAGATGCCCTACCTATTGCCACTGGTAAAAGCCCTGTAGCATTTGGATCCAATGTTCCCGTATGTCCAACCTTGGTCTTTTTAGGCAATAATTTTTTTAAGGGTGTCAATGCACCATGTGAACTAACACCCTCTTTTTTATCTAATAAAATAAAACCACTCTTTGACTGCATTCAATCTCACCTTAGATATTAATCTTTTCCAATAAGAGCTTTGTCACTTCTTCCTTTTTTTCATATAAAGTAAATCCTGCAGCTGCTTTGTGACCGCCACCACCAAAATTGTAAGCTATTTCTGACACATCATGACCGCCCAGAGCTCTCATACTTACCTTTGTAAAATACTTTCCTTCTTTGTCTATTTGTTCCTTTAAGAAACAAGCTATTTCAACCCCTCTAACATCACGCATAGACTCACAGATGCCCTCTGTATCCAAAATTTCTGCTGAGGTTCTAGAAAGCATTTCAGGATCCACATAAGTCATCGCTATCTTCCCATCTTCATATAAAGTCATTTGACTCATAGCTTCTGCGTGTAATCGTATCTTTTCACTTCTATTATTTTGATATAGCTCGAAGACAACCTTATCCTTATCAATGCCGATTTTAAGGAGCTCAGAAGCGACCATAAAAGTCTCAGTTCTCACATTATTATACAAAAAGTTTCCAGTATCTGTGGATAAGCCAGTATAAAGCGCTTCTCCAATCTCCTTTGTTATATCAAATCCATTTTCCTTCAAGATGAAATAGATAATTTCACAAGTAGCTGGTGCTTCAGGGAAAACCAAATTGTAGTCACCGAATTTGGGATTGGTTATATGGTG
>PDWI01010138.1_pt1 | contig 10608 bp, 3 predicted proteins | sample 1430891 | NCBI WGS metagenome assembly PDWI01 (sample SAMN01162508, study PRJNA174530) | Oral metagenome, whole genome shotgun sequencing project. | biome: Marine environment; feature: Marine mammal; material: Swab sample of the gingival sulcus; isolation source: swab sample of gingival sulcus... | reverse complement strand
CGACGAAGAGGTGGATTTGGCTTTACTTACCGACGGACTTCGTGCCGAACGTGAGCAGGGCATTACCATTGATGTGGCTTACCGCTATTTTGCAACGCCAAAACGCAAGTTTATTATTGCCGACACTCCCGGTCATATTCAATATACCCGAAATATGGTTACCGGAGCATCAACAGCCAATGCCGCTTTGATTTTGGTCGATTCAAGAAACGGTGTAATTGAGCAGACGCTCCGTCACTCTTTTATTGCCAATTTGTTGCAGATACCACATATTATTGTGTGTATCAACAAAATGGACTTGGTTGGTTATTCCGAAGAAACTTACAACAAAATTAAAGAAGATTACAGTAAAGTTGCCGAAAAACTAAACATAAAAGATGTTCGTTTTATTCCTATTTCAGCTAAATTTGGCGACAATGTGGTAGATGCTTCCGAACATATGGACTGGTACAAAGGCGAAACGCTTTTAAGTCTGTTAGAAAATATCGAAATTGTTGATGACAGAAACCATAACGATGCTCGTTTTCCTGTGCAGTACGTTATTCGTCCGCAATCGGATAAATACCACGATTATAGAGGATACGCAGGTCGTGTGGCAAGTGGTGTATTCCGCCCTGGCGATAAAGTAAAAGTACTGCCTTCGGGATTGGAATCGACCATTAAGAGCATCGATGTTTTCGACGGCAATTTAGAAATGGCTTTCCCACCTCAATCGGTAACTTTAACCCTTACTGATGATATTGATATTTCACGTGGCGATATGATTGTTGCAGCCGACAATGTTCCAAAAACCGAACAGGAAATTACCGCAATGCTTTGCTGGATGAACGAACGCCCAATGATGACTCGTGGAAAATACACCATAAAGCACACCACCAACGAAACTCGATGTGTGGTTCGTGGCATAAATTACAAGGTAAACATCAATAATTTGGAAAGAGACAATGCCGATAAGGAAATCAAATTAAATGATATTTGCTGTGTTACTCTAAAGTCGGCTCGTCCGTTGTTTATCGATGCTTATAACGCCAACCGTAACACCGGAAGTTTTATTTTAATAGATGAAGGTACCAATGAAACGGTTGCTGCCGGAATGATTTTGGCAGAAGAATAAATTAATCGTTTTACACCTGCTAAACAATAAATTATTACTATATTTGAAGAGGATATTGACAGGATACTGTTTATATCCTCTTTTTTATTTACTCTTAATAACAACTAAATATGAATCCTGTTTTTTTACGAGCTAAAATACTAACTCTAATAGTATTACTTTTTTCAATTACCAGCAACGCACAAAATTTAATCAATAGTAGGCAGACAAGTTTTTATACCTATATCTATAAAATAACAGATAAGCAGGCTGAAAAGATTTACCAAAAAGATATTTTGGAAGTGGACAAATCGTTCTTTCATACACTGGTAGACTCTTTCCCTACCGATAAAGCATATCAAAGAAAATTGAAACAAGGACACTACCTAAAAACTTTTGCCGAAAGAAACAAGCAACGAATTGCGATTACAACCATTCAAAACTTCGAAGTATTTATCTTTAATAACGATACCGATTTATGTATTCAGGTTATCGATTTAAAGGGTAATGTAATTAATAATGCAAAAGTTGTTGTTCGTAATAAACAACTACGATTCAACAAGAAAATACAATGCTATTTTCAAAAGAAAGCCAACCAAAAAGGATTTTTAAAAGTAACCTATAAAGGATTCACAGCCTATTATAATTTATCAAGAGATTACAATAATTCTTGTATAAAAAGAGGAACACGAAAAGTGCTTTACGGTACTCCCGTAAAATATATCTGGTTGCCTGTAAAGTTTGCAGTTTCACTTCCCATAGACGGTTTTAAATCGATAAAACATGGTTGGGCACAAGGAACTATTTATCAAACCAAGAGATTTTTTAAGAAGATTACATCTCTATTCGATAAAGATGAGAACAACTACTACAAAAGCAACAAATTCCGTAATAAACATACAGGTTATATGGTGTTTAATAAACCGAAATATCTTCCCGGCGACACTGTAAAATTTAAGGCTTTTATCGTAACAAAAAAGGGTAAACCGGTAAATAAAAAAGTAAATGTGGTGTTAGAAGGATATCAAAAAAAGATAAAATTAAAGGAATTAACCCCATATAGAGCCGGAGGTTATAAATATGAATTTTATTTGCACGATTCGCTACAATTAGATTTAGACAGAAGGTATAATATCTATTTAAATTTAGATAATGACAAGGAATACATAAGCCGTTCTTTTAAATATGAAGATTATGAATTGGCAAAGAATAAATTAACCTTGCGAGTTTATGATAATGAGCAATTTAGAAATAAAGCAATTACACTAAACATAAAAGGTACCGATGAGAATGATTTGAATTTGATGGATGCCAGAGTTGAAGTGTTACTAACGCCTAAAACAACAGATAAATATTTTGCAAATCATATTTTTATACCTGACACATTGCTATTTCTCAAGAAAAATCTTCGACCAACCGGCGAGACTAAAATACAACTATCTGATTCGACATTTCCGAAAGTAAATTTCAAATACAATATAAATGTAAAACTCCTAACCTCTGATAATGAAACTATTTCAAAAGAAGAAGAGATTTCTTACTTTTACGAATCAGAGATGTTTAAAGCAGAGGTAGAGACTGATTCTATTGCTTTTGAATATCTGAAAAATGGTGTGAAAACTTCAAAGCAGGTAACAGTAAACTCAATGGATAAATTTGGGAATAAAACACTGGTTTACAAGGGTACAACTCCTTGTAAGGTGCCAATAGAACCTTATTTTGCTAAATATATTATCGAGGCAGATTCTATTTCGGAAACTGTATATATGTCAAGTGAATCATCTATGATTCAATGTTTATCGGAAAGAACACGCGATTCTGTTTCTATTGTGGTAAACAATCCTCGTAAAATTCCTTTTGTTTACAATATCTACAAAAAGAATAGGAAGAAAAGTTATGGCTATACCGATACTTTAAATATCAAACAAAAATCGAGAACCAAACAAAACTATTTTGTTGCTATTAACTACTTATGGGGTGGAAGGGTAGAAACAGAGAATTATAAAATTCCTTTTATCGATAAGAAGTTAAATGTTACGGTTACGCAGCCAAGAATTGTTTACCCGGGGCAAAAAGCCAAAATTGCAATAGTCGTAACAGATGTAGATGGAAAGCCTGTTGAGGGTGTTGATTTAACAGCATTTTCGATGACAAAGAAGTTTGATTACTCAGCACCTACACTTCCATATTTAGGAAAATCGAGAAAAGATAGAAATATCATTAATAGTTTTAATTTTAGAAATTTCTATCTGAATAAAAATAACGGATTGAATTTGGATTATGATGCTTGGCGTATTTTAGCAGGAATAGATTCCATAGAATATTATAAATTCAGTTATCCGAAAAAATCGATTTATAAGGCAGAGTACAATAATAACGATTCAATAACTCAATTTGCACCTTTTGTTTTTGCTGATGGCGAAATGATGCCAATTCACGTGATTTATGTGGACAACAAACCGGTTTATTTTAGCTGGTCAACCAATATACGTCCCTATTCGTTTAAAGTAGATAGTGGTTATCATCAAATAAAATTAAGAACCACTAATCGAAATATCACAATAGATAGTATGTATTTTAAAAAAGGCAAAAAGTTGATTTTTAGCCTAAATCAAAATAAACCGCATAAAAACATTACAATTCATCAAGCGGAAAATAAATTAAGCGACTACGAAAAGCATGATCTTTATAGATATATTATTCCTTATCGAAACAATTTTAAAGGGCGATACGCTTACTTGGAACAAGATAGCAACATCTATCTGCTAAATCCGAAATTAAAATACCAAAACAATAATTTGGCAGGACCTTTTGTTGGGAAACTCAATTTTCATTTACAGGATAGTATCTCAACAACATTTACTCATGAACCATTTTTCGAATATGAGTTTTTGCCATCGTTATTAAAAATGCGAAGTATTAAATCAGATAAATATCCCCCAAAATTAAAACATTACAAAGCAAATAGTTCTTTATCGGATGTTGTATTTACCAAAAATATGTTAGACAAGCAATGGAAAGAATATCTTGAGAATAGCAGATATTTGATAGCAAGATACAAATATCCCCACTTCACAAAAGAGGGTACAGGAAAATTGTTGTTCAAGTTTAAAGAAGATACTAAACCAACAAAAGAACTGCCTTTAAATGTTTTGGTCTTCAGATACGATAATCATCAATTTTTAAGAGTGTATCCCGGAAGTATCTCGACAATACATCAACTGCAACCGGGATATCACAAGCTAATATTCTTCTATTCCGGAGCAAAATATCATGTGGAAGATTCCATTGCAATAAAACCCAATGGCGTAAATTACTATCAATTTAAACGACCAACTACGTTTAAGAAAGATACTTTTGGCTTAAAGGTGAGCAATATTATTGAGGAAACCATATTTAAGCCAAGTCCTTATTATCAAGATGAAGAAAAAGAATTAAAGCGGATTTTTAATCTGTATCAACAAACGTTTAAATATACCGGAGATGGAAGTGTTATTAGCGGACATGTTTATAGTGAAGAAGACGGACTTCCTTTACCCGGAGTTGCAGTAGTAGTAAAAGGTACAACTTTTGGAACTACCACAGATATTGAAGGATGCTATTCCATTAAAGTACCTTCACGAAATAATATATTAAACTTTTCATTTATAGGTTGTCAGTCTAAAGATATACAAATAGGATACAATCATACCATTGATGTTACTTTAAGTAATAGTGTTAATAATTTAGAGGAAGTTGTGGTAGTGGCGTATGGTTCCGCAAAGAAAACTGCTTTTACCGGTTCGGTTGCTGCAAAATCAGCAGGTAATATTTCAAAAGGAATATTAAGTGTAAGCGGTAATATTTCAAAAAGTTTAGAAGGTAAAGTTGCGGGTATTGCAGTTGATAAGGAGAGCGGTGCAACTACAATTCGAATAAGAGGATGTGCGAGCATTAATTTTGATAAAGAACCGCTATATATTATCGATGGCAACATATACACAGGTAATATTTCAGATTTAGATCCTAAAATAATCAAGAACACATCGATTTTAAAAGGAGCCGAAGCCACCGCCATGTACGGAGTAAGAGGAGCCAATGGTGTTATTGTTATTGAAACAAAAACAGGAGAATTTAAGTCTGAGCAACAAGGAACTGAATTTGATGACACTTTCCTTAAAGCGGTAAGTCAAGCCAAATCAATACGCGATAATTTTTCAGATTATGCATTTTGGCAACCAAATTTAGTAACCGATAAAGAGGGAAAAGCAAGTTTCGAAACGGTATTTCCCGATGATGTTACCAGCTGGAAAACATTTTATCTTGCGATGAATGGCAATAAACAGTCTGGACAAACATCAGGGTTGATAAAATCGTATAAACCATTAATGGCACAGCTTACCATTCCGCGATTCTTGGTGCAGGGCGATACGACCTATGCAATTGGTAAAGTGCTAAACTATACCGCTGATTCCATAGAAGTGAAAAGAAAATTTGAGATCGATAGCATAGAAAAATTAAGCGGTTCAAAATTCTGCAATAAATCATTAATTGATACGCTGCCTGTTGTTGCATCGACCGACTCCTTGCAGTTAAAATATCAAATCGAAACAAAAGATAGTTATTTTGATGGCGAAAAAAGAACTATTCCTGTCCATAAAAAAGGACTTGAAAAGACCAAAGGAAAATTTTATGTATTGGATAGAGATACCACAATTCAAATGCAGTTTGATACGACATTGGAGGCAGTAAATCTTTATGCTCGTGCAGATATTTTAGATGTTATCGAAGATGAAATTAACTATTTAATTCGATACAAATATTTATGTAACGAGCAGATAGCCTCAAAATTAAAAGCTCTTTTGGCAGCAAAGACCATTGCAGAATACAAAGGGGAAGAATTTAAACAAAACAAAAAGGTAAAGAAGTTAATTAGACTGCTAAACAAAAGACAAAAAAAGAACCATTTATGGGGGTGGTGGAAAGACTCCGAAGAGAGTTTATGGATTAGTCTGCATGTACTCGAAGCCTTAATACAAGCAGAACAAATGGAGTATAAAACCGCCCTAAATAAATCGGATATAACTGAATTTTTAATTTGGGAAATAGAAAACACCAAAGATTTTAATCAGAAAATACGAATACTTAAAATACTTCATCTTTTAGGTGCAACGGCAAATTTTAAATCGTATATCTATGATTTGGAGCAAACAAAGGAAATATCGCTTAACGGATTGCTTCATATTATCAATTTAAAACAGCGTTATAATATGAAGTACAGTTTAGACGCTTTAGCTCCTTATAAAAAAACAACCCTGTTCGGTAATGTTTACTATTCTGATGAAAATAAAGCAGCCAACCTGCTGACAAGTGATATACAGAACACATTGCTTGTGTATAAAATTCTAAAAACCGATTCGAAAGAACATGCTAAAGAGTTAGATAAAATTAGAAATTATTTATTGGAAAAACGAAGTAATGGCTATTGGCAAAATACCTATGAATCGGCACAGATTATAGAAACCATATTGCCAGATTTATTGAAAAGTAAAACTAAATTGTCAAAACCTAAATTGACTTTAACGGGAGATATAAACAAAACTGTTTCGAAATTTCCTTTTGAGATGCAGGTAAAACCCCAACAAAAAATTAAGGTATCGAAAACAGGTGATTTCCCTGTTTATTTCACGACCTATCAAAAGTATTGGGACAATACACCTGATTTAAAACAAGGCGATTTTGAAATTACAACAAGTTTTGACAATAAACCAACAACAACTTTAACTGCGGGCAAAAAAGTAAAACTGATTGCTAAAATAACAGTTAAAAAAGATGCAGAATATGTAATGATAAATATTCCAATTCCGGGAGGCTGTTCGTATGCTGATAAAAATAGCTACCATCGAAATGAATCACATAGAGAATATTTTAAAAATGAAACAACAATTTTTTGTAGTTATCTGCATAAGGGAGAATATACTTTTGAGGTAGATTTATTGCCGCGATATTCGGGAACATATACCGTTAATCCTGCAAAAATTGAGTTGATGTATTTCCCAACTTTTAATGCAAACAATAAACTAAAAACAGTTAAGGTAAAATAAATACCAAATCTTATTTTTATATAGACATAAAACACTTCTGTTAAACAATAAGTTTGGTACTATATTTGAAGAAGATGTGGATAGGATACTAACCATATCCTCTTTCTGATTATTCATCAAAAAACAATCAATTATGAAAAAGTTTATTTTTATTTTATTTGTACTATTTAGTGCCATTGCATACGCACAAGAAGAAAAGAAACTCGATCAGATTTTCTTTGTAAATGGCGATGTTTTAAATGTTGAAATCAAGAAAATTGGAAACAACAATGTGGAATATGTGCTTCCGGAAACAACATTTTTAAATACTATAAATCAACACCGAATCTTAAAAATAAGATTTAGAGATGGTCAGGAACAGCATTTTAACAAGTTACAGTATGCTCCTAAATTATCAAAAAGAGAAATTGTAAAAAATAAGATTGCCATTTTACCTATTTCCTTTATTTGGGCAGAAGACGGTTCGGTTGATAGTCCCGAGAAAGCTCGTATAGCCCAACGCAAAGTATATAATTATCTGAAAGGCAGACTGGATAAAATTGAACCTCGAATATTACAAACACCACAAGAAACCAACGTACTTTTAAGGAAATCGGGAATTCAATTATCCGACCTAAATCAAATTCCTATTCAGGATTTACAAAGTTGCTTAGGCGTAGAATATATCCTTTTCGGAAATGTGGAGTATGTAACACAAAAGTACCAAGAAACAGAATTTGAAATTGATGAAAGAACCTCGGAAGGAGTAATATCAGAAAAAACAGCATATCATTATACCGTCTTTATTGACTTGTATAAAAATGAAAAAAATATCTATTCCAAAACAAGACGACCTCTACACCAATTAAAAAACAGTTGGCTGATTTGTTTTGAATATCTATTAAAACGTATGCCGATATATGATTAAAGAAATAAGACAACATTTCATAAAGTAAGTTCCATTAGCAAATGCACAAAATTACCGATATATTCTAAGCCATAACACATGGCTATTTATTTTTTAATTATTAGCCCTTAGATTAACTAACAATGTTTGATTGCTTCATTACTAATTGAAAAAACTTCTTTACCACAAAAGACAAATTTGAAAAAATATATTTGCGTAAAAAATATTTATACTATATTTATTCCTCGTAAAAATTAAAATTTATACCAATAATAAACACAATGAAAAAACTTTTAGCCGTTTTAATATTGACGACAACCATTTTAGGGTGTCAATCGCCAAAAGAAAAAGAGAGTAACTTTAGAACTCCCATTAAAACCGATATTCCCAAGCGTCCTGCCGGACAGAAAGATGTTATTAACCTAACAGCTCCTAAATTAGATGTGGTGCGTGTAGGTTTTATTGGCTTGGGAATGCGTGGTCCCGGAGCAGTAAAACGATTTATCTATATTCCCGGAACAAAAGTGATGGCTCTTTGCGATATTCGTCCCGAGCGAATTAATAAAGTACAAGAAATATTGGTAAAAGCAAAAAAACCTAAGGCTGCAACCTATTCGGGTAGCGAAGATGCGTGGAAGGAACTTTGCAACAGAAATGATATTGATTTGGTATATATCGCTACCGATTGGAAACATCATGTACCAATGGCACTCTATGCCATGGAAAAAGGCAAGCACGTGGCAGTAGAAGTTCCCGGAGCAATGACTTTAAAAGATATTTGGGCTTTAATCAACATGTCGGAAAAAACACGTAAACACTGCATGATGTTAGAGAATTGCGTGTACGATTTCTTTGAGCTAACCACCCTAAATATGGCTCAACACGGAGTCTTTGGCGAAATACTTCATGTTGAGGGTTCGTATATTCACAATTTAGAAGATTTTTGGGGTGCTTATTGGAACAATTGGCGTTTAGATTACAATCAAAAACATCGTGGCGATGTATATCCAACCCACGGCATGGGTCCTGCTTGTCAGCTTTTAGATTTACATCGTGGCGATAAAATGAATGTGTTGGTATCAATGGATACCAAAGCGGTAAATGGTCCTGCGTATGTTAAACACGCCACAGGAAAAGAGGTTACAAATTTTAAAAATGGCGACCACACCATGACCATGATTCGTACCGAGAAAGGAAAAACTATTCATATTCAACATGATGTAATGAATCCTCGCCCCTATACTCGTATGTATCAGCTTACCGGAACAAAAGGGTTTGCTAATAAATATCCTATTCAGGGTTACTTGTTACAACCTAAAAATATGACCAAAGATGTAAATCCCGACCACGAAAATTTAAGTGCTCACCAATGCGTTCCCGAAAAGGTAAAAAAAGCATTAATGGAAAAATATAAACATCCTATTCATAAAGAATTAGAGGAAATTGCCAAAAAAGTAGGCGGGCACGGTGGCATGGATTTTATTATGGATTACCGTTTGGTTTACTGCCTACGCAACGGATTACCTTTAGACATGGACGTTTACGACTTAGCTGAATGGTCGTGTTTAGCTCCTCTAAGTGCCATTTCTATTGAAAATGGTAATGCTCCGGTAGAAGTTCCCGACTTTACCCGTGGCAGTTGGAATAAAGTAAAAGCATATCGCCATGCTATGGTAAAAAAATAAATAGAAGTTTCTTAAAGAAAAAGGGCTTTCCAACATTTTTAGGAAAGCCCTTTTCTTTTTCTATAAACGGTATTACAATGTTCTTCCCGGATATTGCTTTAACGCAACATTTAAGGTTTCCATTGCTTTTGCTAAATCCTCTTTTTTCAATACGTAAGCAATACGCACTTCGTTTTTACCTAAACCTTTGGTAGCATAAAAACCCGATGCAGGAGCAACCATAACGGTTTGGTTATTGTACTCGAATTCTTCTAAAATCCATTGAGCAAATTTATCGGCATCGTCAATTGGCAACTTAACAACAGTGTAGAAAGCACCCTTTGGAGTAGGACAGTAAACACCTTCCATTTTGTTCAACTCGGCAACCATAAAATCACGACGACTGATATACTCGTTATAAACCTCTTCGAAATATTCTTTTGGGGTATCTAGCGATGCCTCTGCTGCAATCTGACCAAAAGCAGGAGGACATAAACGTGCCTGTGCAAATTTTAGTGCAGTTGCAATTACCTCTTTGTTTTTGGTAACCATGCAACCAACACGCACACCACACTCACTGTAACGTTTCGATACCGAATCCATCATAATTACATTTTGCTCCAACCCTTTTAAATTCATTGCAGAAAAATGTTCTTCGCCTCCGTAACAAAACTCACGATATACCTCATCGGAAAATAAGAATAAATCGTGTTTTAAAACCAATTTACTTAAAGTTTCTAACTCCTCTTTTGAGTACAAATATCCGGTAGGATTATTAGGATTACAAATTACAATTGCTTTGGTTTTTGGAGTAATCAATTCTTCAAAAGCCTCAATTGCAGGTAATGCAAAATCGTTATCGATACTTGATGTTACCGGCAC
>PDWI01010137.1_pt1 | contig 10609 bp, 12 predicted proteins | sample 1430891 | NCBI WGS metagenome assembly PDWI01 (sample SAMN01162508, study PRJNA174530) | Oral metagenome, whole genome shotgun sequencing project. | biome: Marine environment; feature: Marine mammal; material: Swab sample of the gingival sulcus; isolation source: swab sample of gingival sulcus... | reverse complement strand
GCACGTAAGGGCTTGAATGTAGCTATTGTTGCAGAAAGAATTGGGGGACAAGTGAATGAAACGGTGGGGATAGAAAATATTCCTTCTATAGTTAAAACTACAGGAGCTCAATTAGCTGATAATCTAAAAACGCACGTAGAAGATTATTCGATAGATATTTGTGAACAACGAATTGTTGAAAAAATTTCTCAAAGAGAAGATGGGAAAAAAGTTGTTTTAACATCTTTGAATGAAGAATTTATCACAGAGCAAGTAATTGTAGCAACAGGTGCAACATGGAGAAAGTTAGCAGTAAAAGGCGAAGAAGAGTATATTGGAAAAGGGGTTGCCTTTTGTCCTCACTGTGATGGTCCCTTCTTTAAAGGCCAGGATGTTGCAGTTGTAGGTGGAGGAAACTCTGGCGTTGAAGCTGCGATTGATTTGGCAGGTATTTGTACGAAAGTGAGTTTATTTGAATATTCAGACAATTTAAAAGCAGATACCGTTTTACAAAAGAAATTACGTTCTCTTGAAAACGTAAGCATCTATACGAATGTGGCAACAGATGAAATCTTAGGAGATGGTAAGAAAGTAACAGGAGTTCGCCTAAAACCTCATAATGGAGATGCTCCTATAGAATTAGCTTTGTCTGGTCTTTTTGTTCAAATTGGTCTTGTTCCAAAGACGGATTTTGTAGATGGAATAGTCGAGAGAAATCCTCGTAACGAAATTGTTATAGATGAATCTTGTAGAACAAGTGCAGAAGGTATTTATGCTGCGGGAGATTGTTCAACAGTTCCTTACAAACAAATTGTGATAGCTATGGGAGAAGGAGCAAAAGCTGCTTTAACAGCCTTTGATGATCGTATTCGTAAGAAATCATAGAAAAACCAAGTTCTATTCTTAAAAAGAGTTTTTACCTAAAGAGGGTAGAAACTCTTTTTTTTGTGTTCTATATAATTGCTATTCAATAACAAAGACAACACTTTGCATTGTTTTTGCCCACTTGTAAATAAATTTAGCATGAGAAGTAGCATTACGCACACACATATGGGAGCGAGGACTTGTCCCCAAGGTTTTAGAGTATTCAACGATTTTTTCATTGGGGTATACAGTTGCCATACCGTGTATATGAGCCCCTCCAGAAAAGCGAGACGCATAAGGGCAAAAACCTGCAATCTCATCTTTTGTTCCATTGATAAGATAAAACATCTTGTACTTTTTCTCTTGTATGGCAAAAGCTCCTAAGGGGGTGGGGAAGTAATAGGGGAGACTATCAATACCAGTAGAACAAGGTGTTAAGCTTATAACGTCCCAATGACGTGAAGAAGCCCTCTCAAGGCTTACTTGCGTTTGTTGTTTGCGATTAATGAAAATGGCTTGTTTGATGATGCAAGAATCCGCAAAAGCTTTCACAAATTTAGAGGGTGTATAGAAGCTGTCTTTTAAAGTTTTAGAATAAATAAGAGTATGGGTTTTTGTTTTATTTTTGATTGCAATAATAGCCCCATCTAATCCATAATATTGAGGTCTTTTATCTTTTATTTGTGCATAGAGGGGGATAGCTTGGTTGCGATTGTTCCCTAATCTGTCTTGAGAGCGGATACTGTCAATAACAGCTTTAATTGCTCTAGGTGAATAACCATTCCTGTTTTTATAGTTTTGGAGTACGCCCCAACGAGCACTGTTTTTATTTATTTCTTCTATAAGGGAAAGCCCTTTTCGGAGTTGCGACCAAGGCACTTGACGAATTTCTTTTTCGTATACATAAGCATCTCGAAGTTGATATTTACGAAAAGTAATTCTCTTATTAAGAAATATATGTTCAGGAGGTGACGCTTTTCGAAAATCTCCTTTAATAGGATTTTCTATAAGAGGGTAAGGGGTTTTTTGACAATCAAAAGAGAAGATGGAGAGAAGCAGTATAAAAAAAAGAGAACGGTACCAAAAATTATGTAGATAGGTGTTCTTCATTCTTTTAGCTCTTTCTTTTTATTTTTAATTGTTATTTTATACTAATAAACAAAGGTATAGACTTTGAGTGGATAAAAAAAAGAGTTCTCTTTTTAGGAGAACCCTTTAACAATAAACAGTAAAAATATAGTTTTTATTTTTCTTTCTTCTGAGACTCGTATTTATTCTTGCTTTCTCGTATCACTTTTTCTATGCTCTCTTTGGTAAAGTCTCCAAGGAAAGATAAGGCAACCATTTCATCGGCATCTTCTACGAGTAGGTGCAGAAGAGATTTTTCATTTTCATTGATATTGGAAATAATTCGTATGTTTTCTCCTTTTTCTTTGACATAGAAGAGCTGTTCATAAAGACTATTGCTCGGATCTAATGCAGGGGCAAAGACTTTTTTCATAAGAATAATGCCCTTTTTGTTAGAAGAGGTAAAGATATATAGGGAAGATACGGATTTTATGAGCTGGTTTATAGGGAAGTTGGAGGGAACATCTTCTCCAGAAAAACGAAGATTACTCATCTTAAGCATTGTGGGAGAGAGGTATACTACAGTAACATCATCATTGTCCATCAAGGCTGATAAATCTACTTTTTCTTGAGCAAAAGCAAAAGATGAGCAAAAAGAGAGACAGATGAGATAGCTAAAGATTTGTCTCAATAAAGGTCTGATTTTTTTTTGAGTTGCATCCATATATTAAACTTGTTTGTTTATTGTGTTGATTTTTATTTATTCGTAATAATTTAGGTTTTGCCAGTTCCCGTCATTTGAAGAGGGGAAGAGGGGATCCATCTGTTCAAAAGAGGTGGTGATAAAGCCGTTTGCTTCTTGTAGAGTAGAACTTGCTTGATAGTATTTCTCTCCACTTTTGTCAAAGCATTCATTGAGTATATTGAAAGCTCTTTCTGCTTGAAGATCAACTTCTTCTTGTCCTAAAGCCCTTCTATTTTGAAAAGAGTTTTCAGTAGTAGAAGTGTTGAAGAAAAAGAAGGCACCAATAACAAGGAGTAAGGGGAGAAGAGCTGCTATAGCCCATCGTTTCTGTCTAATGATTAGAGAGAATACGAGCTTATTCTCTTCCTTCTCTTTATGTAGCTTCTCAGAAGCAAAGCCTATGCTCTCAATGAGTTCTAGATCTTTCTGAAAAGGACTGTCAAGGGGTTGTTCAAGTAGTTTCAAATAAAGGTCGATCTCTTCTTGTGGAGAAGAGCTTCCTTCATAAAACTTTTCGAGTAATTGATGTATATCTTGTTGCTTCATTGCTGGGTCAATTTCTTAGATTATTTTTCAAATAAAGAATTTCTGGCTTCTTTTCGTAGTCTAGAAATAGTACTTCTAACAGTTGATTCTTGTAGTCCTAGTTTTTCTGCCGTTTCTGTGTTAGAAAGCATATCGTAATGTCGGAGACGGAATATGCTTTTTTGAGGTTCTTTTAAAGTTTCTACCCATTGTAAGAGACGCTCTGCACGATTTTTGTTTACTAAACTTTCATAAGGGGTGGGAGCATTGTCTTCTTGAAGTAGGAGAGCAAGTTCCCCTTTTTCACCTCTTTCCCTTTTTTGTATTCTTGGACTTTTTAGTATGTCTAAACATTTATTTCTAGTAATACGTATGGCAAAAGCTTTTGGGGATAGAATGTCAAGCAAGGTATCTCTTTGTTCCCATAGTTTGAGTAATATTTCTTGCGTAGTATCTTGAGCTAATTCGTCGTCGGCAAGTAAAGTCACACTCACCCTATAGATAACATCTCTTAGGGGAAGATATTTTTTGTTAAAAGTGACTCTATCCATTTACTTTTTTATTTCTTTCTACGAAAGTAGTATAGCTTTTTATATCTACTTCTTTTTGTCTTTATGAATAGGACGAACAGTGGGTAAAAATGTTGCAAGTTTTTTATAAAGTTTTGATTTTGTTTAAGAAAAGAGCTTTTATTTTGGTCATTCCAAAAAAAATAACTTACTTTGTACTCTGATTTGGAGATACTGTCTTCTTGGGTCTTTGGGTTGATGATGCTACACCCTGTTATAACAAGAAGAGGTTTCTTATTAAAATAGTATAAAAATTAAAAGATAATAGCGATATGTCAAAAGCGTGTCAAATAACAGGGAAGCGTGCGATTAAGGGTAACCACGTGTCGCACTCTAATCATCGTACAAAACGTACTTTTAATGTAAATTTATTCGAGAAGAAATTTTTCTGGGTTGAACAAGATTGTTGGATTCGATTGAAAGTTTCTGCAGATGGTCTTCGTCTTATTAATAAAGTAGGATTAGACGCTGCTTTAAAACGTGCTGCTGAAAAGGGCTATCTAGATTAATAATTCGTAATATAGAAGATTAGACAATGGCTAAGAAAGTAAAAGGAAATCGAGTACAAGTAATCCTCGAATGTACAGAGCATAAAGAAAGTGGAATGGCGGGAACATCTCGTTATATAACAACGAAAAATCGTAAAAATACAACTCAACGTTTAGAGTTGAAAAAGTACAATGCAGTACTAAAACGTTATACACTTCATAGAGAAATTAAATAAAAATAGGAGGAATATAAAATGGCAAAGAAATCCGTTGCAACGTTTAGAGGTGGGGTACAACAAGGCCGCACACACTCCAAAGTAATTAAAATGGTTAAGTCACCTAAAACAGGAGCTTATTGCTTTCAAGAAGAAATGGTGCTTAATGATGACGTAAAGGAGTTTTTTAAGTAAAAAAGAAGAAGTCATTTAATTAAGTCTTCTTATTAAAATAAGATGAGTGCGATTTACTTTTAGCAGGTAGGTCGCACTTTATTTATAAAAGGTATAATAGATATGAAATCAAAAATTTTATTTTTTCTGAATGTTTTTGTCATTTTGTTGATTTTGCATCTTTTCTTATTTTTTGTTTTTGAAAAAGATTATTCAGCTTATCTTATCCGTATTTTTATTTATACAGTAATTGGAAGCTTTTTGCATTCTATCTCTTGGAATTATTTAAAAATAAAGAAGAATGAAAAAGAGTAAATCTGTCTTTTGGTTTAAGCGTTATTTTGTGGATTCACTTAATGCAATGGCCATGGGATTGTTTGCATCTTTAATTATAGGATTGATTTTAAAGACGCTAGGAAATTTTCTAGCCCTACCATCTCTTGTTTATTGTGGCGAGATAGCTCAAAGAACATTGGGAGCTTGTGTAGCTGTGGCTATAGCTTTTGTTTTTGAAGCACCTCTTTTAGTACTTCTTTCCTCGGCAGTTGTGGGAATGTTGGCTTTTCCTACAGGAGGTCTGTTGGGTATTCTGATAGCTGTTCTTTGTGCAGTGGAAGTAGGGAAGTACGTGAGTGGTAAAACGGCTTTAGATATTTTTGTAAGTCCTTTATTGACTCTTCTTGTTGGATTTTTTGTAGGGAAGATAGTAGGACTTCCTATTCAGAAAGCGATGCATTCCATTCGTGAGTGGATTGATTATCTGACGCAGATTCAACCTTTCTTTATGAGTATTTTTCTGGCAATAAGTATGGGCTTACTATTGACTCTTCCTGTATCTAGTGCCGCAGTTGCAATTGCGATTTCACTAGAAGGTTTAGCAGGAGGGGCTGCAACAATAGGCTGTGTGGCTCAAATGATTGGCTTTGCAGTAATGAGTATAAGAGATAATAGATGGGGGATTGTTCTTAGTTTAGGCTTGGGAACGAGTATGTTGCAAATGCCGAATATTATAAAAAATCCTTTTGTACTTTTGCCTCCTATTCTAACGAGTGCGATATTGTCACCTATAGCTATTTTACTGTTTGAGATGAAAAATACGCCCTATGGTTCAGGTATGGGGACGAGTGGTCTAGTTGGACAGATAGGAACTTATGAAGCTATGGGGCAGAGTAGTTTTTCTATTTTATTAATAATTATTTTTCATTTATTAGCTCCAGCCTTCTTGTCTTGGCTTTTGTATCAGCTTTTTTATAAACTTGATTTTATCCAAAAAGGCGATTTAAAAATTAAGTTAAAGTGATAGGATTGCATTATCTTTGTTTCAATAAAAGAACAGAAAAAGCTTAATTTATGGCAAAAGAGATAAAAGAGCTAACTCCTAGGAGTGAAAGCTATTCTCAGTGGTATCAAGACCTAGTGACAAAGGCAGATTTAGCAGAAAACTCGGCAGTTAGAGGCTGTATGGTTATAAAACCTTATGGTTATGCTATTTGGGAGAAGATGCAGCAAGAGTTGGATCGACGTTTTAAAGAAACGGGTCATACAAATGCATATTTCCCCATTTTTATTCCCAAAAGTTATTTAAGTAGGGAGGCCGATCATGTAGAAGGTTTTGCAAAAGAATGTGCTGTTGTAACACACTATAGATTAAAGAATGCAGAAGATGGTAGTGGTGTAGTTGTAGATCCTGAAGCACGTTTAGAGGAAGAGTTAATTGTTCGTCCAACATCAGAAACGATTATTTGGAGTACGTATAAAAATTGGATTCAGAGTTATAGAGACTTGCCTATATTGTGTAATCAGTGGGCAAATGTTGTTCGTTGGGAAATGCGAACACGTCTTTTTTTACGTACGGCTGAATTCCTATGGCAAGAAGGACATACAGCTCATGCAACACGAGAGGAAGCTGTTCAAGAAGCAGAAAAGATGCTTGATGTTTATGCTGATTTTGCAGAAAAAGTTTTAGCTGTTCCTGTTGTTAGGGGGGTAAAAAGTGAAACAGAACGTTTTGCAGGAGCTATTGACACCTATACTATAGAAGCCTTAATGCAAGATGGAAAAGCGTTACAATCTGGGACTTCTCACTTCTTAGGTCAAAATTTTGCTAAAGCTTTTGATGTACAGTTTCTAAATAAAGAGGGGAAAAGAGAGTATGTTTGGGCTACTTCTTGGGGCGTATCGACTCGTCTTATGGGAGCCTTGATTATGTCGCATTCCGATGATAATGGTCTTGTATTGCCTCCATCACTAGCACCAATACAAGTTGTGATTGTTCCTATTTTTAAGAAGGAAGAAGATTTACAAAAAATAAGAACACGTTTAGAGCCTATCATTGCAGAATTAAAAGCAAAAGGGATAAGTGTTAAATTGGACGATTCGGATAATAAAAAACCTGGTTGGAAATTTGCAGAGTACGAATTGAAAGGAGTACCAGTACGACTTGCTATAGGAGGTCGAGATTTAGAAAATGGGACTATTGAAGTAGCACGTCGAGATACTTTGAGTAAAGAAACTTATGCATTGGAAGGTATAGCTTCTCGAATTGAAGACTTGTTAAAAGAAATTCAAGAAAATATCTATAAAAAAGCTTTAGATTTCCGTTTAGCTAATACAAGAGAGGTAAATTCGTATGAGGAGTTTAAAGAAGAGATAGAAAAAGGAGGCTTTATTCTAGCTCATTGGGATGGAACAGCTGAAACAGAAGCTCGTATCAAAGAAGAAACGAAAGCAACCATTCGCTGTATTCCATTAGAAGGAGATAAGACTGCTGGAAAGTGTATGCTTACAGGAGCCGATTCAAAGTGTAGAGTTCTTTTTGCAAGAGCTTATTAAATTAATAAGGGGGAAATATTCTATAAGCAAAAGGATGTTTCCCCTATTTTATATCTAAAAGAATAAGGCTAATACCTATAAAAACAAAATTACTTTTATTTAAAATAAAGCAGGAGTGAAAGAACAGAAAGATATGTTGATTGTATTATCAGGAGGTTTAGATAGTACAACGCTTTTATATGAGTATAAAGAGAGGATAGCTATGGCTATTACTTTTGATTATGGCTCTAAGCATAATGCGTCAGAAATCTTTTTTGCTCAAGAACACACAAAAAAAATGGGTATAGAGCATCTTATTATTCCCTTGCAGTTTATAAATACTTATTTTAAGAGTGATCTTTTGCAAAGTGGGGGGGCTATTCCTCAAGGCGAATATTCGCAAGACAATATGAAATCAACAGTTGTCCCTTTCCGTAATGGGATTATGTTGAGTATTGCAGCAGGTATTGCTGAGAGTAATGATTTGAGTTCAATTTTGATAGCAAATCATTTTGGAGATCATCAGATTTATCCCGATTGTCGCTCTTCTTTTATTGAGCCAATGAGCCAAGCAATAGGGCAAGGAACGAGTAATAATATCCAACTTTTAGCTCCGTATACCGATATAAATAAAGAAGACATTGTGCGAAAAGGTTTAGTGTTAGGAATTGACTATTCAAGGACTTGGAGTTGTTACGAAGGGGGAGAGCAACAATGTGGAGTATGTGCAACTTGTCTTGAACGAAAGGGAAGTTTTACCAAGATTGGAGCTAAAGACCCAACTGTATATAAAGAGTAAAAGTAGATGGCCGTACCAGAAAAAATACAAATACCTGACACAGAAAATGTGGAGATGTCCTATTTACTACGTCTTGTTGAAGAAACTTCAAAGAGTGTTTTTTTAACAGGAAAGGCAGGAACAGGTAAGAGTACACTTTTACGACATATTAGTAAAACAACAAAGAAAAAGCATGTCATCCTTGCTCCAACAGGAGTTTCAGCACTCAATGCAGGGGGGCAAACGCTTCACTCATTTTTTCGTCTACCTTTTGGTCCAATTCCTCCCGGAGACAAGAATTTATTAGTAGAATCTCTAAAGAAGTTACGTAAAGAACAGCGAAAATTAATTGCTTCATTAGAACTCATTATTATAGATGAGGTTTCAATGGTTAGAGCAGATATAGTAGATGCAATAGATTTTATATTACGAACGATAAGGAAGCGACTTCATCAACCTTTTGGAGGAATACAGATGTTATTTGTTGGAGATTTATATCAATTAGAGCCTGTAATAAGAAGGGAGGATGAGCAAATCTTGTCAAAGTTTTATACTCACTGTTTTTATTATGATGCTTTAGCTTTTATTGAGAATGCTCCCATTATTGTAGAACTTACCAAAGTTTATAGGCAGAAAGATAGGCACTTTGTTGAAGTTTTAGATCGTATTCGTACGGGAAAAGTTACTGATGAGGACGTTACTTTATTGAATAATCGTACTTCTTCTAGTCAACAGGATTTCTTATCCAAAGAATGTTTGAATGTAACTCTTACGACACGAAGAGATAGTGCTCGTAGAATAAATGATGAGAAGTTGCACGAGTTGGAAGGTGAATTGCTTTCTTTAGAGGGGGAGGTAAAAGGAGACTTCTCAGAATCCATACTTCCCACAGAATATATTCTTAATTTAAAAGAAGGAGCTCAGGTAATGTTTGTCGCAAATGACTCAGACCATCAGTGGGTTAATGGAACTTTAGGCTATTTTGAGGACTATGATCCAGATTTAGATGTTTTATCAATTCGTTTAGAAAATGGAGAATATTGTACTGTCTCATCTTATACTTGGGAAAACAAGAAGTATATTTTAAATGAGGAAACGGAAAAAGTTGAAGAAGAAGTGATGGGTTCTTTTTCACAATTTCCTATCAAATTAGCATGGGCTATAACAGTGCATAAGAGTCAAGGTTTAACCTTTGAAAATGTTACGATTGATTTTTTTGGAGGGACTTTTGCAGCGGGTCAGGCTTATGTTGCCTTGAGTCGTTGTCGCTCTTTAGAAGGAATGACTCTCTTGCGTCCTTTTATGAAACAAGATGTTTTGGTTCGTCCTGAAGTTCAAGCTTATTATGAAAAAGCTGCAACTACAGAAATATTTCAAGAAACTTTAGATGAAGGTTTGGCTCTTAACTATTATACAGAAGCCGTAAAGAGTTTTAATAATAAAGATTGGCAAAACGCTTTGCGTTCATTCAAAAAAGGGTTTTTAATAAAAGATTTTGCTGTAGTTCCTATTTGGAAGAGAATGTTTTTCTCCAAGCTTACAGATATTTTAGAGGTAATCGAAGAGGCCGAGAAAAAGAAAGAAGCTTTAAGAGAGAGTGAAGAACGTATGAAGATAATTGCTCAGGATTTGGTTGAACTGGGGAAAGCGTCGGAAGAAGACTTTGGGGGAGAAGTTCGAGCGATAGATTTTTATACGAAAGCTTTGAATTTTGATCCTGAAAATATTGACGCTCTGCTTAATAAAGCAAGATTGTTAGAAAATTTGTTATCATCTCAAGAGTTGATAGACTTTCTGACTCCGTATAAATCGGTTTTTCTTGAGAATAAGATTTTTTTACATCAATTAGCTAAAGCTTATAAAAAGCAAATGCAATGGCAAAAAGCATACGAAATATTGTTCCCGCTTTCTGTTGAGACATCAATGGATCCGGACTTGATAAAAACTATGATAGAAATTGCTCAAGAGCTTGAAAAAAAAGAAGAAATAAGCCGTTTAAAGAAGCGTTTGACCTATTTAAAGAGAAAAGGTATAAAGGTCTAAGTAGAGTAATCTTTAATCTTTGAGAATTATTTTTCTTCTTATATATTGTATCTATTTATAAAATGTATTACTTTTGGTTTCTAGATGGCATATTTTAAGGAGTAAAATCAAAAACGCCTGAAAAGATGCTTACTAAAAATGAAGAAAAGAATAAAAAATAATAATAGTATTAAATCTAACAGTAATTAAAATGAAAAGATTTTTTGCGACACTTGCCTGTATGGCCATGATGTCAATGAGTTTTACCTCTTCTATATGGGCTCAAGCTCCAGCAGAACAAAATGCAACAGAAGAAACTGCACAAAATGAAACAACAACAGAAGCTACTCAAGAAGAAGCTCCTGCAGTTG
>PDWI01010136.1_pt1 | contig 10610 bp, 9 predicted proteins | sample 1430891 | NCBI WGS metagenome assembly PDWI01 (sample SAMN01162508, study PRJNA174530) | Oral metagenome, whole genome shotgun sequencing project. | biome: Marine environment; feature: Marine mammal; material: Swab sample of the gingival sulcus; isolation source: swab sample of gingival sulcus... | reverse complement strand
CTCCATCTACAAGTGTTTTAATATCTCCATAATACCTCAAAGGATATCCATAATCCCACCAAGAAATAACATAATCTTCCCTTGAAGCTATCTTTTTAAGTTTATCTATAGAGCCAACTTCATACTTGTTAAACACAGTCGGCACTCTATAATCTTTTACATGTAGAATATTTGGAGCTAATGCTATAAGTGTAAATATGCTCACAAATGCGTATTTTGCAACCTTATTATCCAACAACTCGCTCAACTTAATAAGCAAATAACCAAATCCTAAAGCCATCCAAGGAACTGCATATACAGTAAATCTAAGACCGCTTTTGTAAGCTATAAATCCAAGAGCTACCATAGGAAGCGATAAAAGTACAATTCTATGTTTAAAGCAAAGATACATGTAGCCAATAAGCGATACGAAAAATAGTATTATATTGCCACTAATTCGGTTTGCAAATTCATCAAACGGAATAGCACTTGCCTCTCTTACAGTTTGATGAGATGTGAAGAAAAAAAGTTTTATATCTCCACCTATTTCTAAGACTTCATCTCTAAAAACATAACTTCCTAATTGAGACAAAACTGATTCTAAAACCCCACTTCCCAAAAATAAAACTAATGAACACAAAAACATAATAAAAATAATTTTTTCATTAAAATCTTTTTTAAAAAACAAAATATACAAAATAAATAAAACAATAAGTTTTAATCCTACATGCAAAAAAGAGCTTGCAATAAAAGCAAGAATCAACAATTTATAAAAATATAGATAATCATCATGGATAAATCCTAAATTTTTACATTTTTGCAAATGCTCACAAAGCTTTTGTTTTTTTTCAGCTCTTTTACTCAAAAATATACTCAAAATACAATACACGAATAATAGTGCTATAAAAGCTGACATTAAAGAATAAGAAGCTATATACCACCAAGAATATATCAATATACTAACAGAACCAATAAAGGCAAAATGCAAACTTTTTTCTTGAATAGATAGTATAAAAAAGTATAATACAAACATAGGAAATACAATATTTAACATATCTGTATCATAATAACCTGCCATGGTTCTATTGTAATAACTCCAGGCGATAGAGCCTAAAAGCGCAGCTATAAAACCTACTTCTGCATTTTTTAATCTTTTACCTATTAAAATTAGAGGAATTACAATTAACGAACTTAAAAAAGCTGGAAGATAAAGAATAACACTCTCAAAACTAAATGGCAAAATCTTTGCAAAAAATGCAGTCAAAAGGGATGTTGGAGAATCAATAGGAGAAAAATCATTTGCCTCATGTGCACCCTTTAAAGCATCCCTTGCGCCTTCAGCATAGTAGTAACCGTCATTTGTATTGATCATCAAATGACCATTCCAAAAAAAATCATCTACAGAACTAAACTGATAGACCCAAATCATCCTAACGCCAACACTAAAAATAAATGCTAAAAGTATATACATTAGCATCTTTTTATCAAAACTTTTTACCATTGAAAACCTTTTGTGAATTAATAAGTGTATTATACCTAAAATATTTTAATGTTCAAATTCGGGCACAATTTGTTTTAAAATTTTTATCTTTGTGTCACTTTTTGTTAATAAATCTATATCTTGATTTAATTTATCGATATTACATGTAGTATTTTTTGCTATGGTTATGGAGTTATATTTAGTTTTAAGTTCACTTTCATCTAAAAGTAGCTCCTCATAAAGCTTTTCACCAGGTCTTAAACCAGTAAAAGTTATGCCGATACCCTCTTTTCCACTTAAGTCTATCATCTTTTGTGCAAGATCCACTATTTTTACAGGCTCACCCATATCCAAAATAAATATTTCCCCACCTTTTCCTAGGCTTCCAGCTTGCAAAACTAGCTCACAAGCTTCAGGTATAAGCATAAAATACCTTGTTATATCCTTGTGAGTTACTGTGATATTTTCCCCTTTTTGGATTTGAGATTTAAACTTTGGTATCACACTTCCACTTGAACCTAAAACATTGCCAAACCTCACACATACTATCTCGGTTTTATCTGAACTAACATTTTGCGCATAAAGCTCACAAACTCGTTTCGTTGCTCCCATCACATTTGTTGGACGAACAGCTTTATCAGTAGATATAAAGACAAATTTTGAAATTTCATATTTGATAGCTAAATCTATCACATTTTTCGTGCCTATTATGTTATTTTCTATAGCCTCAGAAATATTTTCTTCCACCAAAGGCACATGTTTATAAGCAGCTGCATGGATGATGATATCCGGTTTATGAGTTTTTATAGTTTCATCTAAACGTTTTTTATCAACAACATTTTGCAAAAGTAGATGATATTTACATGTAGATATCTCTTCACCTATTTGATATAGATTAAATTCGCTATTGTCGATTAAAATAAGCTCGCTTGCTTCATATTTTATACATTGCCTTACTATTTCGCTTCCTATGCTCCCGCCTGCTCCAGTGATAAGAATTTTTTTATCTTTTATAAATGAAGCGATTTGCTTTTTATCTAAATCTTTTGGATTTCTAGCCAATAACTCTTCAACTGATATATCTTTTAGCTGTTTTGAAAAACTCTCCACATTTAATATTTTTGCTAAACTTGGCAATATTTTTATACGTTTAAAACAAGAATTTAACTCTTTTAATATCTCGTTGATTCTCACTTTTTTAACACTCGGCATCGCAATAACAAGCAAATCAAACTTACTACTTTTAGCTAAAGCTTTAAACTTTTCACTTGAGATAATCTTCACCCCATCGATGCTTCTTTTTTGCATTGCCTTATCATCATCTATAAAATATTTTATCTTATATTTGCTAATTCTAAATTCATCTAAAAGTTTACTACCAGCCTTGCCAGCACCATATATCACTAAAGATTTTGTCTTTTTGATCTCACTTTTATTGATATAATAATGATAAGCATACATGCAAAAACTGATACTAACTAGATAAGTTAATGCTTCGTTGAATAAAAATGAAATCCAAATATGTCCATAAAAAATACCACTATAAAAAATAAAAGGAACTGCCACAACACAAGTTTTTATCAAAAAAGTTTTAGGTGTAGCCTTACTCCAAGAAAGGGAATAATCTTTAAATAGTAAAAAAGACGCCACCATACGAAAAGCGATAATAACAGCTAAAACATACCATAACAACTCATCATGAAAAACAAAAGTAGTCCATATAAAGCTACATGTAGAAAGAAAGATAATTACTAAAAAATTTAAAAATATTTTACTTGAATACATATTAAAAATCTCCAATATTATACAAAACTTTTTTTGCTATCAATAAATTTCATAACAATTTGTAACAAAATAATGCTTAAAATAAACGAAACAAAAACATTTGATACAAAATATACTAGCAAAAATATTATTACATTTAACCCAATCGAGTAATTTGTAACTTTAAAGTGACTCCAATTAGCTTGAGTTAATCTCTGATAAGCATGTTTTTTATGTGGTTTACTTAAAACTTCTCCATTAAATTTACGTCTTATTAAAGTAACAGTAGCATCAAACCAAAATAGACCAAAAAGAGTTATCAAAATCCATAAATTTAAAGGGTTTTTATCCGCATAATATATAGTTAAAATAGCTATATTATAACCTAACAATGTACTTCCAACATCACCCATGAATATCTTAGCCTTATTCCAGTTCCAAAATAAAAACCCTAGCACACAAACTACTAACACCATAAAAACTAAATCATTGAAAACAATAAAACCAGACAACCCCAAAAATATAAACTCACTTCCCACATATCCATTTATGCCATCAATAAAATTTGTAAGATTAACAAACCATACAATCATCAAAAGTGCAAATATATTTAAAATCAAAAAGTTTGAAATATCAAATAAGCCAAAAGTTAAAGTATCTAAACCACCCAAAAAATATAATCCCAAAATTGCTACAAAAAATTGAACAAAAAGCCTTATTTTTGGACTTAAATCATATATATCATCTATTAAACTAACCGCACTAATAATAATACCAACAAACAATGCATAAAAAAGATTTGCATCAATTTTATCTTGTAAAAAAAGATAAACCAAACCCATAAACCACGTTATCGCTATGGCTATACCTCCGCCATGGGGCGTTGGAACCTCATGGGAACTTCGTTCATTAACATGGGCAAAAAGTGATTTTTTAATAGCATAATTTTTAATCAACCACGTTAATATAAATGAGAGCAAAAATAATACTATATATATCAATTTTGTTTCGCCTTTATCATATATTTTATGCCTTCCTCAACGGTGTATGGATTTTCAAATTTTAACTTTTTCTTAGCTAAAGCATTATCTATAATTAAATTACCATAAAGTTTTTTGTGCAAACTTGGTTTTAGCTTTTTTAAAAACAATTCAAAAAATGGCATTTTAATTAGATATATTTTTTTGTTTAAATTTTTTGATATGGTTTTTATTAGCCCAGTTGTGCTCAAAGGAGTATCGTCGCTTGTAAGAAAAATCCCTTTTTGTTTATGAAGTATAATTTTTTCAATGATGGCACATAAATTTCCAATATATATAAAACTTCGTTTGTTTTGCGTATCATAAAAGGGTAATATTGGACTTTTTTTTATAAGGTTAATTAGCTTTAAAATATTGCCAGGAGCATTTTTTCCATAAACCATAGGAATTCGTATGATATTTACAATAAAATCTTCATCACTTAAATCAAGCAGGCATTTTTCAGCCTCATACTTACTTTTTCCATAATTTGTAGATGGATTACATGTGGTAGTTGTATCAATAGATTCTACATTTTCCCCATAAACAGCAACACTACTTATAAAAATAAACTGTTTTACTCCATTTTTTTTTGCCAATTTTGCAAGTTTGATTGGATAATCCACATTTGTTTGCTTATACTTTTCATAAGGGTGAAACTTTTTTTGATGAACAAGTGCCGCACAATGCAAAATTAACTCAACATTATCAAAATTAATTGTTTCAATTTTTTCATTTAACAAAGAGAAGCTTTTAAACTCATATCTGTTTTTATTTCTTTCAATAAAGCTACTTCCTATATAACCACTACTTCCCGTAACCAATACTTTTTTCATTTTTGTTGCCTATATTTTATTAAGCCATTCACGACATAATGAATAAAATAATAAATGCTATTAAATATATTTAATCCCTCAACTTCCCTATAAATTTTCCAAGTATATCTTGCCGCCTTTAATTTATTTGAAGAAACAGAATTATTCACAATTCTATAAGTAGCCAGTGGCTCAATAATTCCCATTGCATAATCAATATTTTTTAATATCTTTAGCCATAATATATAATCTTCATGTCCCATATTCTCCATATACATTTTTCCTAGCATCTTAACGTCATAAACAACTGTCAAACAACCCACGCTAGAAGTTTTTAACATTCTTTCATAGTTTATTTTATCTTTTGTTATAAATGTCCCTAAACTTTTTCCTTTTTCGTCCATTAAATCATAAGAACTATAAGTAAACGCTAAATTATTTTCTTTCATAAATCTAATTTGCTTTTCTAGCTTATTTTCATACCATAAATCATCAGCATCCAAAAAAGCAATATAGCGCCCCTTAGCTTCTTTTATTGCAGTATTTCTAGCAATTGCCGGTCCGCTATTTACTTTTAATTTTAAAAACTTAATTCGACTATCTTTTTTGCAATATTTAATTACAATCTTATCTGAATTATCTGGACTTACATCATCAACTATAATCATCTCCCAATTTGTATATGTTTGACGCAAAACCGACTCGATAGTTTGAGATATAAATTTTTCTGATTTATACAAAGGGGTTATTATAGATACTAAATCACCGCTCATCATAAATCCTATAATCTACCATGGTATCAAAAAATACTACATGTGATTTATATTTTTGCTTGGTTGCCTCATCGGGCATAGCTAAATAATCACCATAAGTATGAGTTAAATATTTTTCTATCTCCTCAAAAACAGGCAGCTTTAAATGTCCATATTTAACCAATCTAGCTTTACCGCACCAACCACAAGGAAAACATACTAAGTTTAAATTTGCCAATTTCCCAAAACCAAACAAGTCCGCTACACTATTTGGCTTATCTACATTGGCATTTACTATTGATATAAGTATTTTTTTTACAAATGATGGCACAACAATTTTAGAGATTAACATCAAAACTTTTACCAAAAAACCAGCTTTTATATAACCCTTGTCCGCTAAACTTCTAATAACTAAAAATCTAGCAGATATATATTTTACGTATTGTAAAATTTTATTTGAAGGCATATCATATAAACAAAAAATATCTATATAAAATCCTTTGTGCATATTCCTATCTTTAGTATCTTCTTCATGATAAGTAGTCCCATTCATTCTTAGTTTTGAAAAAAATAGTGGCCACTCTTTGGTATTTTCTTTTTGTAGATAAAATTTTTCTGTATCCAAATTTTCTGATGCTACCATAATAAACTTATCGTAGTTTTCCTTAGTTAAGTACACATCAAAATCGTCATCCCAAGGAATTGGTCCTTCATGACGCATAGCTCCTATTGCATTACCGCCACATAGATAATAAACAATATCATGTTTTTTACAAAAACCATCAAAATACTCTATCAATTCATATAATTTTTCTTGTATTTGCAATATTTTCTCATCACTCATCTTCCATCCTATCGTTTGGATACTTACTTAACAACTGCTCATACTCCTCAATAGTATCAATCTCATACCAACTATCACATGTAATTTGTTGAATTTTAACATCTAAGTTATTTAAATTTTCTTTTACAATATTATCCCAATATAAATTTTTCCAAACTTGTACGTTATTTTGTATTTTTTCTTTAAGCTTGCAAGATAATAAATCCGCATCCTTTTTTGTCCAATAAGAAACACCGCTCATTATATAATCAAGACCGTTTGAATCATAAATATCATAAATTCTATTTTGCTTGTCAAACTTCAATGCCCATTCTTTAAAAGTATTTTTTTTACCTGAAAAATACAGTGATGTTTTAGGTGTATGCAATAAAAAATTATTTGACATAAAAATATCAGCGTCTATCACATAGGAATCTGCTAATTTATCTACAACTAATTTCATTGTATAAATATTATTATATACATCATAAAACTCATTAAATACAATTTTAACATCATATTTATCTTTTAGGTAAGCAAATTTCTCCGCTAAATAACCTACCACCACAACAATATCTTTTATCTTTAATTCCTTTAGATATTCTATTTGGGTTTCTATTAACGGCTTATTGTTTATTTTAATCAAAGATTTTGGCATTGTGAGAGTTATGGGTCTTAGCCTACTTCCAACACCTGCAGCTAAAATAATCGCTCTCATACTATCTCTTTTTCATCTTTGAGCACAAATAAAGCACCTAATAAAATCCCACAAATAAACATTATAGTAGAAATTTTCAAACTTACACCACTCCAAATATATCCTAACAACACAATCCAAAAACCATAGGTTATATTTAACATCATGGCACGAATAGGCTTAATAAGGCTTATAGCTTTATAATATGTCACATAAGAGAGCATTGAGGACAAAACTATCACTATGATAATAATTACAAAATCAATCTGCGGAAATACCTTCAAAAAACCGTCATAATCAATATCAAAAAATAATAATAAAATCAAATAACCCAAACTGGAACCAACTTGTCTAAAAAAGTATGCAATAGAGGATGGAAGCTGATTCATAACATAAGAAGAGAGAACGATTTCACCTCCCCAACTCAATGCACAAATAATAGCAAGTCCAATTCCAAATAGCGAAAACTGAGAGCTTTGAACATCCAAACTTAATAAAATTACACAAGCTATAGACAACACAATGCCCACAATTCCAAGCTTACTTACATAATCTTTTAAAAAAATAAATGATAAAAATGCTCCAAATACAGGGTATGAGGATGAAATAGGAGCCGCATATCCAACTCCGATATAAGAAATAGATTGAAGATAAGACAGCATTCCAATAGGACCACCTATTACTCCGGCTAAAACTACCAATCCCTTCAATTTAGCATGTTTCCTGTTTAAAATAGCTGCACTTTTTATCTTATAGTGAGATAGGGCACTTAAAATCAACGATGAAAACTCAACAATAAACAAAAACAATAAAATAACACTCAAAGCTGTAGTTATGGGATAATTTATGTTTAATTGTTCATAAGCAATACCGGTAACTCCCCATAAAAAACCGGATATTAACCCATATATATATCCACTATATTTCACAAAAAAACTCTTTATATTCACAATTTTTCATAAATAAAATTGCCCTTTGTATTCTCATCTCCCCATAATCACCAAAAAATTCATTGTTTTCTTCTTTAACCAATGTCCAAACAAACCAAAGAACATCTTGCACAAATTTATATAATGCGATTCTCTTAACTTCTTCTTTATAATCAAGCTTATCAAAATAGTGTTGCAAAAAAAACTTTTCTTCTTCCTTATCTAATCTTGCTTCAACAAATAGTGCTGCGATATCAAACATAGGATCATTCATTCCCGAATACTCCCAATCAATAAAATATACTTTTTCATCTTTCAATAAAATATTTTCCGGAACAAGATCATTATGACAAGCAACCGATACAACACTACTTTCACTTAAATATTTTTTTACATTCTCAAAAAAATTTATAAGTTGAGGCATAATAACACTATATTCATAAAATAATTGTTTATTTTTTAATAAATTAATATATTTATCAAATTCACAAAAAACTTGAAATTTTCCTTTTAATTCTATATTTTCACTATGCAATTCTTTTACTTTTAGAGCAATCTGTTTTAAATTTGATAAATCTCTAATTGTTTTATGATCTAAAGCTTCACTATTTTGCAAGTACTTAGTTATCTTAACACCAGACTTTGCATCAAAAAAACAAGTTTGCACATTAAATCCCTTTTGAGACATAATTAAACTATTTACAGCTTCATGATCTCTATTGATAAAATTTTCTGTCATTGCACCGGGCAATCTAACAACCAAAGAATAATCTTTATCTTCAAAAGAAACCAAATAATTTTTATTTGTCATTCCGCCTAAAAACGAAATGTTTAAAACACGGCTTGATGTTAGATTAAAAACTTTTTTAACGATCTCCTCTACTTTTTTGATATTATCACCCATACTGCTTTATTCCTTTACAACTATAAAAAAAACTTTTAAACACAGCTATAATCCTTGTTAAGACAAAAACTTTACTATACCTTTTGCTAAATAAGAGCTTACCGTACTTCTTCATCAAATATAAAGAGGTTTTAAACTCCTTTTTTAGTTCTATTTTACTCCGCGTAGCAGAACCTAATCTTTCATATATAAAATAACAAGTATCATTAGAAGTTTTTCCCATGGAAGATATATTTTTAGATATCATTGCCATAAATAAAGAATCTTCACCTTTTACCACGCTCTCATCAAATCTAATATCGCCAATCATTTTACGATGAAGCATTTTTGCCCAAGGAGAAGAACAGTATTTTCTTATTTTCAAAACCGAAGCTTCAGTATCTTTAAGTCCTTGAAAAAAGTTACTAAGACGATGATCTTTAGTATTTCTTAAATCTTTATCAAAAGTTTTTATATTCGTTATTCCCATATTTTTTTCACCGGTTACTTGCAATAAGTTTTCCAAATAATTTTCACTAACCACATCATCATCATCTATAAATACTACATATTCCTCACATGAACTATCTATGAGATAATTTCTTGCCCTTGAAACTCCGGTCCTTTTACAATACATGTATTTATATTTAAAGTTTATATTGTTTAACAAACTTAAAATATACGTCTCGTAAGGATTTTGCTCCCCATTTAAACAAATATAGACACAAAACCGTTCTTTAGATAAGGTTTGTCTTTCCAAAGATAGCAAACATTTCTCCAAATACTCTTTTGGTTTGTATGTAGGAATCAGCACTGCAACATTTTTCAATTGATTTCCTTTTTGATTTGCTGTAAAAATTCTACTGATATTTTCGCACACTTTAAACTTTCCAACGGAATACTTGCTATCTCGCATGGAGATATATTTGCTAAACATTTTTTTATATCTTTTGCGCTATTATCACAAAAAATAAATCGTTCAAATTTACTAAGATATAAATATATCTCATCTTTATGTTCACCATCTAGTATTATCAAAATTGGTTTATTTGTTGATGCATAGTGATATATTTTTCCGGGTATTTGCGTACCTTTTTTATTTAATATACATACAAGTATATCAATATCATTTATTAATTCATCTATTTTGGTCTTTGGCAATCTGTCATATATTTTAATAGTTTTGGTTTGAGAATAGTTTTTGTCTGAACTGCCTGCTATTATTAAATTTAAATTCTCCTCTTTACATGTAGTATAAAGATTTTCAATATTTCTCACACTGTTTTTGTAATCACCAAAATATCCTAATTTTAATAACTTAGGGTTGATTTTTTTATTATCATAAATCTGTTCTTTGACATAAGGCATTGGCAACCAAGCCATCTTATCTGCTATGCTTTTGAATATTTTTTTCTGCTCATTAAGAGTGAGAGGAGAAACATAAATAATTCTATCCGCATTTTGCAATA
>PDWI01010135.1_pt1 | contig 10610 bp, 8 predicted proteins | sample 1430891 | NCBI WGS metagenome assembly PDWI01 (sample SAMN01162508, study PRJNA174530) | Oral metagenome, whole genome shotgun sequencing project. | biome: Marine environment; feature: Marine mammal; material: Swab sample of the gingival sulcus; isolation source: swab sample of gingival sulcus... | reverse complement strand
AGAGGGTTATATTTGGGGTGGTAATTTGGCGATTGGTCATCGTCATTTAGATGGCTATGATTTTCTGTTTGGTTCATCAGGATCAACAAGAGAAAAAGCCACCATGACTGTCAAGGTTTTAAAGAATAAAAAGCCTTTGCAAGCTGTTTCTTTTGAAGTTGATGCTTATAGTTTGAACGGTGTTTCTTTTAAATGGCTCAATACTAATAAGGGTCTTAAGGGTGTTGACAATATATTGGTCGCTGAAGTTAGTGGAGAGGCTTGTGGCATACCCTCTTATACACAATATATGGTTTGGCACAACAAAAAACTAACCCCACTACCCATACTAATGAGTGTTAGTGATGCAGGTATATTCTATCATAGTGAATATTTTGTTTTTCCTAGTGATAAAAACGGTAAAGCAAATCAGATTATTTTAACAACCGATGAAGGCATGGCTAAAGATACAGACATAGATACAGATACAACTATGGGTTATGAAGAACCAGAATTTGACACTACAAAAACTAAGCAGGTTTTTTATTTTAATAATAGAAATGGTAAAATAACGATAAAGAAAAAATGATGAGATAGGTTAAAAAAGGATTGAATGGAATCAAAAAACAGAAAACGTATTAAACTTGCTAAAAGAGAATGTAGAGAACGCCTTATTGTTGATAAAAGCAAATGGGGTGCTAATGAAAATACTTATAGATTAGCTCCTAACTATTACTATGATATAGTCTATACTTGTGTTGATTGTGGCAGGCAGGAAATATGGAAAAAAGAAAGGCAAAAATATTTTTTTGAAAAAATAGGTGGAAATACCAATTCAAGAGCAGTACGTTGCCGAATTTGTTCTGCTCATGTTCAGGCATTAAAAGAAGAACAAAAGCGACATATGGCAGAAATGGCAAAGAAAAAACCACACCCACATGAGGCATTTTTTAACAAAAAATATTAGCTAATACAGACATGTATCACGAATTGAAGAATAACACCCATAAAACTTTAAATCAAAAAACAATAAACAGGAAAAACAAACAACATTATGATTAGACATCAATACATCATCGGTGATTTACAAGGTTGTTATGATGCCTTTGTTCGTTTGCTTGATGAAATAAAATTTGATCCTAAAAAAGATAAAATATGGCTAGCAGGTGATTTAGTTGCTCGTGGTGAGGATTCATTAAGCACACTACGCAAAGTGAAAGCATTGCATGAGCAAGGCTGTGCCGAAACTGTATTGGGCAATCATGATATTAATCTGATTGCGGTATGGCGTGGGGTAGCAAAAGCGAAGAAAAAAGATAAAACGCTAGATTTGTTAAATGCAAAAGATACCGATGAGTTGTTAGAATGGTTACGCAAACAACCGTTATTGTTGCAACCAAATAAACAAAGTATTATCACTCATGCAGGTATTCCGCCACATTGGTCAACGACTCAAGCAAAAGGTTATGCCAAGGAGGTAGAGACTGCTTTGCAGGAAAAGTTAAGTAAGCTGGATAAGTTATTGCCTCAGTTGTATAGTCGTGAGGCAGATGTTTGGTCGGAAAGTTTGACAGGGGCGACAAGACTGCGAGCGATTACCAATTATTTTACTCGTATGCGACTCTGTGATAAGCGAGGTAATTTAGAGTTTGAGTTTAAGTCTAGCTTAGATGATGCGATGCCGAGTGGTTTTCGTCCGTGGTTTGAGTGGTCGGTTAAACGCAAAGAACGCATTTATTTTGGGCATTGGGCAGGCTTGCAGGCGAAGATTGACACGCCATCAGTGCGAGCAACCGATGCTGGTTGCGTTTGGGGCGGTCAGCTGTTAGCAATACGGTCAGGCGATGACAAGGTGTTTTCAGTGGATGCCTGATTTACTTAACCCTAGCTTACTCAACCTTAACCTAACTTACTCAACACGCCCTAAACGGCTGATTTACCGAGTTCTTTTGCTTTGTCACTAACCCCATTGTTTTGTTGCTCTTCTGTGAGTTCCGCACATTTATTGGGATCATTACCACAAAACTGACAGGTCTCATCACCCATCAAAGTCGCCACCCCGCCACAGGAGCCTTTTAGTGGTTGTTTTTTAAAGAAATAGCCAATATTCATAAATAAAAAGAATAACACAAAGATACCAAAGGTAATGGCAAGGATTGGTAATAATTGACTTAACATAATACAACCTCTGTTGGAAACTGATTATTAAATTACGACTATCAAATAATAGCACGAGAAAAAACTTCTCGCAGTTCAAAGCTGGTGTGTACTTGTGACACGCCTTCGATGCGGTTTAGGCGATGTAACAAAAATTCTTCATAATGAGCCATATCACGCACCACCACTTTTAATAAATAATCTTCAGTGCGACCGGTGACAATACTACAGCTTACGACTTCACTAAATTGTCTCACCTGTTCTTCAAAGTGAGAAAACCTATCGGCAGTATGCTTATCCATGCTAATCGCAATAAATAAGGACAAACTATACCCCAATTTTTGCGGATTGGTCTTTGCATGAAATCCTGTCAGAATCCCGGCATCTTCTAATTGCTTAACACGACGATTGCAAGGGGTGGCGGAGAGGTTCACTCTCTCGGCTAATTCGGTAATACTGAGGCGGGCATCAGCAATTAGGTGCGATAGGATTTGTTTGTCGATGTTGTCTAATTGCATGGTTGTTTACTTTTTTACTATATCAGCCGATATTATATAACTGAAGTTACACATAAAAATTAGAGCGAGTTGAGCATTGAAATTACAAATAAAATAGATTCTCAACACCACTAAACTTTCAAAACCACTAAACATTGAACCGTGCTAACTCTGCTTTTAAACTCTCTAATTCCGCCCGTTTTTTCGCATTCTCTCGGACTGATAACTGCTTTTCTAGTTTTTTAATTTTGGTACGGAGCTTGGCACTGGCAATGGTATTTTTTGCTTGTGCCTCATCAATGTTAACTTGCTGATTACTGACATTATTGAGTTTGCTTTGCACCATGCTAACCACAGGTTTGGCATTGCGTTTATCATTAATCTGCTCGGCAACTCGACTTAAGTGATGATGATAACGCTGACGAAGATGTGCCTGCTCCTGCTCCCTAACCGCTTCACTAACGACACGTTCAATCGGCACAAGATCTATACAATCGACAGGACAAGGGGCTAAACATAACTCACAACCTGTGCATAAATCGGTAAAAATGCTATGCATGTGCTTAGCTGTGCCAACAATCGCATCAACAGGGCAAGCAGGGATACATTTCGTACAACCGATACAATCGTCTTCTCGAATGACGGCTCGCACCTCTTGTGGGCGTGCAGTTTGTGGGTTAATTTGCCATTTGGAAGCAACAACCGTCATTGGCTCTTTTTGTAAAATCTTCGCAATACGGTCACTAACAGGTTGTCCACCGGGTACACACTTATTATAAGCATCTCCCTGCACCACAATCGCATGAGCATAGGGCAAACAACCATCAGCATGATTGCATAGTCCACACTGTGTTTGTGGTAGGCAGGCATCAATTTGAGCAATCTGCTCTAATTGACTATCAGATAGCTCAGTTAGCCCCAAATCATCAAATAATATCGGGATACTATTTAGGCGTTTTGTTGAGCTTGAGCGTTTTGTTGAACGTTTGTTTGCTACAGGATTGGCTGACTTAGTTAGTTGCTCACTCGAACTGACAGCTGATCCAGTAATGACAGGCATAGACGCCTGCCCCATTACTGGAGTGGAAGATTGTTCATTGACGGGGTTGGCTTTGCAAGTTAGCATGGCTATAAAAGGGTATTATATGACTTAATATATACGAATATAAGCGGCTGATTTTAGCTCTTCAAGCCAGTCTTCTTGTGCTTGTGGCGCTTCTCGTTTAAACAAAATCTCTTCCGCCATTCTATAACGCACATCCTCACTTGCATCATAACTACGAGTGTCCACCACTTGCAAGATATGCCAACCATATTGACTCCTAAATGGCTTGGAGAAACTGCCTGCGGGAGTTTGTTTCATGACTGCTTCAAATTCGGGGACCATACTACCTTCACTGACCCAATCAAGATCACCTCCCTTGCCTGCTGAACCTGGGTCATCAGAATAGGTCGCTGATAACTTGGCAAAGTCTGCACCACGCTGGAGCTTACCATGAATGTCTTTAATCTTTAGCTCTGCCATCTCGTTGCTTTGAAAATCATTTACCGCAATCAAGATATGTCTTGTGTGCCACTGTGGCACAACCAAATCATCAGAGACTTTTTTATCAGATAGTTTGATGATATCAATGCCTGACTTCCCTTCTATCATGCTCACATCACCAACATTCATCGCTACAATCTTGCCCACCAGTTGTGCAGGCAACGATGTAGATTGGTGATAGCCCATATTTCCGCCCACTATTTTGTAAGGATAGTTAACTTGGGCTTTACTGATAATCTGGGCAACTGCTGCATTAGAGTTATCATTGGTCAGGCGCAATTCATTTTGAATATAACGAGCAACATTGTGAGCACTCTGCTTTTGCATGCCTGTCATACTGATACCATCGCCAGCATAGGGAACCCGCACATGCAAGGTCTGATAGCTATTTTTATTAAGTAGCTTGCCTTCTGGTGAGGCTAAAAAGTCCTCCACCTTTTTTTTACTAATATGAACTCGTCGCTTTAGTTGGTTTTGTTGTAGACCCTTAATTGCTAAGTCGTCAATAATGGCTTTGCGTAATTTACTATAACTGCCTCTTTTATCTTTATCCATTTTTTGTTGCAAGGCACTGATACTATTTAGCCCTTGTGCTTTAGCATACTGTGCCAAACGTGCATTGATCAAACTCTCATTAGGACGAATGCCAGCCCGATTAACCAGACCCAGTTGCAACTTACGCATAATCAACTGATCCAACGCCTGTTCTCTCAGTTTATCTTCGCTTGGTAAGCGCTTGCCCGAACTTTTATACATCTGTTTTAGACGTTGCATCGCTTGCTGTACATCACTTTTTAATATTGGAGAATTATTCACCACAGCAGCCAAGCCGTCTTCACTAATTGAAGACATAAACTTGCCCATTAGGCTTGGTTCCGCTATATCATCTGCTTGTGCAGAAACCGAAACCGAAAGAGCCATAACCATCGCTAAAACAGCCTTTGTACAAAAATTCAATCGTTTATTCATAAAATACACTTCGTTTATTTTTCCAATGTTTATTGTTTACCATGGTCATAAGTATAACACACCTAAGACTCATTGAACATTTAAACTAATTACTCAAACACTAAGGCATATTGAGAATTAAAAACGCTTCACAAGCTCTATTTATCTTTATTTTTTCTGCCAATCCATTGATTATTAACATCGTCAATCCCCATGATTTTGCTTGACAGTAATTTGTTTAATCGTCCCTTATCACTAATCCCTTTTAGTCTTAACTCTGCCATCACTGCATTGTTAGAATCGTCATTAAGCTGTAAATCATTATAATAATGGCGACCATAGACCGAAAAACCAAGACAACAGTCTTCGTAATCAATACCAACCAACGCATCAAGGAATTTATTTTTATCATAATCATATTGCGTCTGTGATACCAATCGCCAATTATCTTGTATCGGAAAAACAGCCGAACCCGTCAAAGCAGAAAGAGCTAACTGATTGGTATTTTCATCAAACTTTCGCTCAACCACCCCCAGACTAAATTGACTGCTGTCCGTAGGCTGATAACGTACTTGACTGGTGATATAGCTTAAATCATAATCGCTATTTAATGCACCATCAAAGTCTAGCCACAACTTATCATAAGGTCGTGCAGATATACTGGTGACAATCCCTGAAGTGTCTTCACTAAACAAATGGTTCGACTGCTTGCGGATACCACTATTATCATCCAATGTGACCAAGCCTTTATCCAAATAATACTGTTCAGCAACACTGGCATCTAGACGCGTCAAGCCATTTGCATCAACGTAACGATAATTCACCCCTGGCGTGATTGCATGTAAATCTTGTAACCTATCATAGCCTAAAAACCAGCTATCAGCATACAACTGATCGTAACTGACCGAAGCAATCCCTGTATTAAAATTAGGAATATCATTTTGTTTTTTATAGGGTGCGTAGCTATACTTAACACGGGGACTTAAAATCTGATAGCCACCCAAGGCACTGTCAATTGCAAATGGCGCACCTTGCTTTATCAGATGTGCCTCAGCATCCAAACTAAATTGCGGGACAAAAACCGTTTGAAAGTTGTCTTCTTCAGCAATATGGTTGGCAGCCAAGGCATCCTTATCATAACTACTTAACAAATGTTGTAACTTGACACTCGGCGTAATAGAGCCCCACGGACGATGAAAAGGATAACTGGCATTAAGCGCATTGTACATACGAAATCCGCTTTGTTCTACGGCAGAATTATCATCAATACGCTTTTTAAAATAAGCACTATTATGCTCTCCTGTGAGTTCGGCATTATCCAACGCTGATACAGAATCTCTGTCTGTATCTGTCCACTTTGCCAACTGGCTCACTTTAGGCAATCGATACTCTAAGCTCAATTGTGGCAGGCGATCATAAGGTCTATCCTTATCTTTGACCGGCAAACCATCACTGTTAGTGGCATCTAGTGATTGAAAGGTTTCAAATTTTAATTCAGCATTTAGATGATCATTAAAGTAATTGCTCTTAATGTGTCGGGGCAAATTTAACTCATTAACCACTGAGCCTAGATAATCAAAGTCATCATTATAGCTTGAATCAGAGACATAATTAAACTCAGCATCCGCCGTCCAATGCGGAATTTTCTCCGATTGCCAACCATGTCGATAATATAAGCTACTTCTATTTTTTTCGCCATAGCGTTTATCTTTTGGTAAAAACGAAGCAACAACTCGCCCTCGTCCATAACCATCTGTCAGGTAACGAAATTCTCCAGTCAGCATAGGATTACGGTCAGTAAACACACGAGTCATCATGGTGGCATCATAGTTTGGAGCAAGGTTAAAATAATACGGTAAACTAAGCTCTAGCCCTGTTGTGCTACTTAAGCTGGCATTTGGCAATAAAAAGCCACTACTACGACGCTCATCAATCGGAAAGTTAAAATACGGCAAATATAACACTGGCACATCTTTAATGCGTAATGTCGTATTGTAAGTTTCTGCACGTCCTGTGTCTGTATTTAAATCAATCTGACTGGCATCAATTTGCCACTTTCGTTGTACTTTTTTATCCCTTATCTTACCCCTTGCCGATTTATCTTCCGCCGATGCAGGTGACGATGCTTTATTTACGACTTGTGGCGTACAGGTAGAGAAGGTTACATCCTGTAGTTTATATTGACTCTCGGTTTGTTTAGTCATGCGTTTGGCATAACCATGAGCCTGCATAGGCACACTAGCAAACGCGATATCAGCGACCTCGGCTGTTGCTTTATCAGTATGATAAGTCACTTTGTCAGCGACACCAACCACACCTGCACTACTAAATTTATTCTTTTGTTTATTATGTTGTTGCTTATCAGAATTGTTATTCTCAGACGTAGCGCTTAATGTATTGAATGTATTGGTAAATAACACTTGACCATCAGCCAAAGCAGTATTCGTAGCTAAATCTAATGTGACTTTATCTGCGCGAATTAATTGTCCACCTTGCTTAACCGTGACATTACCCGATAGCTCTGCATAATCTTTATTATCATAATAACCATAATCTGCAAGCGCATGCAAACCATTATTGACATCAGCATCAGCACTCACACCAGCAGTATTTAGCTTGGGATAAATCCATTGCCCAGTACATCGTGTCGATACCTTGTCTAACGGCTCATTATCATTGGCTGAATGAGTCAACTGATCAGTTTTTACATAACTAACTTCCATCAAACCTTGCGTCAGTTCTGCTTGCTTATTATCACTACTTACTGAGCAATCCACCTCTCCAACATCCGTCTTTTTACAATTACTCAGAAGGGGCTGTTTATTTGCAATAGTTTGCAAGTTTTGCTCTGCTTGCACACTGTTGGTCGTTAATAAAACACCAGCAATGATGGTTGAACACAGCATAACAGAGCGAACATCTACACATAACTTTAAGAGCTTATATTGAGAATTTTGCTGGGATATGGGCTGGGATCTGGATAGAGAGCTAAATAAAGAATACGACAAAAGTATCACCCCAAAATAAATGTACAGTAATAAAGGTACAAATTTATGACTTTATACTGCATTTGTCAAGGCATTGGTTGTTAACTTTATATAATTAAGCTAGCTATAGTCACAGAAACATGATTTCACTACAAGGAAAGCAAACAAAGTCGTACAACTATAGTGACCGAACTCAATTTCTGATACATCAAAACGGCAAGACTGGTGAAAGTTTCCTTGTTGGCTGTACGTAGTTCCAGAGACTGCGGAAACTCCCCCCTGTCTTGCCCTGTACCAGTTTTTAAGTTCAGTGACTATAGTACTTCAAGAGAGCTTGAAGCTGTAGTGAATTATCTTTTCGCTGACTATGAATTGACAGAGAGAATATATAAAATGAGCCTATTGATAAATGACACTTTTGAACCATTCCTATTTAAACTTAAGACCATCCATCAAAACAAAGCAAAGAATCCCCTAAGATCAATTCAGAAAATACCACAATAGCCTAAATTGCACCAATCTAGTGCATTATTATCTATAAAAATAAAACATCATCATAAACAGATAACAGATATTAAATCTACTAAAGTTTTTACTTTTTATAAATCAAAGAGCTAGCTCCGTTTATTATAAACTGGCATGTAGGTTGCTATAACTCATAGCAACAGCAAAACTAAAGGTTATATGGCTTATTCATTATTTAGCTTAATTTGCTCTATCATTTTTATCCACATTGTCCTATACTTAGCAGGAACTTTGTGCGATGTTAATTTTAACATTAAGAAAAGTGCTAACAAGCCAATAAACCCTTCATTTTGACAGCAACAGGGAGACCATTATGTCAAATAAATTACTTGATTTAATCGAATCATCAAACGCCAAATGGGTAGATTTTCGTTTTACCGATACTCGTGGTAAAGAACAACACATCAGCTATCCTGCCGAAAGCATTGATGAAGACGTACTAGAAGACGGCAAAATGTTTGACGGCTCATCAATTGCAGGTTGGAAAGGCATTGAAGCCTCAGACATGATTTTACGTCCAGATCCTGAAACCGCTTTTGTTGACCCGTTCTTTGATTCAGTAACCGTGGTTGTTACTTGTGATATTATTGAACCATCAACTTTGCAAGGTTATGAGCGTGACCCTCGCTCTATCGCTCGCCGTGCAGAAGAGTACTTAAAATCGACAGGCATTGGTGATACCGCATTCTTTGGTCCTGAGCCAGAATTCTTTATCTTTGATGATGTTAAGTGGTCTGTGGACTACTCAGGTGCAAGACACACAATTAAGGCTGAAGAAGCTGGCTGGTCATCTGATGAAGATTACGAATGGGGCAACATGGGGCACCGTCCACGTGTGAAGGGTGGTTATTTCCCAGTACCACCAATCGACAGCTCACAAAACATGCGTTCAGTTATGTGTGAAACCATTGAGCAAATCATGGGTGAAGGTCGCGTAGAAGTACATCACCACGAAGTTGCCTCTTGTCAGTCAGAAATCGGCGTATCATTTAATACTATGGTACGTAAGGCTGATGAAGTACAACAGCTAAAATATGTGATACATAACGTCGCTCATGAGTTTGGCAAAACCGCTACCTTTATGCCTAAGCCAATCGTTGGTGACAATGGTTCTGGTATGCACGTTCACATGTCTATCTCAAAAGATGGTGAAAATACCTTCGCAGGTGATGAATATGCGGGTCTATCAGAAACTGCTCTATACTTTATCGGCGGTATCATCAAGCATGCGCGTGCCTTGAATGCGATTACCAACCCATCAACTAACAGTTATAAGCGTCTGGTACCGCATTATGAAGCACCGATTAAGCTTGCTTATTCTGCTTGTAACCGTTCTGCTTCTATTCGTATTCCACACGTTGCTAGCCCTAAAGGCAAACGTATTGAGGCTCGTTTCCCAGATCCAACGGCGAACCCATACCTATGCTTTGCTGCTTTATTGATGGCAGGTCTTGACGGTATCCAAAACAAGATTCATCCAGGTGAAGCTGCCGACAAGAACTTGTATGACCTACCACCAGAAGAAGAAGCGCAAATCCCAACCGTTGCAGAGAACCTAGAAGTTGCCTTGAAAGCGTTAAAAGATGACCATGAATTCTTGTTAAAAGGTGATGTATTCACTAAAGATATGCTTGAAGGCTACATTGAACTAAAAGAAGAAGAAGTGCAACGTCTAAATATAACTGTTCACCCAGTTGAATTTGACATGTACTATAGTTGCTAATTATAAGTTACTAATTGTAGTTCAATCATTATTCGTAACAGTTAATCCAGTCTATTTAAAGTGGTAGGCTGGATTTTTTAGTCTCATGATTCTTTGACTTATATAGTCAATTAAGCCTAAATTAAAAATTAAAGTACCACAAAATGTAGCGGCAACTGGTAAAAATTTCTTTGCTGGCTGTACAGTAGTGCAGATGCTACAGAAATTTCTCCCAGTTGCCTAGTCGTAGCAATTTTGATTTTAATTCA
>PDWI01010133.1_pt1 | contig 10610 bp, 9 predicted proteins | sample 1430891 | NCBI WGS metagenome assembly PDWI01 (sample SAMN01162508, study PRJNA174530) | Oral metagenome, whole genome shotgun sequencing project. | biome: Marine environment; feature: Marine mammal; material: Swab sample of the gingival sulcus; isolation source: swab sample of gingival sulcus... | reverse complement strand
ACGATGTTTTTCCATACCACAAAAATACAAAGTTTTTAGAACCTGAAAGGTAAATGCACTAAAAGTGCATAGTTTTAACTACTCCTGAGACCAATAAATTGATTATCAGTAATTTACACCACAAAATAATAATCACTAATTCTACTGTTTTTAAAATTCAGTAAAACTAGTGATTACCAATACGTTAATTTAAAATAATTTTAAATTTTTAGTTTTAATTCAAAATCAAATTTTAATTTAAAACTAAAATCTTTAACAGTTTTGTTACTCGTGTAAACAACTTCATAGATTACATCTGAAGATTTAAGCATTTCATCTAATTTTTCAAAGGTTGGAATCAATTTCATCAAAACATTACCTTTTTCTACAGCTCTATTCTTTGCAAGATCAATTGTCTTTCCGTTAAATTTAGCTTTAATCACAAATGAATCTAAAAAATCTAAATTACTAAGACTAACTTCTTTCAAATCTTTAACACTTACAAGCTCTAAAGATGCATTTTTTAAATAAATATCTTCAACAGAATCATCTAATTTACTAATTTGCTCATTTATCAATAAACTTTTTGATAAATCTAAATTTAATTCTACAGAACGCCCTTCATTTTTAGGAAACGCAGGCAATGTAAATCCTTTTTTTACAGGAATTTGAATTGTTCTCAATTGATCTTTTAAATCTTGTAATTTATTACAAGAATAAAAAGTTAAAACACTCAAAAATAATATGATAACTTTTTTCATAATACAAATATTTAATTATTTATTTTTCTTTGTCCAATTATCTCGTAATCCAACTGTTTTATTAAAAACAAGTTTATTTTCTGAACTATCATCATCTACATTAAAATAGCCCAAACGTTGAAATTGAAAATGCTCTCCGACTTTCGCTGTCGCTAAACTTGGCTCTACAAAAGCAGTCACAATTTCTAAAGAATTTGGATTTAAAAATTCCATAAAATCTTTGTCTTTATGACTATCAGGAGCCTCATCACTAAACAGACGATCATACACGCGAACCTCTGCTTTTACGGCATGTTTCACGCTAACCCAATGCAATGTTCCTTTTACTTTTCGCATACTTTCCTCCGTTCCACTTCCTGACTTACTTTTAGGGTCGTATGTACATTGAATTTCTGTTACATTTCCATTTTCATCTTTCGTACAACTCTCTGCCTTAACAATATATGCGTTTTTCAAACGAACCTCTTTTCCTAATTTTAAACGGAAAAATTTCTTATTTGCCTCCTCTCTAAAATCCTCTTTTTCAATATAAATTTCTTTAGAAAAAGGCACTTTTCGAGAACCTGCCGTTTCATCTTCAGGATTATTTTCGGCATCCAACAACTCTTCTTGATTTTCAGGATAATTTGTAATCACCACTTTTACAGGGTCTAAAACTCCCATAACACGATTTGCAGTTTTATTCAAATCCTCACGGATTTTGAACTCTAACAAAGCAACATCAATAATATTTTCTCGCTTTGAAACCCCAACAGTTTCTACAAAATTACGTAATGAATTTGGCGTATATCCACGTCTTCTCAAACCTGAAATTGTAGGCATACGAGGGTCGTCCCAACCATTTACAACACCCTCTTCAACCAATTTCAATAATTTTCGTTTACTCATAATAGTATAACTCAAATTCAAACGAGAAAACTCACGCTGTTTTGGTTTTTTAGGATATTCCTCTTTACTATATTGATAAACATTATCTCTAAACCAATTATACAACTCACGATGTGCCTTAAATTCTAACGAACAAAGCGAATGAGAGATTTGTTCTAAATAATCACTTTCACCATGTGTCCAATCATACATTGGATAAATACACCAATCATCGCCTGTTCTGTGGTGCGATTTATGCATAATTCGATACATAATCGGATCACGCATTAACATATTTTCTGATGACATATCGATTTTTGCTCGTAAAATATGCTCTCCTTCTTTAAATTCTCCATTTTTCATTCTAGTGAATAAGTCTAAATTCTCCTCAACAGAGCGATTTCGATAAGGACTATCAACCCCTGGAGTTGTTGGCGTTCCTTTTTGCTTTGCCATTTCTTCAGAAGATTGCGAATCTACATACGCCTTACCGTCTTTAATTAATTGAATTGTCCAATCATATAATTGCTGAAAATAATCAGAAGAATAACACTCTTTATCCCACTGATAACCAAGCCATGACACATCTTTTTTTATCGCATCGACATATTCTTGCTCTTCTTTTTCTGGGTTGGTATCATCAAAACGTAAATTAACAGGTGCGTTATATTTAAGTCCTAATCCAAAACTTATCCCAATAGCCTTTGTATGCCCAATGTGTAAATATCCGTTTGGCTCTGGCGGAAAACGAAAACGGAGTTCATTTTCATTTAAACCATTTGTTAAATCTTCTTCAATAATTTGCTCAATAAAATTAAGTGATTTCTTCTCTTCTGACATATTTTTAATGATTATTTTAAAGCACAAAATTACGTTTTTTTTTTGATTTAAGTTAATTTTAACAGTTAAACATATTGAAAAATAATATTTTCTGTATTTTTGCAATAAACATCGATAATTTACGAAACTTCTCAAACAGAAGTTCTAAAAATAAAACAAATGAAAGCATATATTTTTCCAGGGCAAGGGGCTCAATTTAGTGGAATGGGATTAGATTTATACGAAAAATCTCCTTTAGCTCAAGAATTATTTGAAAAAGCAAATGATATTTTAGATTTTTCTATTACAGATATCATGTTCGAAGGAACTGATGAGCAACTAAAAGAGACAAAAGTAACACAACCAGCAGTTTTTTTACATTCTGTGATTTTAGCAAAAGTTTTAGGCGAAAAATTTACTCCTAAAATGGTGGCAGGACATTCGTTAGGAGAATTTTCAGCATTGGTTGCAAGTGGCGCAATGTCTTTTGAAGATGGTTTAAAATTAGTTTCAAAAAGAGCCTTGGCAATGCAAAAAGCATGCGAACTAAAACCTTCTACAATGGCGGCTGTTTTAGGTTTAGATGACCAAATCGTTGAAGAAATTTGTAATGATATTGATGGCGTTGTCCCTGCAAATTATAATTGTCCGGGGCAATTAGTTATTTCTGGTGCTGTTCCTGCAGTAGAAAAAGCATGTGAAGCTTTAAAAGAAAAAGGCGCAAGAAGAGCCTTAATTCTACCTGTTGGAGGTGGTTTTCATTCACCAATGATGGAACCTGCAAGAGAAGAACTTGCCAAAGCAATAGAAGAAACTACATTTAACACGCCTATTTGTCCTGTTTATCAAAACGTTACTGCGAATGCCATTAGCAATCCTAATGAAATTAAAACCAACTTAATTTCACAACTGACTGCACCTGTAAAATGGACACAGTCTATAAAACAAATGATAACTGACGGAGCTACTGAATTTATTGAGGTAGGACCAGGAAAAGTATTGCAAGGATTGATGCGTAAAATAGATAGAAATGTTGCCACAAACGGAGCATCTTTTGAATAAACTTTAATTTAAAATATAAATAATTTATATAAAAAACATATAATCAAACAATTACAACAAGTTAATCTCTATTAAAAATATTTTTGTCATAATGTATTTTTTTTAACTTATTTTGCTATTTTTGTGGCTAGTATGTAAAATTTAAAATTTAAATAGATTTTTATGAGACTTTTTGACTTCTTTACAGAAGATATTGCTATCGATTTAGGAACTGCAAACACATTAATTATTCATGGCGGAAAAGTTGTAATTGATTATCCGTCCATTGTTGCACGTGATAGGTCATCAGGTAAAATTATCACGGCAGGACCTGAAGCAAGAAGAATGCAAGGAAAAACTCATGAAAACATTAAAACTATTCGCCCTCTAAAAGATGGGGTTATTGCAGATTTTCAAGCATCTGAAGAAATGATTAAACGTTTTGTAAAGGAAATTCCAGCAATTAAAAAACGTTGGTTCCCTCCTTCTTTACGCATGGTTATTTGTATTCCTTCAGGAATTACAGAGGTTGAAAAAAGAGCCGTTCGAGATTCTGCTCGTCATATGAATGCGAAAGAAATCTATCTTATATACGAACCAATGGCAGCAGCGATAGGAGCAGGAATTGATATCATGGAGCCAAAAGGAAATATGATTATTGATATAGGTGGAGGAACAACTGAAATTGCCGTTATCGCATTGTCAGGAATTGTATGTGACCAATCTGTTAAAGTCGCAGGAGACCAATTCAATAGTGACATCATGTATTACATGCGTACAAAACACAATCTTTGGATTGGGGAAACAACTGCCGAAAAAATAAAAATTGAGGGTGGTGCCGCAATGGAAGATTTGGAAGATGCTCCTGAAGAAATGTTTGTCCAAGGTCGAGATTTATTGAGTGGAAAGCCTAAACAAGTACAAATATCACACAGAGAAATAGCAAAAGCTTTAGAAAAATCAATTATAAGAATCGAAGATGCTGTAATGGAAACATTATCAAGTACACCACCAGAATTGGCGGCAGACATCTATAACACAGGTATTTATCTTGCTGGAGGTGGAGCGATGCTTCGAGGTTTAGACAAAAGACTTTCTAACAAAACAGATCTTCCTGTTTTTGTTACAGAAGATCCTTTGAGAGCCGTTGTACGTGGAACAGGAATTGCACTAAAAGATTTAGATAAATATAAGAGTATTCTTCTAAAATAATGCAACAGCTAATTTACTTTTTAAAACGATATAAAGATTTTATATACTTTATATTCTTGATATTGCTTGGTTTTTTATTTACAATAAATAACCTGAATTTTCATAAAAGTAAATTAATCAGTTCTACAAATTTTATTAGTGGAGGAATTATCAATGAACGAAAAAAAATCACAGATTACTTTAATTTAAAGCAAGAAAATGAAACTTTAATTAAAGAAAATACGATTTTACGTAATAAATTAGCGCTCTTAAAATCAAAAGATAGCATTTCTCAAACGTTTATTAAAGATACTATTTATCGCCAAAAATATAGTTATATCAACGGAGAAATCATTAAAAATGAGTATCATAAACCTGCAAATTTTTTAACCATTAACCTTGGAATAAAAAATGGAATTACAAAAGAAATGGCCGTTATAAATGATAAAGGAATCATAGGAATAATTGATGATGTTTCAAACCATTACGCTAGAGTTCAATCTATTTTAAATAGAAATTCGAAAATTAATGCTCGTTTCAAAAATAGTTTTTATTTTGGGTCGCTTTCATGGAATGGAAAAAATCCTAATACTGTACAGCTAACCGATATCCCAAGACAGGCTACTTTCAAGAAAGGCGACACGATCATAACTGGGGGTAAATCAACAATTTTTCCTGAAGGAATTCCTATAGGAACGGTTATTAATTTCCCTAAAAAGCTAAGCGCATCAAATACTTTAGATATTAAATTATTTAATGATATGAGTAATATTGGCTACATTTACGTAATCAATAGTTATGATAAAGATGAAGTTAAATCTCTAAATTCCGATAAAAATGCCAGCAAGTAATCTAAAATTATTTTTTGTATTTATATCGTTGATTTTGTTACAAATAACAGTTTTAGACGGTGTTAACTTTTTAGGATATATTGACCCTTATTTGTATATTGCGTTTATTTTTATATTTCCAATTAAACGAGATAAATTTTCTATTTTAAGTCTTTCATTTTTATTAGGATTATCAATTGATGCCTTTATGGACTCAGGAGGAATTCACGCTATAGCCTGTGTTACAATATCATATGTAAGATTTTACTTATTCAAAAAGGTTTTTCAAAAATCAGAAAATGAGTACGAACTATTCAATTTCAAAGAAGAAACTTTTGGAGATATTTTTAAATATATTAGTATTTTAACACTCATACATCATTTTATACTTTTTAGTTTAATCAATTTTAGTACAAGTCATTTTTTAAGAAATGTAGCTTACAACACTTTGATTACAAGTTTTTTGACTTTATTATTATATTTTATAGGAAGTTTTATATTAGGAAAGCAGAACTCAAATGAAACGTAATATTATTTTCATTACACTGATCATCATTTCTGCTATTGTTTTCATTAGCAGATTATTCTATTTGCAAATTATAGTTGGCTCTAATCAAGATCCAATTGATAGTCAAACTGTTAAAATTGAATACGATTATCCTGAACGAGGATATATTTATGATAGAAATGGTAAAATAATGGTTGCCAATCAATTATCATACGACGTAATGCTTATTCCTAAAGAATTAAAATCCTTAGACACCCTAGAATTGTGTAATCTTTTAAAAATCGACCCTACTTTTTTAAAGAAGAAAATTAAAAAAGCAATTAGAAAATCAAAATGGCAACCTTACAAAATTTTAAGCCAACTTTCCAAAGAAGATTACGCATATCTTCAAGAAAAAATCTATAAATACAAAGGTTTTTACATTCAAAAACGTATCATTAGAAATTATCCTCAAAAAATAGCTGCCAATATTGTAGGATATATTAGCGAAGTTAAGGAAAGTCAAATCAGAAAAGATCCGTATTATCAACAATCTGAGTTAATTGGAGCGTGGGGAGTTGAAAAACAATACGAAAAAATTCTTCGTGGACAAAAAGGTAAAAAATATTATAATCGTAACAATCACAATGCTATAACAGGTGATTATAAAAACGGAAAATACAACACAGAAGCAACCCCAGGTAAAGACCTAACACTGACTATTGACAGCAAATTACAAGCATACGGTGAAAAATTAATGAAAGGAAAAAGAGGCGGAATTGTAGCAATCGAACCCAAAACAGGAGAAATATTAGCCTTGGTAACCGCTCCAACCTATGACCCAAACCTTATGGTTGGAAGAAAACGAGCTAGAAGTTCTGTAAAATTATTCTACGATACTATCAATAACCCTATGTTAGACAGAGGATTACAAGCAATGTACCCCCCAGGGTCTCCTTTCAAAATATTAAACGGACTCATTGCCTTGGAAGAAGGAGTCATCACAAAAAATTTCGGCGTTGTTTGTAATCATGGTTATAAATACGGAAGAAATTTAAAATATTTTATGGGCTGTCACTGTGGAGCTTATGGAGCTACCATAAGATTAAAACGAGCAATCTCACATTCATGTAACACTTATTTTGCAACAATTTATAGAAAAATTATAGACAAAGCAAAAAATTCACAAGCTGGACTTGATAATTGGGCAAGACATCTAAATAGTTTTGGTCTAGGCAATTACCTCGGTTATGATTTACCCGTAGGACAAAAAGGAAGTATTCCTACAAGTAAAATTTATAATCGTGCATATAATTTCAATTGGGGAGCGACAACAACCATATCCAATGCAATCGGACAGGGAGAGGTCTTAACAACACCTATCCAATTGGCAAACGCAACCGCAGCCATTGCAAATAGAGGGTATTTCTATACGCCACATATTGTTAAAGAAATAGACCATAAACCAATTACAAACCCTAATTATACGAAACGAAAAAATACAACAATACATCCTGAACACTTTGAAATTGCTATCGAAGGAATGCACGATGTATTTAAAATAGGAACAGGTCGATTTAGTCAAGTGCCTAATATTGAAATTTGTGGAAAAACAGGAACCTCTGAGAACTTTACAAAAATAGATGGACAAAGAATAAAACTTGAAGACCATTCTATTTTAATTGCCTTTGCTCCAAAAGAAAATCCTAAAATAGCACTTGCCGTTTTTATTGAAAATGGCGGTTATGGTTCTACAATCGCAGCGCCTATCACAAGTTTAATGATTGAAAAATATATCAATGGAGAAGTAAAACGGACAGAAGTTGAAGAACGAATGCTAAATTTAGATCTTAGCGAAATTTATAAAAAATCAATCCCTAAAAACATTGAGACAGAATCAGAATAACATATTCGCAGGTATCGATTGGGTTTTAATACTACTTTACCTAATCCTAGTTGTTTTTGGTTGTGTAAATATTTATGCAGCCACAGCAATTGGCGAACACCCTAATCTTTTTAATTTTTCTACTTTATATGGAAAACAAATACTATGGATTCTATTAAGTATTCCTTTAATCATATTACTTTTATTCATCCATTCTAAGTTTTACGAACGTTTTTCACTAAGTATGTATCTGATATTTTTATTGATATTAGCAGGTGTGTTAATTTTCGGAAAAGAAGTGAATAATGCAAAATCTTGGTACTCTTTGGGAAGTTTCAGCATTCAACCCTCTGAATTTGCCAAAGCCTTTACTGCCTTAGGATTAGCAGGCTTAATGAGCAATCGCCAGTATAGTTTAAAATCTTTTAAAAATCAATTAAAAGCGTTTACAATATTATTTTTACCAGCATTTTTAATCATGCTACAACCTGATATGGGGTCTGTTTTGGTGTATTTTTCATTCTTTTTTGCACTAAATCGAGAAGGCTTAAATCGTGCGTATATCATCACAGGACTACTTTTAGCCGTCTTATTTTTGACAACCGTTTATTTTGGGAGAGTTTTGGTGCTATCAGTTTGCTTTGGAATATTAACATTATTTTTCTCCTATAACCATTATAAAGAAAAATATTATTTAAGATATAATTGGCCCTCTGTTGTTATAAGTTACCTTATAATAGGAGTTTACATAGCGATTGTACCTGTTGTTTTTAACAAGGTTTTTAGACAACATCAAAGAGACCGTATTGAAATATTACTACGCATCAAAGAAGATAAAAAAGGAATTGGATATAATTCTAATCAGTCAGAATTAACGGTTAGTTCTGGTGGATTTTTAGGAAAAGGATTTATGCAAGGTGACCGAACGCAAGGGGATTTTGTACCTGAAAATCATACAGATTATATTTTCTCGGTCGTTGCGGAAGAATGGGGTTTTGTTGGTAGTACAATTGTCATCATCCTTTTTATGTTCTTAATTTTAAGAATTATTTATTTATCTGAACAAACACCAAGCAAATTTGGGCGGATTTATGGCTATGGTGTCGCAGGGGTGTTTTTCTTTCACGTCCTCATTAATATTGCCATGGTGATCGGTTTATTCCCAACGGTTGGGATCCCCCTACCCTTTTTCAGTTATGGTGGTTCAGGATTGTGGGGTTTTACGATACTTTTATTTATTTTTATACGAATAGATGCTAATAAAGAAAATGAATATTAAATGTTAGAACAAAATTATAGTGGAAAAACGCTCGAAGCAGGAACAGATGAAGCAGGGCGAGGATGTCTTTCGGGGCCTGTTGTCGCAGCAGCAGTTATTTTACCCGAAGATTTCGAACATCCTTTTTTGAATGATTCAAAGCAACTATCTGAAAAAAAACGTAATGAGCTTCGACCATATATTGAAGAACATGCCTTAGCTTACGGTGTTGCTTTTATTCATAATGAAGAAGTTGATGAAATTAATGTTTTACAAGCATCTATCACAGGAATGCATCGAGCAATAGCAAAACTTTCGGTAGTTCCTGAATTTATAATCGTTGACGGAAATAAATTTAAACCTTATGATGAAATTCCGCATCAAACGATAGTAAAAGGTGATGCAAAATATAAAAGCATCGCCGCCGCATCAGTATTAGCAAAAACCTATCGTGATGAATTTATGGAAAAAATTCATTTAGAATTCCCTGATTATGATTGGAATAAAAATAAAGGGTATCCAACAAAAGCACATCGTGAGGCAATAAAAGAATTCGGAGTTACAAAATATCATCGTAAAAGTTTTAAATTATTACCTCAACAACTCACTTTGGATTTAAAATGATTATTTATTTTGACTCATTTTGGTCATTGCGAGGTACGAAGCAATCTCTAAAAAAAAGAAACTATCTATAACTTTGAATTGCTTCGTGCCTCGCAATGACTCTCTAACTGACATAAATTAATCTTCATCATCTTCGTAATCTCTGAATTTTCTAACTTTTTGATAATCAATACCATTATCAAAATCTTCGTCACATCATTCAAACGATTATTCTAACTTATTTATTGAAAATTTTTTACCAGCCTCCTAATTTCCAATATTTAATTTCGGCATTAGGATAGGTTTCTTCTAATCTTAAACAAACCTCTTTTGGTAATTTATTGTCTTCTAAATCAAGATATTCCAAATTTTCAAATGTAAAAAATTCTTCTGGTAATTCTCGTAAATTATTTTTTTGTAAATCCAAATGTTTCAGGTTTTTAAACTTGGCTAAACCTTTTAAAATTTCAGGATTTGTGTCTAATTTACAACCTCTTAAACTTAAATATTCAATGTGTTGTAAATCTAAAAAACTTACAGGTAAACCATTTACCAAAACAGAATTTTCAATTTCTAAATGTTTTAAATTCGTTAATTCGCCAAGTTTTTCTAAATTTATATTCACGTAGGACAATACTAATTTTTCAAGTGTAAAGTTATATAAATCAATCTGTTCTTTTTGATCTGAAATTTTTAATTCTTTAAGAGGTACTTTTTGTATATTCTCAATATTGCTTAAATCAATACCTTCAATATGTAATTTTTGTAAATTTTTCAATCGTTCAATTTCAGTAGGTAAAACGGGCTTGGGACGATTTTGATAAAAATAAAAATACGAACTTGACAAAGATAATTCTTCTAAATTTTCTAATTCAGTCAAAGCATCTGT
>PDWI01010131.1_pt1 | contig 10611 bp, 7 predicted proteins | sample 1430891 | NCBI WGS metagenome assembly PDWI01 (sample SAMN01162508, study PRJNA174530) | Oral metagenome, whole genome shotgun sequencing project. | biome: Marine environment; feature: Marine mammal; material: Swab sample of the gingival sulcus; isolation source: swab sample of gingival sulcus... | reverse complement strand
CGTTGTCCCATCAACCAGGAGGCATCGTCCTTTAGCTTTCCATTCTTCCAATAATGGTAGTGGCGACCATTGGGATTGTCATCAATAAATTCTCCTTTAAAGAGCAACGTCCCATCCTTCGCTACGGTTTTCCACAATCCATTTCGAAGACCACCTCTATAATTCCCTTTCTGTACCACATCTCCTGCCGTATAGATCCACGCTCCCTCTTCCAAACCATCCACGTAGCTACCACTTACGATCACCTCTCCGTCTTCATCAAACTCTTGCATCAAACCATCCTCACGTCCATTTATAAACGATTCGACCCTCAACAATTTTCCGGAGGGAAAAAACCATTTCCACTCCCCATCATAGTTACCCTTTTCGTTGTAAGAACCCTTTTGCTGAAGCGAGCCGTCAGCATAATAAAATTTCCACACTCCCGATCTGTTATCCGCCTTATAGTTCCCTTCGGCTCTCAACGCTCCGGAAGGATAATAGTCTTTCCAGTACCCCTCTCTACTCAAATCATCCTCAATAATCCCCTCACTGAGAAGTACGCCCTCCTCATAAACCTCTGCGGAAATGACCTTTCCACGCTCATCATATTCCCGTTTGATCCCCTCCATTTTCCCATTACGAAAACCTGCAACCACCTTGATTTTCCCATCGGGATAATAGGATCTTTTAAGTTCTATTTCAGCAACCTCCCTGGCATTTTTATGAAGTTCTCCATTATCATATTTTTCCACTTTTACCAACTCCCCAAAGCGATCATACGTTTTGAAATAACCATGTTTTCGATCATCACGATAAAATCCATCCACATAAATTTTGCCATTATCCCAAAAAAGTACCCAACGCCCCTGACGGTATCCCTTCCGATCTTTTCGGTTCACCTCATCCCTTGAAACAACAAATCCATTTTTATACTGCACCATGCGTATAACCACGCTATCACGATTATAGGTTTTACTCAATCCCTGCTCCAATCCTTTCACAAAAAGGGTACTGGATTTTAAGCTTCCATCGGAAAAGTAGACATTTGTATACCCCTCTTTCACATCATTTAGGAAAGATTCCTCCATATACTCCTCTTCCCGAAAAGTAGTGCGCATCCCATTTTTCCGATTCTTTTTATAATCAATCTTTAACAAAATTTTTCCCCCCTCATCGTAAAAGCACCAGGTGGAATCCAACAGAAAATTGACCCGGTTTCCTTCCGACTTTAAGATTCCATTTTCATAGTACGTTTTCCAATAACCATCCGGTTTTCCCTGTCGCAAAGTACCCTCACTGGCAATGTTACCATTCTCATGATAGAAAACAGTGTACCCATCCGGATCCTGCTGTGAAAATACCTTCAAGTGCATTCCCACCACAAAGAGAAAGAAGAAATAAAAAACTTTTTTCATCGCACCTATCGCTTACATCCCTGTAAAAGTACAAATCTCTACGAATACCACCTCATATCCCCTATGATTCCTAAAATTTTTCTTCCGATAATCCTCCCGCTACAGCTCATCCATGAAGCAATGAATTGGAACCATGAAAAGAATATTTCTCTAACTTTGGAAATAGTAAATCACTATTAATAATAATAGATTTTTTTTAAAAGAGAAGAGTTATTATTAATAGCCTTGTGAATAGGTTTATAAAAAAATGATAATAACAGGTGTACAAATGTTATACACCGTAACGTTAATTTTAAAAGTGCTTAATATAAATTTATTAGCTACGTAATTCACCATTGTGAATAACTCCATTGTGTATAAGTTGTTTTATGAGGAAAGCGGAATGATTGTGAATAATGGTTTAAAAAATTCTGATTAAAAGTGGAGTTATTCACATTTTGGAGGGGGAGGGGAGAGGGATTTGCTTTGCGATGGATTTTTTTAAAAGTTAATAACCCATTTAGCCGTTATAAACATTTTTGTTGTTCATATTTTTAATCTATTGATTCTTAAAATACTAATTTTTGTATTTTTGGAGGGTAATGAATGAAAAGTCATAAATTAGAAGAGTTTAAGGGTAAAGTGACTTTTTCGTTGTAGTTTTGCTTTTGAAAAAAAATTAACACCTATTGTATATGTCAGGAACAATTCTTATAGCCAGTGATCATGCAGGTTTTTTGCTGAAGCAATATTTAATTAAACATTTGGAAGCCGATGGATATGCGTACGAAGATTATGGATGTGAGGACGAAAGCAGTGTGGATTATCCGGATGTGGTTCATCCTTTGGCCAGCGACATAGACAAGGGTAAAGCAAAGGTGGGATTGATTATGTGTGGAAGTGGGAACGGTGTGGCCATGGTGGCCAATAAGTACAAGGGTGTGCGTGCGGCTCTTTGTTGGGATGAAACCCAAGCAACGTTGGCCCGTCAACATAACAATGCTAATGTGCTCTCCATGCCGGGTAGATACATCGATTTTGAGACAGCCTGGGAAATGGTTAAAAAATTTCTATCCACTGATTTTGAAGGTGGAAGACATGAACGAAGGGTAAATAAAATTGGTGAAATAAGAACACAATAAGGAATGCCTGTCTTTTCTTCTAATAATTATCTTGATCGTATAAAGCGTTCTGTAAAGGAGGAGCACACTCAGTTGTTTAGAAGAGCTAATTTGCGCTATCTTCAACAAACTGAACAGGCTTCGTTAAAACAGTTTAATAACCTCTCTTTGGCAAAAACGAGGGTATCTGATAGTCGACATAAAGTGTTGGAAGAGTTGGACCGCTATCTTATTCAATTTGAAAAGCATTTTATTGCTAATGGGGGAGAGGTTTTTTGGGCCAATAGCGCTGGAGAGGCGTGTGAAAAGGTAAGATTGCTTTGTGAAAATGAGGAAAATCAAGAGGTGGTCTTTACAAAAGGACGCCTTTTTCATGAATTAAATATTTTTTCCTACCTGAAACGAAAGGGCATTAAGCTCTTACCAGGAGATACGGAGAGTTACCTTTGTGAGTTGACAGAAGAGAAATATTTGCATCATAACCGTGTGGCTATGGATTTCTCTTCCGAGTCAATTTACGAGAAGTTAAAAGATGCATTCTTTCCTGAAGAGAAAGTTATAGGTGTTGAAACGTTGGCACGAGCTTTAAGAGATAAACTCTCTTCTTATTCGGATCATCATGTTTTATTAAGCGAAGCTGATTTTATTATTGCTAAAAATGGTGCACTTTGTTTTTTGGCTGATAATTTTGATTATCAAATTTTTTCAGGGGTTAAAAAGCATATTGTGCTAGTAGGTATTGATAAAGTTGTTACAGCGCTGAACGATTTAGACCTACTGTTGCCTCTGAAGGCTTCATCATCGGGTATAGGTACAATGTTTCCAACCATAAACTTGATAACCTCTCCCAAAAAAAAGGGAGAGCTAGAGGGCCCCGAGGAGCTTATTGTTATTCTCGTCAATAATGGAAGAACGAATATATTGAAAAATAAACGAATACGTAAAATAGCTACCTGTATTCATTGCGCCTCCTGTCAAAATCATTCGCCTCTATACGCTGTTGCAGGTACCGCTCCTTACCCACTTCCCTATACCAGCCCTTATGGTTTGATAACGGCACATGCATTTAATATGCATCATAAACTACCTGATTCGCTTAATTATGCCCTTACCCTTTCCGGAGAGTGTAAACATACCTGTCCCGTGAAAATTAATTTACAGGAGATGTGCTTTTCTAACCGTAAAGATGCAGTGGAGAAGGAGCAAATTAAACCGGAATTAAAGCGTTTTATGCGGTGGTATAAATTTATGACTTCTTCCAATAAAAGGATGAATAACAAAAATTTACGAAGTATTTGGAATTTTTTGATTAAACAGTATATGGGAAAATATTGGGGATATCAAAGAGAAATTCCCAGGTTAGCTCCCAAAAGTTTTACCCGACTTTATGCGGAAAAATATCATAAAGAATAGATGCCAGGAGAATAGATCTTGTGTCTATACATTTCCTTCCTTCCACGCGTTGCTTTTCTGACTGTTATTCAAGTATTAATATTGTAAAAACAGGGAAATTATTTACCTTCAGTAGGTGTTATGCCTAATAAAAAATTATACCTTTGCGCACAGGATGGGTGTGAAATTCTGAGATATAAATGTTTAACATATGAGTGCTAAAAAGCAAGGTCCGGAGATTTTAAAACATTTTCCTGCTGTAACCACCGAACAGTGGGAAGCGAAAATAGAGAAGGATCTAAAAGGAGCAGACTACGAAAAAAAGCTTGTTTGGAAGACTATGGAGGGGTTTAAAGTTCGACCCTATTACCGTAGTGAAGACTTACAAAATCTTAGTCATTTGAATAGTGAACCTGGTCAATTTCCTTTTACCAGGGGAGATAAAAGTGATAATAACTGGCTCATTCGTCAGAATATCGTAGTGGAGGAGCCTGCAGCGGCCAACAAAGTGGCGTTGGATGTGCTTATGCGTGGAGCGGAGTCTCTCGGTTTTGTAATTGATACTCCTCCTGCTCAGGAAAATTTTTTGGATCTTCTGTTAAAAGAGATCTCCCTGGCTGCGGCGGAGGTGAACTTCACGGGGAAATATGTCCTGAATCTCCTTCCACTCTTTAAAAAGTGGAAAGAGAAAAATGAGCAAGATGTTAGTCGTGTTACCTTTGATATTGATCCTCTTGGTGTATTAAATCTTACTGGAGCTTTTGATGAAAAAGAAAAGGGAGCTCTTGCAACTTTAGTGAAAGAGTTTGAAGAGATTGCGCAGTGTGTTTCGGTACATGGTGATCATATTCATAACGCTGGAAGTTCCATTATTCAAGAGCTGGGAATATCGCTGGCAATGGCAGTGGAGTATTTACAGTGGTTTGTAGATAATGGCGTGGAGGTGAAAAAGGCTGCAACCAAAATACGTTTTGTCTTTGCGGTAGGCTCCAATTATTTTATGGAGTTGGCCAAAATGCGTGCGGCAAGAACGCTTTGGGCACATATCTTAGAGGCTTATGGTATAGATGAGGCAGATCAAAAACCTATGGTTATTCACGCGGAAACCTCCGATTGGAACAAGACGGTATACGATCCTTATGTGAATATGCTTCGTACAACGACTGAGGCCATGTCGGGGATTCTTGGAGGGGTAGACTCCTTTACCGTCAAGCCTTTTGACGCCATTTTTCGTACCCCTAATGAATTTTCAAACCGTATTGCACGAAATCAACAGCTGCTTCTGAAAGAGGAGAGCTATTTTGATAAGGTAACCGACCCTGCCGCAGGATCCTATTATATCGAGAATTTGACGAATTCCATTATGGAAAATGCGTGGAAGATCTTCTTGGATATTATTGAGAAAGGGGGTTATCTCAACGCATTTCTTGATGGTGAGGTGCAGAAGATGATTGTAGAAACTGCCCAAAAAAGAGACCTGAATATTGCTACGCGCCGGGAGAATTTTCTGGGAACCAACCAGTTTCCAAATTTTGGAGAATTGATGGATGAACAACTGGAAGAGGCTGTTCTTCATCCCAAAGTTCCAAAGGCACCCCATGCCATAGCAGAACCATTAACGCTCTACAGGGGTGCCATGGCGTTTGAAGTGATGCGGAGTAGAGCCGATCGTTATGCCCGTGAAAAGGGAAACCGTCAAAAGGTATTTATGTTGACCATCGGGAATTTGACGATGCGAAAAGCCAGGGCACAATTCTCCTGTAATTTCTTTGCTTGTGCCGGGTATGAGGTGATGGATAATAATGGATTTGCCACTGTTGCAGAGGGTGTCAAGGCTGCTCTTGAAGCAAATGCCGATATCGTTGTACTCTGTAGCTCCGATGACGAATATGCTGAATATGCTCCGGAAGCCATGACCCTTCTTGAGGGAAAGGCCATTCTGGTGGTGGCCGGTTACCCCAAAGCACTTCTTGAAGCCTTTAAAGAGAAAGGGATTGAACACTTTATCCATGTGCGGACAAATGTGTTGGAGTCGTTAAAAGATTTTCAAAAATTAACAGGGATAGTTTAAACGTATATTATGAATAATTATCAAGATATAGCCGTTTTTTCGGAAGTAGATACGCTGGAGGCAGTATTGGTGCACTCTCCCGGGCCGGAAGTAGCTAATGTTACGCCCATGATTGCGCAAAAAGCCCTCTACAGTGATATTCTTAATTATCAGATCGCTTTTGAACAGCACGATACCCTCCGTAAGGTATTGGGGAAGTTTGCAAAAGTGTATCAAATTAAAAACCTTCTTATTGATATTCTCAATGATGATCAGGTTAAATATAAGTTGGTTTATAAGGTTTGTGAAAATGAAAAGGTCTTTTATCTGAAGGATTACCTCTTGAGTTTGGATCCCAATCGGTTGGCCACTGAACTTATTGAAGGGGTTTTGATTAAAAGGGATTCCCTGACCAACTATCTCTCTAAAGATAAATATTCGTTAGCTCCGTTGCATAATTTCTTCTATACGCGTGATGCTTCGGTTACCGTAGGGGATAGTATCTTGCCTTGCCAAATGGCTAATACCATTCGGGAGCGGGAGGCATTGATCATGTCGGCTATCTTCCGTTTTCATCCACAGTTGGAAACAGGGCTTTTTAGCGGTAATATTACCTCTGAGAAGCGCCCTGGACTCTATTTTGAAGGGGGAGATATTCTCATTGCTCGTAATGATATTATGCTTATTGGTCTTGGCTCACGAACTACGAATTTTGGAATTGATGCCATTGTAAATGCGCTGAAGGTACGAAGGAACTCTTCCTTCCACCTTCTCATACAAGAACTTCCTGATAAACCGGAATCGTTTATTCACCTTGACATGGCCTTCACTTTTTTGGATCACGACAAAGTGATGACCTTTGACCCTGTGATTAAGGAGTCCAGTCGGTATGGAACATATCATATCCACATTGACAATGGAGAGGTGCGACGTATCCGTGAGGTGCGCGGATTGGTCTCCGGACTTAGTGATTTAGGGATGGAGGTGGAAGCGCTCAAGTGTGGAGGAGATAATGATTTGTCTATTATGGAGCGTGAACAGTGGCATAGTGGTACGAACTTCTTTGCGGTGGGACCCGGAAAGGTTATCGGTTATGGCCGTAACCAATATACCATCGAAGAGATGAATAAACACGGTTTTGAGGTGATTCCGGCCAAGAGTTTCCTTGAAGGAAAACGGGAAATACCGAAAGAGGATAAATTTGTAATTACCATTGAAGGTTCTGAGCTTGCCCGTGGTGGTGGTGGAGCACGATGTATGACCATGCCCATAAAGAGATCATAAGGAAACTTTTAACGATGCGATTTATGGCTTAAGATGGAGCTTTCTCCTTATGTTGATTTGTTTTTGTCTCACAAAGATCCATTTTTAGAAGCTTCTATAATTTATCATTTGATAACCTATTTTGTATGAAACCAGATTTTCAAAAGGTTAATATTCATTCCAAGGGTATAGGAGGTAAATCTCCTGCGAGGGAGCCTCTGCCCCAATGGATGACTCCGGAGCAGATACCGGTTAAATCTATCTATACCAAGAAGGATTTGGAGGGATTGGAACACCTCAACTATGCTGCTGGACTACCGCCCTTTTTGCGGGGACCCTATTCGGCCATGTATGTGATGCGTCCCTGGACGATCCGACAGTATGCCGGGTTCTCTACCGCTGAGGAGTCCAACGCATTTTATCGTCGGAACCTGGCTGCAGGACAGAAAGGGTTGTCCATTGCCTTCGATCTGGCCACACACCGAGGATACGATTCTGATCATCCTCGCGTGGTGGGGGATGTGGGGAAGGCCGGGGTGGCCGTAGACTCCATCCTGGACATGAGAATCCTCTTTGATCAAATTCCTCTGGGAAAGATGTCCGTCTCCATGACCATGAATGGTGCCGTATTGCCGGTTATGGCCTTCTATATCGTTTCGGGGTTGGAGCAAGGGGTGAAGCTGGAGGATATGGCAGGAACCATCCAAAATGATATCCTGAAGGAGTTTATGGTGCGGAATACCTACGTCTATCCGCCATTGCCCTCCATGAAGATTATTGGAGATATCTTTGAGTATACCTCCCAGAATATGCCCAAGTTCAATAGCATCAGTATCTCTGGATATCACATGCAAGAAGCCGGGGCTACAGCCGATATCGAATTGGCCTATACCCTTGCTGATGGATTGGAGTACCTGCGTACGGGAATCAATGCGGGGTTGGGAATAGATGATTTTGCTCCCCGCCTTTCCTTCTTTTGGGCTATTGGGATGAACCACTTTATGGAGATTGCCAAGATGCGTGCTGCCAGGATGTTGTGGGCTCGTATTGTGAGTCAGTTCAACCCAAAGAACCCCAAGTCGTTGGCGTTGCGGACACACTCTCAGACCTCTGGATGGTCTCTTACGGAGCAGGATCCTTTCAATAATGTGGGACGTACGGCTATTGAAGCCATGGGTGCGGCTTTGGGACATACCCAGTCGCTCCACACCAATGCCCTGGATGAGGCCATCGCTCTTCCCACGGACTTTTCTGCCCGTATTGCTCGTAACACACAGATCTATATTCAGCAGGAGACCGCGGTCTGTCGTAGTGCCGATCCCTGGGCTGGCTCCTACTATGTTGAGCGGTTGACACACGAGATTGCCCATAAGGCTTGGTCGCTGATTCAAGAGGTGGAGGAGTTGGGAGGCATGGCTAAGGCCATTGAGACCGGTGTGCCGAAGATGCGTATCGAGGAGGCTGCTGCAAGAAAGCAGGCTCGTATCGACTCCTCCATTGATACCATTGTGGGAACCAATAAATACCGCCTGGAGAAGGAGGATCCTCTGGAGACCCTGGAGGTGGATAATACCGCTGTTCGTGAAGCACAGATCCAACGTCTCAACGAGCTTCGTGCCAACAGAAATGAAGAGGAGGTACAGGCAGCTCTGGAGGCCATCACCAAAGCGGCTGAGACCGGAGAAGGGAACCTGTTGGAGCTCTCCGTGGATGCTGCCAAAAAGCGCGCCAGTCTGGGTGAGATCTCCGATGCATGTGAAAAAATTTATGGAAGATATAAGGCTGTGATACGTTCTATTTCAGGAGTTTATTCCTCAGAATCTGCCAATAATGCGCAATTCAAAAAGGCTTGTCGTTTGGCTGATGAATTTGCGGAGAAAGAGGGGCGTCGCCCCAGGATTATGGTAGCTAAAATGGGTCAGGATGGCCACGACCGAGGAGCAAAAGTGGTCTCCACCGGTTATGCCGATATCGGTTTTGATGTGGATATTGGTCCTCTTTTCCAAACCCCCGAAGAGGCGGCTAAGCAAGCCGTGGAGAATGACGTTCACGTTCTGGGTGTGTCCAGCCTCGCCGCAGGCCATAAAACCCTGGTTCCCCAAGTGATTGAAGAGTTGAAGAAGTTGGGACGGGAGGATATCATGGTGATTTGTGGCGGTGTGATCCCTGCACAAGATTACCAGTTTTTATACGACGCCGGTGTCGTCGCTGTCTTTGGGCCCGGAACGAAGATCCCTGACGCAGGGATTAAGATCCTGGAGGTTCTCCTCTCAGCCTACGAATAGGTGTCATCTGCCTTGCTCCCGGGTTTGTCCGGTTTCTGTGGAAAATTGGAGAGGTAGGGAGTTGTAAAAATGATACGGTTTTTTGTAAGCCTGTGGACTCTGTTGTACCTTTGCCGAAAAGTGCATGAAAGTCCTGACCTTTTACGTTCGTGAATTTAAATACGAACCTGCAGTGAAGTCGCTGGAAGAGGCGCCGGAGATTATGGAGGGAGGTATCTTTAATGACGCCGTTCTCGCCATGATTCAGGTGGAAGCTTCCGACGAAGAGAGGGAGGTGCTCGGCCGTGAGAAAAAACTTGCAAACCACCTTAAGTGGGTCGCCCGAAAGAACAAAGCAAAACAGATTATCCTACACTCCTTTGCTCACCTTGGTGAGTCAAAAGCTTCTCAGACCTTTTCAAAGAAGATCTTTGATGCGGCAGAGGTTCGTTTGCGAAATGGCGGCTATGACACCTACCAGACGCCCTATGGCTATTTCCTTGACTTAAAAATTGATGCCCCCGGATTTTCCCTGGCACGTATCTGGCAATCTCTATAATACCTCGTAAAAAATGAATCCTTTCAACTCCTCCATTGTAGAACAAAAATTTCATGAAAAGGCTCCCTGGCAATCTATTACAACAAAAATTCCTTACCTTACTGTAAATAATTTCCCTGAGTTGGGGTTGCTTACTGCTTTTCGTTTTATCGAATGGGCCAATGAAAATCCTGGTGGGTTGATCAGCCTTCCTACAGGAAAAACACCGGAATTTTTTATTAAATATACCCAATATCTCATGGAGCACTGGACGGCTCCTAAGAGTGTGGAGCTGCGTGCCAAGTGGAACCTCACGCACTTGGAGAAACCGGATCTCTCCTCGTTACAGTTTGTACAAATTGATGAGTTTTACCCCATAAGTCCTGCGCAGCATAATAGTTTCTACAACTATGTGATGAACTTCTATGTAAAAGGTTTTGGGTTAAATCCCAAGAACTGTTTACTCATTAATAGTGATGAGATTCCGCTTTGGCAAGGGCTCTCCTACGGGGAGGTGTTTCCCGATTCTGAGATCGATCTTAGCTTGCGTTATCGCGATGCAAAGAGTCATCTGGAAGAGATTCAGCAGCAGTCCATCTTTATGATC
>PDWI01010130.1_pt1 | contig 10612 bp, 10 predicted proteins | sample 1430891 | NCBI WGS metagenome assembly PDWI01 (sample SAMN01162508, study PRJNA174530) | Oral metagenome, whole genome shotgun sequencing project. | biome: Marine environment; feature: Marine mammal; material: Swab sample of the gingival sulcus; isolation source: swab sample of gingival sulcus... | reverse complement strand
TGAACGCTCATTCTGACAAGAAACAACAACTCCTGTTTTTAAATGCGTTATTCTAACAGCAGAGTCTGTTGTATTAATATGCTGCCCTCCTGCACCAGAAGCTCTAAAAGTATCTATTTTTATATCTACTGGATTGATTTCAATATCCACAGAATCATCAAGCTCAGGCATAATATCTACCGATGCAAACGATGTATGCCTCTTTCCTGATGAATCAAATGGTGATAATCTAATCAGTCTATGAACTCCTTTTTCTGATTTTAAAAATCCATAGGCATTATCCCCTGATATTCTAAGAACTGCCGTTTTTATTCCAGCTTCTGTATCTCTTATAAGATCTAGTATCTGATAAGAATAACCAGAACTTTCAGCATATCTAATATACATTCTAAAAAGCATTTCAGCCCAGTCCTGTGCATCTAGACCACCTGAACCTGAATGTATAGAAAGTATGGCATCCAAATGATCATACTCTCCTGTTAAAAGCGTTTCTAAACGAATACTTTCTATTCTATCATTAATCGATTTTAGTAGATTTTCTGCTTCTTCTAAATAAAGTTCATCTTCATTAGAAAGTTCTATCATCACTTCTACTTCTTCAAGATCTGATGCGACTTTTTCAAATCGATCCACCTTATCTTTTAGTTTTTTAGATCTTTTTAAAACACCTTCTGCATAAGAATTATCATCCCAAAAACCTTCTTCTAAAATCTTATGATCAAGTTCTTTCCACTCTCTTTTAAGAGACTCTATGTCAAAGAGACTCCTTTAATTTTTCAAATTCCTCTACTGAACTTTTATATTCTACTACACATTTATCTTTTAAAATCATTTTACCTTCCACAACAATGTTTAAATTTCTTACCTGAACCACAAGGACAAGGTTCATTTCTACCTATTTTCTTTACTCTTCTAATAGGCTTTTTCTTCACTTCTTTATTAGATTCACTAGTAATTCTTATATTTCTCTTTCGATCTGTTTTCGTTTCTAAACTAACATTCATAATATATTTAACCGTATCAAACTGAATTGTTCTAATAAGCTCTTCAAACATATCAAAACCTTCATTTTGATAAGCTTTAACAGGATCTTCATTACCTATTGCACGAAGAGAAACCCCTTGCTTTAATTGATCCATCGCATCAATATGATCCATCCATGTTCTATCAACAACCTTTAAAAGAACAAATCGTTCAAATTCTCTCATTCTTTCAGGTGTTACTTCTTTTTCTTTTGCTGCATATTTATCTAAAGCATATTTTCTTATATCATCTGTTAATTTTTCAATTGTTAAACTCTCAATATCAGAATATGTTAAAGCCCCTTCTGTCATAAAGATCTGATGTAAATACTCTTCTAATGATTTTAGATCCCATTCTTCTGGATAATCTTCTTTATTAATATGAAGATCTATCGCATAATCAATAACCTTATCAACCATAGAAAGAATATCTTCTTTCACATTTTCACCATGAAGCACTTTTGTTCTCTCTTCATAAATAATAGAACGCTGTTTATTCATTACATCATCATATTGAAGGACGTGCTTTCTAATACCAAAGTTTTTAACCTCTACTTTTTTCTGAGCATTTTCTATTGCCTTTGTGAGCATTTTAGCTTCTATTGGTATATCATCAATATCCAATTTATCAACAAATGCTTTCGCCTTTTCACTAACGAAAAGTCTCATTAAATCATCTTCAAATGAGATAAAGAACTGAGAAGATCCTTCATCTCCTTGACGACCAGAACGTCCTCTAAGCTGATTATCAATACGCCTTGATTCATGTCTTTCTGTACCTATAATATGAAGTCCACCAGCTGCTTTTACCTTTTCAGCTTCTTTATCTGTTACTTCTTTATGTACAGCAAGTATCTCCTTATAACGATCTCTACATTCAAGAATTTCCTCATCTTCATAATCAAGCGGACTAATTGCTTTATTAATAATTTCTTCTGAATAGCCTTTTTTAGAAAGCTCTCGTTGCGTAATAAAATCAGCATTTCCACCTAAAACAATATCTGTACCTCTACCAGCCATATTCGTAGCGATTGTCACTGCATTATATCTACCTGCTTGAGATACTATTTCAGCTTCTCGTTCATGTTGCTTTGCATTTAACACTTCATGTTTTATCCCTACTCTTTTTAAAAGTTTAGAAAGATATTCTGATGTCTCAATTGATATCGTACCAACAAGTACCGGTTGACCTTTCTCATGTTTTTCTTTTATATCTTCTATTATTGCTGAAAACTTAGCATCCAAACTTTTAAAAATAACATCTGGTTTATCCGTTCTCTGTATTGGTTTGTTCGTTGGAATCACAACAACATCCATACCATAAATATGTTTAAATTCATCTTCTTCTGTTTTTGCTGTACCCGTCATACCAGATATTTTATTATACATTCTAAAATAATTTTGAAGTGTAATTGTAGCAAGTGTTTGAGATTCTTTTCTAACTTCTATTCTCTCTTTAGCTTCTATTGCTTGATGAAGTCCATTAGAATATCTTCTACCAAACATCAATCTTCCAGTAAAACTATCTACTATTACAATTTCTCCATCTTTTACAACATAATCCACATCTCTTTTCATCATAAATCGAGCTCTTAAAGCCTGATTAATATGATGGGATTTTTCCATATGCTCTGCATCACCTAAATTTTCTATACCAAAAAACTGCTCTGCTTTTTCAACACCCTGATCTGTAAGTATTACAGAACGAGCTTTTTCATCTAAATCAAAATCTTCATCTTTTTTAAGTCTTGAAACAAAATTATCCGCTATACCATAGAGCTCAGTAGATTTTGCTCCCTCTCCAGAGATAATAAGAGGCGTTCTAGCTTCATCGATAAGAATACTATCTACCTCATCTACAATAGCAAAATTAAGCTCTCGTTGAGTCAGTTCACTATTTTCTATCACCATATTATCTCTTAAATAATCAAAACCAAATTCATTATTTGTTCCATATGTAATATCAGAAAGATAGGCATCTTTTCTATCCTGTCCTTCTACACCATGTATTACACATCCAACAGAAAGCCCTAAAAAATTATAGAGTTTTCCCATCCACTCTTTATCTCTATAGGCAAGGTAATCATTCACTGTGATAACATGAACACCCTTTCCAGTAAGTGCATTTAAATAAACTGGAAGAGTCGCCATAAGCGTTTTCCCTTCCCCTGTCTTCATCTCAGCTATTCGGCCTTGATGAAGTACAAGTCCTCCGATAATTTGAACTGGATAATGTTTCATCCCAAGTGTTCTAACAGCACCTTCTCTTACTACAGCAAAAGCTTCTGGAAGAATATCATCAAGAGTTTCTCCAGCTTGTAATCTCGTTTTAAATTCATCTGTCTTCGCTTTTAATTCTAAATCTGAAAGACTGGCATACTCTTTATCATAGCTCTCAACTTCACTTACTATATCTCTTAATTTCTTTACTTCTTTTTCATTCTGTCTGTTGTTTAAATAATCTATTAAGCCCATATTTACTCCTAACAAAATGCAATAGATAAAATCTATTGCAAACTTTATCTTCTATTACTCTTTACATATGAATAACTAACCATCCTACCTTTCTTTGTATAGGATGTTCTTTTCATCTCTCCCACTATAAGATATATTATTCCAATAAATATCAGTATATCTCCTATTGATAATATCTTAGCAAATGGATATTTTGGTATTACTATAAATTTTGAAAAATACTTCCATCCATTTTTCACAATAACATCATCTATCAATACATAATTTATTAAACTTCCATTTTTAATATTCATTACAAAATTTGATACATTCTCAAATCCTAAATCATAAACCGGCATTCTAAAACTATAAAATGCCATAATAACAGCATTAAATAGACCGCCTATAAATATGATAGGCGCTCCTTTTTTATCAAGATTAAACAAAACGATAAATAAAATGATAATAAGGCCTATATACATTAATATGTTAAAAACATTTGCTCCTATATCAAAATTATTTAAAACTAAAGGACTGAATGATAGTATTAAAGAAAATATTATCATATACCATCCTCTTATATTCAGATTAGATAAATTTTCTAATCTTCCTCTTAACAGTACTCCTATTACAAGTCCTAATGCAATCGCTTCTATATACATTTCATCCTCCAAGTTTTCATAATAATTATATGATATATATCTGATAAATACAAGTTAAGTAAAGATAAAAAAAGTAAAAAACTCCAAAGTTTAAAACTCTGGAGTATAATACTTTATGGCATTTTTATATACACTGAATTGCCAGGCACTTTTTCATTTTCATATACAGCAGTAACAGATATATAATAATACTCTCCTGAGAATAAATAACCGATATCCTCAACAGGTCCATCATAATATTTATCTATTCCATTAATATATACTTCATTTTTCGATAAATCTGTTATCCAGTATAAATATCCATTCTTAGGATACACAGGATTTTTAAAATCCTTAGAAGCAACTATTTTATATCCTCTTAAACCTCTCTTAGAAACATCTGACCATCTCACTTTTAGCATTGATTCTTTTTTTTCAACACTTACAATAGGCTTTCTAGATATATTCACCCAATCTTCAGGATTTTTAACTCTCATCACAGCTTCAACCGATTCACTAGTAACCTTGCCAGAATTATAAACAGCTGTTATAGCGATATGATACTTCTTATTATTTTCAAATATCTTAAAATCGCCACCTGTATAAATATCTCCTAGTTCAATCTCATAAGTATTAGTACTTACATCTGTTATCCATTTCGTATAACCATCTTTAGGATAAGAAGGATTTACTTCATTCAGAGAAGCAACAATCTTATAACCTTGTAACCCTTTTTTAGAAATTTCAGACCACGAAACCAATAAACCTCTTTCTGTATTTAACACTTCAATAACTGGCGTTTTACCAGATACATCCATAGAATCAGGCATTGTCATTTTTATTTTATTACTATATACATTATTCTTATAATCGAGTCCTACTACACGTAGATAATAAGTCTCTCCTTCTTCAAATTTCTGAAAATCTCCATCAGAGTAATTGTCATTAACATATATATTCGTTGAATTACCTCTTACATATTTTGCACTACCACTCTCTGGATACTTAAGATTTTTACTATCTTTAGATGCTATTATTTTATATCCTCTATAATCTTTTAAATCAGAACTCCAGCTTAATTTTATTCCACCCTCAATTGTAGTTCCTTTTAATCTTATTTCTTCATCAAATACTATTTTTTCTTCTTCTGAAAATTCTATATTTTCTTTATTAACAACTGTTAAAAGTAATTTTGCTGCTTCTGCTCTTGTTAAAGTAGCTTGAGGTTTTAAATATTTCTTTCCATCTTCTTCATAACCTTTAATAAGTTTTTCCTTTATAGCAGTAGCCATCTTTAATTTTAGATTTTCAGATATATCATCCTTATCTTCATAAAATTCTAAATATCTTAAATTCTCTCTATCTTCATCTTTAGCTAACGCTTTTACAAGTGCTACAGCCATATCTTCTCTTAAAGAATCTGCCTTTGGCTTAAAGGTATACTCTCCATTTTTTACAAATCCTGTTAAATAAGGCTTTGCCGCTTCAATATACTTAGAAGCCCAATAATTATCCTTTACATCGTTAAACGATGATTCGCTATCTGTAATTTCTAATTTTAATGCCCTCACCATCATTGTTGCAAATTCTTCTCTTGAAACAACTTTATCTGGTTTAAACGAACCATCTGCATACCCATTTAATATACCATATTCCGTCATCTTCATAACCGGCATATAAAACCAATCATTCTCTTCGACATCTGTAAATGATATTTCTTCTTCGCTATCTAATTCATTATCTGCATAAATAGAACTTGATAAAACAATAAGAAATATACAGACTAACATTAATATTCTTTTCATAATGCACCTCACTTTACAAAATTATATCAAATTCTATTTAAATTGTCGTAATAATTTTGTATAATTTAATATGAATTTAAAGGTTGTAATGTATCTGTAATAAAGATTTTTTCATTAATTTAAAAGGGAGGAAGTATGAATATAGTTGTTTTAGAACCGATTGGTGTTGATAAAAATTTCTTATTGGATAAACTAAAAGATCATGATGTGACATATTATGAAAACAAAACAAATGATGAAGCAGAAATGATACAAAGAGCTAAAGATGCTGAAATTCTTATAATAGCTAATAATCCAGTAAGCAAAAATGTACTTGAAAAATGTCCTCAGTTAAAAATGATATCTGTTGCCTTTATAGGTGTAGATCATATCCCTATGGATTATTTAGAAAGCAGAAATATTATTGTATCAAATGCAAAAGACTACTGCTTACATGCTGTTTCAGAATTAGCTCTATCATTAACTCTTAATATTCTAAGAAATATAAAAGAATGTGATATAAAAATTAGAGAAGGTAAAGATAAAACTGGTCTTATCGGAAATGAACTATATAATAAGACATTCGGCATTATTGGTACAGGATCAATAGGAATGAATACAGCAAAACTTGCTCTTGCTTTTGGTTGTAATGTTGTAGCCTATAGTAGAAGTGAAAAAGAAGAAGCAAAAAAGTTAGGCATTAAATATGTATCCATGAAAGATTTAATGAAAGAATCAGATATCATTTCTATTCACCTACCTTTAACAGATAAAACAAAGCATTTTATTAATAAAGAGTATATTGATCTGATGAAAAAAAATGCCATCCTTATCAATACAGCAAGAGGTCCTATTGTTGATAATGCCTATCTAAAAGAAGTGTTAGAAAAAGGTCTAATAAGAGGAGTAGGTATAGATGTTTTTGATATAGAACCTCCTCTAACAGAAAAAGAAATATATAAAAGAAATAGCATTCTAACACCTCATATTGCCTATACGACAAAGGAATCAATTATCAGAAGATCTAATATTGTGATAGATAACATACAACAATTTATAGATAATAATCCAATAAATGTTATGAATAAAAAATTCTAATAAAATTCCCTATAATCATTTAGATTATAGGGTTATTTTAATACTTAACATCATATAGATAAAGTCCTTTTGCTGGTAAAGTAGGTCCTGTTTTTAACTTATCTTTACTCTCAATTATATTTTTTATATCATTAGGCTTTATTCTTCCAAGTCCAACTTCTACTAAAGTCCCCACTATCGTTCGAACCATATGATGTAAAAAACCATTTCCCGTTACCTTAAAATCAATCTCATGTCCAGATTTTAAGATTTCTATATTATATATTTCTCTTACCATTGATTTTGTCTTAGATTTTTTTGTAGTAAATGCAGAAAAATCATACTCTCCAATAAAATGATCAGCAGCTTTTTTCATTGCTTCCATATTTAAACTCTCTTGCACATGTAAAGAAGTCTTTCTTAAAAAAGGATCATGATAATAATCATTATATATCTTATAAATATATGTTTTCTCTTTCGCATGATATCTAGAATGGAAATTCTCTTCGACTTTTTTTACACTTGTCACAACAATATCATCTGGTAAATATCGATATAAATATTCTTTAAGCTCCTTCGTAGGAATATCAATACTTGTTTTAAAATTAGCAACTTGACCTATTGCATGTGCCCCTTTATCTGTTCTCCCAGAAGCGATAAGCTCTACTGGTTCATAAAGCATTTCAAATAAAATATTTTCTATTTTAGTCTGAACTGTCATATCTGTATTTTTTAGTCTCTGCCATCCTTTATATCTTGTACCATCATAAGATATTTTCATTCTATAATTCATTATAATCCTCCTGTAAGAATTGAAAGCGTGAGTTCTTCATCTTGTATTATCCAATCCCTATTAAAAATCCTTCTTAATTTATCTAATTTATCATCCCAAAACAATGATATTTCTTCATCATCCGTTTCATGAATAATATGTATTTCTGTGCAATATTCTGTTTTATAAGTACACTGCATAAAATGAATTCTAAGAAAACTATTCTCTAATTTTATTACAACTCTATTATCAGATATCTCTTCTATACTTCCATTTATTTTATCTGATATTTTATACTTTACATCATCTACAGTAATATCATCTAACCATTTAGACATTTTAGATGCTAAAGTAAAATACCTTATTGAATCCTCAATAAAGGTATTTAGTCTAACTGATTTATGTAAAAATTTACTCTTCATCTACAAACTTTCTATCACCAAGTTCTCTATCAAGCATTAATAATCCATATCCATTATCTCCGATTAATTCTAACTGCTTAATAAGCATTCTTGCATTATCTTCTTCTTCTATCTGTTCATCAACAAACCATTGCAAGAAATTAATTGCTGAATAATCATGCTCTTCTGATGCAATTTTTTGAATATCTTTAATTGAATTTGAAATATATTGTTCATGATGAAGTACATTTTCAAATACTTCTTTAATAGAATGCCACTCTTTATCTGGTTTTTGAATTGCTTCAAGTTCAACTTTCACACCTTGCGTATTTAAATAGCCCACCATTTTCATTCCATGAGCTTGCTCTTCTTCAAATTGCTGATGCATCCAATTTGCCATACCTGGCATATTTTCTTCTACAAAATACTGCTCCATTGATAAATAAAGATATGCAGAGTAAAACTCTTTATTAATCTGTTCTTGTAATGCTTTTTCCACTCTCTTGTTCATATTATTCCTCCTCAAATACAAATTTTGGTTCCCCACAAGTGGGACATTTAAAGTCTTCTGGCAAATCTTCAAATAATGTTCCTTTTTTCACACCACTCATCCAATCACCTTTTTCTTCCTTATATACATAACTGCATTTAGGACATTTATAACTTTTCATATTAATACCCCCATTTATGAACATTATATATCTTTTATAAATATTTTTCCATTCATTTTATATTTATATAATTTTTATGATATGATATCTATAGGAGGAGACAATGAAAATTAATAAGGCTGGATTGAATTATAATTTAAATAGAGTTTATTTTGACTACAATGGAACAATTGCTAATTCAGGTATTCTTATAGAAAATATTGTAGATAAACTTTATAAATTAAAAGAAAAATTTGAAGTAATAATAATAAGTGGAGACACATATGGTAATATACAAGATACACTAAAAGATTTTAAAGTAATCCTTGCTTATACTACCGATGAAAAGCTAAAAGAAATAGAAAAATATAAAGAAAATGCCATAGCAATAGGAAATGGTAATATTGATTATAAGATGCTTAAAACAGCAAAATTAAGTTTTGCCGTTATAGGAAAAGAAGGTTGCTCTAGAAAAGCAATTCTAAATGCAGATATTATTGTTAATGATATTTTCGATGTATTTGATATATTAGAAGATGAGAACAAAATAATTGCTACATTAAAGGAAATATCATGATTTTATTATTATTAATAGTATTTATTTTTATCTGTTTATTACTCGATATATCTTTTTTCTATGGATTTTTATTAGCTATCCTCATTATGATATTTAAAATAAGAAAAAAAGATATAATACTAGATATCATTATATCTAGTATCAAGCAGTGTGGAAGTCTATATTTTATTATAATAATGCTTGGAGCAAATGTTTCCATCTGGATGTCATCTGGACTAATACCAAGTCTAGTATACTTTGGATTTAATAAAATAAATAATGTAAGTTTTCTTCTTACTAGTTTCATTATAACAGCGATATTATCAACAGTGATAGGAACAGGACTAGGAACACTATCAACCGTTGGTCTCGCTCTTTTTGGCGTGGGTAAAGGATTTGGAATATATGAACCCTTGTTATTAGGTGCCATCGTTTCCGGTTCTTTTATCTCTGATAAAATATCACCTGTTTCATCACTTGTTAATTTAACTATCAATATTGTAGATATTAAATACAGAAAATATGCAAAAGAATCTATAAAAACACTTAGTATAATAATGTTAATAACTGGTATCATATATTATATTATCGATTTAAACATAGTATATACACCTAGCAAAGATTTAAAGGTGTATACTGATATTATCTCAAATAATTATAATATAAATATCCTTCTTTTTATCATTCCTATTCTTATTATCATAATGGCAATATTAAACGTAAAAACCATATATAATATGCTAGTTATATTTGTTTTGGGTTCATTTATCAGTATTTTTTATCAGAATATACAAGTTTTAGATTATATAAAATATGTGTTTTATGGATATAAAGCGAATACAGGAAATTCTTTTATTGATAGTATATTTAGAGCTGGTGGTATTATTCCAATGATAGAAGTATTATTTATTGTAACTGCTGCTATCATATTAAATGGATTTATGACATACAATAAAACATTAGATTCAATTTTTAATCGCTTTCTTACAAATACTAATACAAAAGGTATGCTAATAGTTAAAACAGGTATTATAAGTATGTTTTTAACTTCAGTAACATGTGATCAAACAGTAGGAATCATAGTCCCTGGAAATATGCTTAAACAGCAATATGAAAAACTAAAAATAAAAAAAGAAGTGCTAGCAAGAACAATATCTGATACAGGTACAATAATAGCCCCTTTAGAATTTTGGAATGTAAACAGTCTTATTATTATCAGTATCACTGGCATATCAGCAATAAAATATGCCCCATT
>PDWI01010129.1_pt1 | contig 10612 bp, 7 predicted proteins | sample 1430891 | NCBI WGS metagenome assembly PDWI01 (sample SAMN01162508, study PRJNA174530) | Oral metagenome, whole genome shotgun sequencing project. | biome: Marine environment; feature: Marine mammal; material: Swab sample of the gingival sulcus; isolation source: swab sample of gingival sulcus... | reverse complement strand
TGCCATCGATTTTTTACCGAATAATTTGAGCAAACCAAGAACAAATCCGCTTAAACTATCCGAAAATATCTCAATAAACGAGCCGTCCTCAAACCAAATGTTATAGTTATAACCTCCTTTGGTAACGGTAAAACCGAGTTCCTCAAATTGCTTAACAGCTTTTTCTTTATCTTTTACCTTGTAAAGTATATGACTAATTCTCATAACAGATTCATTTTGTTAAAGTTATGCGATTACTAATAGTGAACAATGTTCTATTTCTGTTCAAAAAAAATATTTCCTTTCAACGAGGACAAAATAATGGCTTTTTTTTATCCTTGTCAATACCTAAAAATAGGGATTTTAGTTGTTTTTTATAATATTTTAATAGCTGTCGCAAAGCTCAAATACGATGCTTTCTTTTTGGTTTTCAGCATAGTAAAGCTATGGGGAGGAGGTTCAAGCCTGCGTTCTTTTTTCTTGACAAAATATTATCTTTTTATAATGAAAAAATAAGGTCAATAATTTGGTGTTTTTTTGTAATAATCTGAAAATCAGTACTTTATGTTTTTATGGGTGTTTTGTCTAACTCTCTGATAATCAGTATTATAGCTTTTAATTTTTAATTTTTAACTTAACAAAGCATTGAGTCGCAAAATTTCTTTTCAAAAAAAAATTACTCCATTTTTCTCAGATTTTTTCGCCAGTAAAACATCAAAAAAGATACTACGGCAAAAATCAGCAACAGATAGCTTTTGGCGAAGCCATGCACAATAGTTTCATAAACAAAATATCCGAAACAAAATACCGCAAGAACGAACCAAATATGTTCCATCAAATAAATTTTCTTTTTTGACATAAATAAAAACTTTTAAATTTGCAGACCGCAAAAATGAAATAAATTTGTCGAACATTCAAAAAACATTTAAGAAAACTCGTGGGGTATCTCAAAGGGCAAATATTGAAAATAGATTTAACGAAACGCATAACGCAATGGATTGTTCTGATTGTAATATCGTTTATTTGGGGAAGCTCATTTATTTTGGTGAAAAAAAGTCTAATTGCTTATCCGCCAATGCTTTCGGGCGCCATTCGGTTAAATTTTGCATTTCTGTATTTTTTGCCGATAACGGTGGCAAAATTCCGAAAAATTAACCGTAAGAACCTGATTTGGATATTATTAGCCGGTTTTATCGGGAGTTTTTTTCCGGCGTTTATGTTTGCCTACGGACAAACCGAAGTTTCGAGCGCTATGGCTTCTATGATAAACAGCACCACCCCGATTTTTGTGCTGATTACTGGCGTATTGATGTTTAGCGAAAAACTAACCTTAGTAAATTTATTGGGGCTGATAATTGGTTTTGTCGGCACAATCGGTTTAGCCATCGACAACCCGTCTTCGATGTTTTTGGATTGGAAATTCGGAGCCGTGCTAATGCTCATAGCATCGTTGTTTTACGGCATCAACACCAACATTATAAAATACAAACTAAAAGACTTAGACGGACTGGCAATTTCGGCACTAACTTACACCGTAATAGCCCCGTTTTCGCTGATTTACCCGTTCTTTTCAGATTTCAAAACAACCTATCACAACGATTATTTTTGGCAAAGTACTATCTCGCTGGCTGTTTTGGCGTTTTTTAGTTCTTTTTTGGCAATAATTTTATTTGTGTGGCTGCTAAAATTCAGTTCAGCCATTTTTGTTGCCTCATCAACCTACATAATGCCTATTTTTGCAATTGGTTGGGGACTTTGGGACGGCGAAGTTATTTCAACAATTCAAATAATATCGGTGCTAATAATTTTTTTAGGGGTAGCCTTGGTTAATAAAAATTCAGCAAAAAAAACTTAAATTAAGATGCAAAATTATTTAAACGAATTAAATCCTATTCAGGCAGACGCAGTAAAATATCTCGACGGGCCATCGTTGATTATAGCCGGAGCCGGTTCGGGCAAAACCCGAGTGCTGACGTACAAAATTGTACACTTGTTGAACTCCGGTTATAAGCCGTCCAATATTTTGGCGCTAACTTTTACAAACAAAGCCGCTCGCGAAATGCAAACTCGAATGAAAATGTTGGCAAACGAAGGCGACATCAACAAATTATGGATTGGTACATTTCACTCTATTTTTGCAAAATTGCTACGCATCGAAGGACAAGTTATGGGATTTCCATCTACATTTACCATCTACGACGCCGACGATGCCAAAAGGGAAATAAAAGATATTATAAAAGAAAAAAAATTAGACCCGCAACAATATCCTGCAAACGAGATATATTCGCGAATATCGAAAGCAAAAAATAATTTAGTTTTGCCAAGTTCTTACGAAAAAAATTACGAATTGCAGAAGTTTGACAGCTCGATAAAACGCCCCGAAACGCTCGCTATTTACAAATCGTATTACAATCGTTGTCGAAAGGCGCAAGCTATGGATTTTGACGATTTATTGCTGAATACCAATATATTACTGCGAGATTATCCTGATATTTTGGACAAATATCAAAATTTATTCAAATACATTTTGGTTGATGAGTACCAAGATACGAATGTTTCGCAATATATAATTGTTAAAAGATTGTCGGCTTTGCATAAAAAAATATGCGTTGTGGGCGACGATTCGCAAAGTATTTACTCGTTTAGGGGTGCAAAAATTGAAAATATTTTGAATTTTGAAAAAGATTTTAAAAATCTAAAAACTTTCAAACTCGAACAAAATTATCGTTCTACAAAAAATATTGTAAACGCTGCAAACAGCTTGATAGAGAAAAATGTAAACCGCTTGAAAAAAGTAGTTTTTACAGAAAATGAAGTTGGCGACAAAATATATTTAAAGCAATTTGTTGATGACAAAAAAGAAGCTTATTTTGTTGGCGATAGTATAAAAAAATATAAACTAAACAACGAATTTGATTATTCTGATATAGCAATTTTGTATCGAACAAACTCCCAATCGCGAACATTTGAGGAAGTATTGCGCCGAAAATCAATACCTTACAAAATATACGGTTCTATTTCGTTCTATCAACGTGCCGAAATCAAAGACATTGTGGCGTATTTGCGTTTGATAATAAATAAACGAGACGACCAAGCTATAAAACGAATAATCAATTATCCGAAAAGGGCTATTGGCAATACAACTATGCAAAAAATTATCAACGTTGCCAACTCAAACGAACTCAATATTTGGGACGTGCTTTTGCAGATAGAAAAATTAAGTAAAATCCTGTCTGTCAGGGTGATAAATGCTATTCGGAAGTTCGTAAATCTTATAGATTATCTGACCGAAGAAATGCAAAAATTAGATGCTTTTGAATTGGTAAATTTGGTGCTTGAAAAAACAACAATCAAACAGGTAATGTCCAACGATACAACTACCGAAGGCGTCAATAAATATCAAAACGTCGAAGAGTTTACGAATGCTGTACGAGACTTTACGGACAACGCCGACGACGATAGGTCGATTACCAAATTTTTGGAGGAAATTGCGTTGGCAACCGACCAAGACAAGGAAGCCGACGACCAAGACAACAACAAAGTTACGATGATGACCGTTCACGCATCTAAGGGACTGGAATTTAAGAAGGTATATATTGTTGGAATGGAAGAAGGACTTTTCCCGAGTTATTTGTCCACCAGCAACGACCGCGAATTGGAAGAAGAACGTCGTTTGATGTACGTCGCAATTACTCGATGCGAAAAAATATTACACATCACGTCGGCTGCATCGCGCATGAAATGGGGAAAATACACATCGGCAGCGCCAAGTCGATTTTTGACAGAAATAAACCCGAAATATCTGGAAATGGGTGTGGTTGAAGAGAAAAATGATGATTTTTTTGAAAATAAAGAAGAATTTAATAACTTTGCCGACCGAATAAGAGCTACAAAAAGCTACCCAAAACCGGAGGAAAAAGTTCTAAAAAAAATAAAACCTGAGCCAACAAAAAACATAGAACAATCCAGACAAATTGATAAAAAAACAGGTTTGGAAGTGGGGATGAAAGTAGAACACACAAAATTTGGCAGAGGAAAAATAATAGAAATTATCGGAAATTTCCCGAATACCAAAGCAATAGTAAATTTTGAACAAGCCGGACAAAAAACTTTATTGCTGAAATTCGCAAAATTAACCATAATCAAATAAAAAATTACAACTATAATGACAGAAAAAAAATCATTAGAAACATTTATCGAAGACGGAATGGAATACAATACCGACCGCCGAGTTATAAAACTTACGCAATATGGTAGAAATATCCAAAAATTGGTAAATTACGCAATAAAATTAGAAGACCGAGAAGAACGAAATAGAGCCGCCAATCAGATAGTACAAGCTATGGAGGTGCTAAATCCAAAAATCAAACAAATCGACAATTACAAAGAGGTATTGTGGAGTCATTTGGCGATGATGTCCGATTTTAAATTAGATGTTGATTACCCGTATGAAGTTGTAACAGAGGAGATTATCAGTTCGCCACCCGAAAGTATTCCGTTGGGGGCTACTCGAATGAAAAAACGTCAATACGGACGAGTTATCGAAAATTTGATAGACAAAGCGCTTGATGTTGAAGACCCCGAAATTCAAAGCGATTTTATCGAAATAATTTTGTTTCAGATGAAACGAATTTACGTAAATTGGAACAAAGACGTTGTAAATGATGAAGTTATATTTGAAGATTTTAGAAAAATGTCTAACAACAAACTGAAAGTTCCCGAAGATTTCAAATTGCCACAAAGCTACGAAATTAAAAAAAGAGTTGTTAAAAATACCAACAATAACAACAACAACAATCGTAACAATAACAACCGAAACAAATACAACAATAATAACAACAAAAACAGACAAAGACAGGTTTAGTTTATTCGTTTGGTGAAAATTCTTAATTCAAAAAGAACACATTAATATATATAAATGACAAAATTGTGGTTTTAGTAAAAAAAATACACGTATTGATAACAAAATCGTTTTTGCTTTTGTTTATTCCCGCGTTTCTAATCACAATTTTTGTTTTAGTCCTGCAATTCATTTGGCTTTATGCCGACGATATGATAGGCAAGGGGCTGACAGTCAGTATTTTAAGTAAAGTTTTTTACTACGTGGCACTGATGAACGTGCCTATGGCGTTGCCGATAGGCGCAATGCTTGGTTCTATCATAACTTTTGGGAATATGGGCGAAAATTTTGAGCTGACGGCAGCAAAATCTGCCGGTATTTCGCTCCGAAAAATAATGTCGCCGATATTTTTTATTGCAGTAATTTTTTCGATAATTTCGTTCCTTTTTGCAAACAACATAGTGCCGTACGCTACGCTAAAAACCTACGGATTGGTGGCAAGTATCCGACAGCAGCACCCCGCTTTGCGAATACAAGACGGCATTTTCAACTCCGATGTGAACGGGTATGTTATTCGGGTTAGCGGGAAAAATCCTGAAACGCAAATGATGTACGATTTTATGATTTACGACCACTACAATTACAAGGGAAATAGTTTTGTGGTGGTGGCCGATTCGGGAACTATAAACATCACTGATAATCTGCAATATATGATTATGACCCTGTACTCGGGCGCGCAATACGAGGAAATAAAAGAAGATGAAACGGATTTTGAAAAAAAACATTTTCCGTATCACAAAGACAAATTCGACAAACAAGAAATTATCATAAAACTTAGCGGTTTCGACTTCAAAGAAAACGACTTAGCTATTTATAGTCAGAATTGTAATATATTGAATGTCAGTCAGTTATTGGTGAAAATAGATTCGCTGAATTTGAAATATATTAGCAAAATAAATTATTACAATCGTACCATAATTCAAAATGATTTATTAAAAAATCAGGTCAAATTTAGGAGCGCTACGGATTCGATAAATTTTTATGAAAAAATACAAAAACTAAACAACCGACCGTCCAACAATCTGACTGTGGTTTACAATATCGACAGCGCCTTCAACAATCAAGCCCTGCACACGCAGAAAGAAATTATGAAAATTGCATTGGCAAACGCCAATACTCTGATGAATCGGCTGGATATTTTCAAAGCCGAATACAACTCGCGTAGAACTTGGCTGACCGAACACAAAATTGCGTTTCACAAAAAAATAGTTTTTGCGTTGGCTTGTTTGATTTTTATGTTTATCGGAGCGCCACTCGGTTCTATTATCCGAAAAGGCGGATTTGGTTTGCCTACAATAGTTTCAACAATTTTGTTTATGGTATTTTATGTCGTTTTGACATTTGGTGAAAAATTTGCTCGCGACGGAGTAATCAGCGCATTTTTTGGCGTTTGGTTTCCTATATTTTTGTTTTTGCCTTTTGAGATTTATCTGTTCTACAAAGCAAGCACCGATTCGGTTATCCTAAATTACGATTATTACAAAGATTCTATCGATAAAATTATTAAAAAAGTTTTGCCGTTTATTTCTCGAAAAAAGAAAAAAATAAGCGAATAAAATACACAAAATTTTGTGCTAAATCGCTCAATCGTAGCACTTAAATTTTTAGTGTGAAATATTTTTTTTAGTGACTTTATGTTGCTTATTATTAGTGGATTATGTTTTTGTTGCTCAACCAAATGCCAATCCCCAACGCCCAATCCCCAAAACCCAAAACCCAAAACCCAATCCCCAATCCCCAACCTCCTCCCAAAAATTCTCAAAATATTTTTTATTTTTGCAGAGCAAACAAATACGTTTGACAAATTTTAAGGCAATTGCCCATTAATAAAAAAAAATGAATATACTTGTAATAACCAACAAACTACCGTATCCGCCCAAAGACGGCGGAGCCATTGCCACGCTTTCGTTGGCAAAAAATTTGGCAGAACATGCAAAATCGATAGATATTTTGGCGATAAACACCTCAAAACATTACTTCGATATTGATAAAATTCCTGCTGAACTCACCAAGCGCGTAGGGTTTGCAGATTATTACATAAACACCGACCTAAAATTAACAAAACTCGTTTTGAATTTGCTTTTTTCAAAATATCCGTACAACGCCGAACGTTTTTTGGAAAAGGGATTCGGAGAGAAAATAAAAGAACAATTACGGCAAAAAAAATACGATATAATTCAGCTCGAAGGCTTGTACGTAATGCCCTACATTGACGTTATACGTAGCGAAACAGACGCGTTGGTTGCTTACAGAGCGCACAATATAGAACACGAAATTTGGCAACGAACACTAAACCAAACAAACGGTTTTGTGAAAAAAACGTACATCAAAATATTATCAAATCGTATAAGAAAAATGGAAAAAAGTTATATAAATAAATATGATTTATTGGTGCCGATAACCGACCGCGACAAAAATAAATTGTCAGAATTTGGCAACACAAAACCAAGTTTGACCATTTCTACCGGCATAAATACCGAATTGTATCAAGTCTCGCAAGAACCGGCAGAGCCAAATTCGCTGTTTCACATCGGAGCGCTGGATTGGTCGCCAAATCAGGAGGGTTTGTTGTGGTTTATTGACAATTGTTGGGCAAAAATTCAAAAGCAAAATCCGAATATCAAGTTTTATATTGCCGGCAGAAATGCACCGGATTGGCTGAAAAAACATTTTGACAAAAAAAATATTGTTTTTCTGGGTGAAATTGACGACGCGCACGCCTTTATGAACTCCAAAATGATTATGGTTGTGCCACTTTTGTCGGGGAGCGGAATGCGGATAAAAATAGTAGAGGCGATGGCGCTGGCAAAACCCATTGTTACAACCGATGTGGGCATTGAGGGCATACACGCCGAAAATCACAAACACGCCGTTATTGCCAACACGGCCGACCAAATTGCCGAGCAAATAATATCGCTGACCAACAACCCGAAAAAAATTGAAGAAATAGGAAATAATGCGAAAATTTTTGTTTCCGAAAATTTTGATAATTTAGCAATTTCAAAAAAACTATACGACTTCTATGTTAAACATCTAAAAAACAGCGATTTATAGTGTTAATAATCTTTCAAATAATATTTTGGGCATCAATCTTTTTAATACTGCATTCTTATGTTTTTTTTCCGATTTTGTTAAAAATAATTGCAAAAAACAAGAAATTAGACTTTGAAAGCTACCAGCCGGCTACCGATGATTTGCCTACGGTTTCGATAATTTTAGCTGTTTTCAACGAAGAAAAAATTATAGAAGAAAAAATAAAATCGACATTCAAAACTAACTATCCGCTCGAAAAAATTGAGTTTCTGATTGGCTCCGACAATTCGTCGGACAAGACGAACGAAATAATTGGAAATTTACAAAAAAAATATAAAAATTTACATTTTTATCCTTTTACCGAAAGGCAAGGTAAGATAAAGATAATCAATCAGTTAGCTGAAAAATGCAAGAACAAAATAATCATTTCGACAGACGCAAAAGTGCTTTTTGTTGAAGATACAATTTATCATTTAATTGAATATTTCAAAGACGAAAAAATAAAAATAGTTGGCGGTTTTTTGATAAATCAAGCAAACTCAAAAGCCGGCATTGCCGTTCAGGAAAATCTTTTTATGAATCGCGAAATGATAATAAAATATAACGAAGGACTTATCTGGCAAAACGTTATCGGAATTTACGGGGCGCTCTACGCAATCCGAAAAACGGACTTTGAGCCGGTGCCGGAAAATTTGCTGGTCGATGATTTTTTTATTACAATGAAAATCCTCCAAAAAGGCGGCAAAGTTATTTTTAACAAAAAAGCCGTAGCTTACGAAAATTTGCCCCAAAAATTATCCGAAGAATACAAACGAAAAGTGCGAATAGCAACCGGAAATTTTCAAAATATGAAAATATTTTCAAGATTATTGTTAAATCCGTTCAAACCTCTAAATTTTTGTTACATTTCGCACAAAGCCCTGCGTTGGCTAACTCCATTTTTATTCATATTTATATTAATAAGTAATATTTTGCTTTTTAATATATTTTTGTACAAAATAAGTTTATTTTTTATAATAAGTATTCTAATTTTGCCAATTATAGATACATTACTAAAAAAATTAAACATAAATATTAACATATTAAGATTAGTAACACATTTTTTATCAATGAACTTTGCTCTGATGAAGGGTTTTTTCCGCTCGCTAAAAGGCGTCAGCCAAAGCACGTGGCAACCCTCTCAGAGAGTTTAAAATTATCAAAATGCAAATAAAATTAAATACAATACCCGAAGCAATTGAAGCCCTTAAAAAAGGAGAAATAATAATTGTAGTAGATGACGAAGACAGAGAAAACGAAGGCGATTTTATAACCTCTGCCGAGCTTATAACCCCCGAAAAAGTGAACTTTATGGCACGATACGGACGCGGTTTGATATGTACGCCGTTGCCCGAAAATTTGTGCAGAAAACTGGATTTGGACTTGATGGTTGGCAAAAATACTTCGTTGCACGCTACTCCGTTTACGGTTTCGGTCGATTTGTTAGGACAGGGCTGTACGACGGGAATTTCGGCGCACGACCGCGCCAAAACCATCAAATCGCTGGTTGATGAAAATACAAAACCCACAGATTTGGGGCGTCCGGGACATATTTTTCCGCTCAAAGCAGTAAACGAAGGCGTACTCCGCCGAACCGGACACACCGAAGCTACCGTAGATTTGGCAAGGCTTGCAGGCTTGAAACCGGCCGGTGCTTTGGTCGAAATAATGAACGAAGACGGCACTATGGCGCGATTGCCCGAACTTATGGAAGTGGCGAAAAAATTTGATTTGAAAATAATTTCGATAAAGGATTTGGTGGCTTATCGATTGCAAAATGAAAGTTTGGTCGAAAAAAGCGTTGAAATAAATATGCCAACCGAATTTGGCGATTTCAAAGCGATTGTATTTAAAGAGAAAAATTCGGGAATGGAACACGTGGCTTTGTTCAAAGGCCAATGGGACGAAAACGACGCAATCCTTACGCGTGTGCATTCTTCGTGCGTTACGGGAGATATTTTCGGGTCGAAAAGATGCGACTGTGGCGAACAGCTGCACGAGGCTATGCGAATGGTGCAAAAAGAAGGACGAGGGGCTATTATTTATATGAATCAGGAGGGGCGCGGAATTGGATTGCTGAACAAAATAAACGCATACAAACTGCAAGAGGAAGGCTATGATACTATCGAAGCCAACCACAAACTCGGTTTTGACGACGACGAAAGAAATTACGGCGTGGGCGCTCAAATTCTTAGGCATTTGAACATCAAAAAAATGAAATTGATGACAAATAACCCGATAAAAAAAGTGGCGCTACAAGGCTACGGACTTGAAATTGTGGAAATTATACCGATTGAAATTCCGCCAAACAAATATAACGAATTTTATATGAAAACCAAAAAAGAAAAAATGGGGCATATCCTAAAAAAATATGAGTATAGAGCCGAAGAAAATTATTTTTGTAGTAGAAAATAGGGGAGATAATAAAAATTATTAGGTAATTTCTGAAAATACAAACAGCTTTCTAATGGGGGTAAACGCATTGGAAAGAAAACGGAAACGATTAAACATAAAAAAAGAATTATGAGAAAAAAATACACTATTTTAATACTAATTTTCAGTTCTTTAATATTTTTTTCATGTGAAAAAAATATAAATAAAAAATTACCACCTAATACAGAAACCGGACAAAACACATTTATTTTTCGTGTCAATGGTGGT
>PDWI01010128.1_pt1 | contig 10614 bp, 10 predicted proteins | sample 1430891 | NCBI WGS metagenome assembly PDWI01 (sample SAMN01162508, study PRJNA174530) | Oral metagenome, whole genome shotgun sequencing project. | biome: Marine environment; feature: Marine mammal; material: Swab sample of the gingival sulcus; isolation source: swab sample of gingival sulcus... | reverse complement strand
TTCCAAATTCTTCGCTGATGGAATATGAGTATCTGCGCCTGCAACCCTAACGATAGGTGCATCTAAGAAGTCGAACGCTTCACTTTCAGCTATTCTCGCGGCAACCTCGCCGCCAAAACCATTATTTCTAAATGAATCGTGGCAAATAACAAGTTTCCCCGTCTTTTTCACCGAATCGACAATTAACTGTTCATCTAATGGCACTAAACTTCTCGGATCGAGTAATTCAACATCAATACCTTCTTCTGCGAGTTCCTCAGCCGCTTGAAGTCCTCTTTCGAGCATTCTTCCCCAAACGACTAAAGTAACATCTTTACCAACTCGTTTGATTTCACCCACGCCGATAGGAATAATATTATCCTCGCCTAAGATAACTTCACCTTTTCTGCCGAAAAGAGCTTTTGGTTCAATATAAATAACGGGGTTATTATCTCTAACCGCACTACGTAAGAGTCCATAAATATCATTGGCATTACCTGGAACGACAACTTTTAAGCCAGGGATATGGCAGAACCAAGATTCCAAAGCCTTCGCGTGCTGCGCTGCTGCACCAGTTCCCGCACCAGATGCACAACGATAAACGACAGGAACCTGCACATCACCACCGAGCATATAACGCATAGGCGCTGCTTGGTTAACGATAGAATCCATGGCAATCGTCACAAAATCCATAAAGGTCATATCGACAATTGGGCGCATACCACAAGAAGCCGCACCTGCTGCACAACCAGAAATTGCCGATTCACTAATTGGCGTATCGATTATTCTTTCTGGTCCAAATTCTTCAAGCATTCCAACAGTAGTACCAAAGTCGCCACCAAAAATACCGACGTCCTCGCCCATTAAAAATACCGTATCATCAATTCTCATTTCATCTGTCATCGCTTGCTTAATCGCTTCGCGAATTGTCATTACTTTTTTTTCCATATTACACCACCCTAATCTGCATAATTATCTTCAAACGCCACACTAATAGGTGAAAGCGGTGAAGCTTTAGCAAACTTAATCGCTTCTTTGATCGTTTGTTTAGCATTTTCTGTAATCTCGTCTAATTGTTTTTCTTCGACTAGTTTATGTTCTAATAAATACTCGCGATAAGCTTTATTTGGATCTTTTTCCTTCCAAGCTTCTACTTCTTCACGCGTTCTATATGCACCAGGGTCACTCGCTGAATGACCAAACCAACGATAAGTCATCGCTTCAACTAAAACAGGACCATTACCTTCTCTTGCATAATCTAAAGCTTCACACATAGCATCGTACATAGCCAAAACATCATTACCATCTTCGACGTGTATACTTTTAATTTTGTAAGCACATGCTCTATCAGAAACTTTGTTAACTGTCATTGCATTTTCATAGTTCATAGAAATACTATACTTATTATTGATAACGACATAGACAACAGGCAATTTCCAAATCGATGTCATATTCAAATTTTCATGGAAACTACCCTCGTTACTAGCGCCTTCACCCATACAACAGACGACGACATTACCCGTCTTTTGCATTTTCTGTGCAAGAGCAGCACCAGTACTAAGACCATGACCACCACCGACAATACCATTACAACCCATATTGCCATTTTCTAAACTATACACGTGCATAGAACCGCCGCGACCCTTACACTGACCATCCGATTTTCCTAAAATCTCCGCCATCATTCTATCAATTTCTATGCCCTTTGTAATCGTTTGAGCATGACCCCTATGATTAGAATAGAGCAAATCCGTCTTTTTCATTGGATAAATAGCGCCAACATTTGCCGCCTCTTCACCAACAGAATAGTGTGTCATACCATGTACCAAACCTCTTGAATAAAGCTTAGCAAGCTGTAAATCAAAATACCTCGCCAATTCCATATACTCAAACATCTCCAGATGCTGAACTTGAGTCAATTTATCTGAATACTTACCCATAAAAACCTCACTTTCTTTTTATCAAATACAGGTAATTATAAACTATCCATTTTATATATACAAATAATAAAATTAGTAGTTAATATCCTTTATCAATTACCCATTTTCACCTATATAGAAACAATTCTTTCCACATTGTATACAAAATATAATTGCTTATTTTTATAAATTAAAGTATACTGATTAAAAGAGCAAAATAAGGAGTAATCGCATGATGGATAAACAAACAATAAAAATAACTATTATTAACGCACTTTGTCAAAATAAAATCAAAAAAAATGGTGATGATTTTAAATTCACCTATAAAGAAATTATCAGCTATACGCAAGAATTTTGCAATAATCAAAACCATAACAAAAAAATTAAACGCCCAACTAAAATAGACGAAGCAGATATTATGGGAATTTTAAAAGACCCCCAAACTTTTAATATGAGCGTCAAAATGCAGGATAATAAAAATCGCAATTTCTATTTAATTGAACCTGAAAATAATACAAAACTCACTCACATTACAGCTAGTAAACTCAATAATATCGACCATTATTATATTACCGTCGATAAAAAAGGAAAGGCAGAAAGGCAAGAAACAAACAACAATAGCTTTTTAATCTTTGCTAGTCTTATTCATTCTACTGCCAATAAAAACGATAATTATAAATGGCTTAAAATCAGTGAAATCAGTAAAAATACTAGCTTGTCAAATAAAATTGTCAAAAATAAATTGCAAGATATTTTTGCTGACATTGACAACTATTACGATAATTATAGTGATAACGCAAATGACATTCTAAAAAAATTTAATTTATTAAAAGACTATAATAATCGCAAGAAAAGTATAGCCCAAGCACTAACAAATAAAATTAAAAAATATAATACAAATTTCAAAAATAATGCTTTACTACATCAATATATAGACTTAAACTGGGAATTACAGACAAAAAATATCACGGATTTTGGACTGATTTTATATCATTTTCAAATCTTTAGTGAACTCGATAACATAACAGATATAAATATAAATAAACTAGCAAATCTGTGTAAAATAACAACTAGTGAATTAGAAACTATTTTCGCCGATTATCAAGAGACGGCAAAAATTAGCAAGCTTTATAGTGCCAAGCATGCAATCAGCATTGGCGAAGCACAACTACTTTCCGATGCGGTTGAAGTCTACAGCTATATCACAGCTGAAGAAACACATAATTTAATTGAAAAATTACAAATGCTAATGCCTAAGGAGCTACACAAAACCTATTATACAGAAACAGAAAAAAGCATTAAAATAAAGACAGATATTCCTTTTTTACAAAAATTAGAAATCATCAGACAAGCAATTTGCAATCATCAAAAATTAAATATCAAATACGGAAAATACAATGCTGACAAAAAACTGGTGCCGAAAGAATGCGATGACTTCCAACTTTTCACACCCTTTGAGCTTATGTGGGCTAATGGCTATTACTATTTAATTGCCCTATCAGAAAATAATAGCACACGCCATTTACGCGTTGACAGAATTATCAATCTGCAAACCAGTACAGAAAATTTCAAGCCAAAAGACTACAATTTTTTCCAAAATAAGTCCTTTTATGAAACGGACTCTTTTTCGCCTGCTAAATACAGAACAAAATATCCCGTTATGTATACTGGCGAAATTGAAGCGATTACCCTGCAAATTAAAACGAGTTTAATCAATGCCTTATTAGACACCTTCGGTTTAGACTGTCACTTAAAAACACTAGATAGCGGTTTAATCGAAGCAAGCTTCAAATCAGCTACGGGTGGCGTTGTACTCTTTGCCACGCAGTATTGCACAGAGTGTAAAATTATAAAGCCACTACACGCCCAAGCCGAAGTCGTCAAACGCCTAGAACAAGGCTTAGAATTTAATAACTAATCCGCTAAACGCATAAATTCATCAAATTGGTCTAGCATTTCAACTTCTACTGGCTTTAAAGAGTAATAACCACGGCGCTCGCACACCGCCTTTTCCGCGCGCTCTCTAAAAGTTTGCCACTCTTCATCAGTATCAGCAACGACAGTAGTGCCAGCTACCCAAGGCATAGAAAACCTAAAGAGCGCCTTTTTTTCCTTTACATCAATGATTAAAACAAAGCTATGATAACAAAGCTTTCTATGTGCCGAGGCTAAAAATGGCTTTCTCTCCGCTTTATTGCTAACATAACGTTCACCACGATATGTCACAAAATTTTCTTTTAAATAATCTAACTGTGCCTGATTAAAATTCATCACTAACTCCCTCTAGCCTTTCGCTTTGGCGATTAAACTTTCCATGTATTTATTGACTTGTTCTAATTCCTCTGTCAACTCTGCTATTGACATTTTGCTAAAATCTTTAACCTCTTTTGGTTTATAATCGGGATTTAATGCCCGCGCTTCCTCTCTAATCTTCTGAAAATCGAGCTTCTGAATCGCTTCCACTTCTTCTGCACTAATTATATCAATATACTTTTCACCATCGTTACTTTTGCAAATTTCATAATACTTATCGCCGATTTTTACCCTAGCAAACCAAAGCATCTCCATATAATCAATTAAAGCTTTATTATGAGCAATAAATTCCTCAAATATTTCTTTAAGCTCTGGGTCTACGTTATCATCATTTTGTATTTTAGACTCAGTATCTTCCTTTTCATCTAAGCCAATTTCCACTTGATAACGACCAAGCGTTAACTTGGCAACGTGTTTTTCACGCATCTTTGCCACCAAAACCTCCTGTGCATCATCTTTATAAGCGACAATATTGGCTAAACAAGCGTGATAATGGTCGTATTTTGCCCTTTCTTCTTCGTCTAAACTATTGTACTTCTTAAGACGTAAAGCTTCCGCTTCCCGCATATCCTGTTCCTTACTCGCCTGCACATAGTGTAAAAGCAACTCATCATAATTTTTTTCTTTCATCATTTTATCCTCCATTTAACAATTAATATTTTAAACCTAATAAATTTTAATCAGCTAACTCAAATAATTCTTCACACTCTTTATACATTTTTTGCTCGTGCTCTAATAATAACTTATGTTTCATTTTGTGATGTAATTCATCTACATTTTTGATTTTTATTGTTGTTCTAAAAATGCCGTCTTTATTAAAAATAAATTGAACACCAGTCTCAGTTAAATCCACTAATAAATTATAATTTGCAGTATTTTCATTCCCGTACTCTGAAATAACTGTTTTGTTTACTTTGCTCAAATAAAGCAGACCACTTGTTCCTTGTTTTTTAGCAAAATTCTCTTTCAAATATGCAAGCTGTTTTGCATTAAACATTATGTCCTCCTTTACCTACTCCACTTATTATTTCTATACCTATTGTACTATGCTATTTCCTCCTAAAAAGGAGAACATAAACTATATTTTTACTGAAGAGCAACATCAACCTTCTTTTAGTATTTTAATTGCTTTCTTATATTTTTCTACTCTTTCTACGTCTTTTTGTCTAACTTCTTTTAGCCTGTTTAAATCCATATTATGATTCAAATCGGCTATTTTGACTCGTCTAGCTAAATCATTCGCCTTTATCTTAGCTATATAGTCCTTATATTTCGTATCAGGCTTTTTTGTCAATAAGTCGAGTGCCTGTATAATTTCTTCGTCAAAATACGGCGATAAACTCTCTAATGTATAGTCAGAATCTTCTACTACATCATGAAGTAGAGCCAAAACTTTACACTTATATCCCTTTACATTTTTAGCTACATGAACAGGATGGAAAATATAAGCTCTCCCCGACTTATCTTTTTGCCCCTTATGTGCTTTTACAGCGAATATAAAAGCTCTTATTATCATCATCATATCACTTCCTTTCTTCAATATAACTATTCATCACTTATCTATACTAAATTTAAAATAAATTCAGCTTCTTTAACCATTTCATTTTCATGTTCTGAATCACCCAAATGATTTTTCTTAAAATTTTCTAAATCATCTATAGTTTTAATATTGATTTTTAAACCGTAGCCAATACCACTTTTAATAAAATAAAGATTGTTGAAGTTACCATCTGCTTTAAGAACAAATCCTAATGGTTTATTTTTTATTTCTCCAACATTTCCAACCTTAATATTCTTACTTTGATAAAAATTTTTATTTTTGTTCTCTTTTCCTATCAATTCAAAATTTTCAAATAACGCCATAATATGATATAATAAATTGCTGTCGCGCTTTCTGGTAGCAAATCTACAGAAAGGAGGTAAGCATATGATACCTAACTTCTTCACCGAGGTTTTAGCAACAGCTTTAGGTACTATTGTAGCGAGTTTATTTATAAATTCACTTCGCAAGTGGCTTAATAGTACTTACAAAGACGACGGCAAAAACTAAGCACACAAAAAGCAAGAGTTCGCAGCTCTTGCTTTTTGATTTTTTTGCATATTTTCAACTTCTTCACCGTAGCTCTTGACAAGCTATACCTTATTTTACCACTAATATGGTATTTTATCAAGTTTTTTAATTAATTTTCATCGTATCGCCAGCGAGCAAATGTTGCTGTGGGCTTAATCGCTTTTCTATCAAATTTTGATCTATTTCTATAATAATGAGATAAATCGGGTACAGCAATCGAATGAAAATTTACCGTCGTATCAGCTTCATTTTCTGTAATAAGAGAGTATCCAACTGCATAGTATTCTTTAGCTGGTTGATATAAGTCAACGGTTCCTGCCGCATGATTCCATTCAAATCGATCAAATAAAAAATCTACAATGTTAAAATAAACATCTGTTTTTAACCCGAGCTTTGTGCGAGCTGAATTTACAGAATCATAACTACAAACAATACCTAAATTTTCATAATATTGCCAACCAAGGCTAGCTTTTTTTGAACTCGTAGTATATAAACCATATTTTCTCGCCACTTTATTAATGCCTTTTGCATTATGTCCAGCTTCCGCACCATCTTGCATCACTTGCTCCATTTTATGCCATCCCCAATCATCATCGACATACTGCTTAGAAATACTATCAGCAAAATCTAAACTGCCTTGACTAACTATCATTTTGGGAACGCCAAATTTTTCTCTAACGGAGTTAATCAAATCACAAGCAAGTAGAGAAAATTCTATTCTCATCTCCTCTGGTAAATGATTGACCTCATATTTTACGTAATCTCCTGGCATCACCTTTGCAATGATCATATTATTTTTATATTCCTCATCCGCTATATCTGCCTGCTCAGCAGTAGTTGACGTACTTTTCTTTCTCGCGTATTTTTTTAAAGCCTTAACATACTGTTCAGATACTTCAATTGTTCTCGGAAAAACAACTTCATTTGCCGTCATAGGTGGCAATTTTATACTTAAATTTTCTATATATTCCTCTTCTGAAAAATTACTACACCAAACTGGTATAAGATAACCGCAATTTTTGCTAAAAAATTCAGTCATAAAACTCGTTTCATCATCATATTTTTTAACGACCATATCTCCCCACATAATGCTCGGTTTTAAATCGGTAAAATTGATTTTTTCGCTCGTTAAATAATCCCCCTGATTAAGTTCATCTTCCCACGTGCCATAGAAAAAACGAACAGGATAATACTCATTATTTTGATAATCATTACCAATAACTGCAACTTTTGCATTAGCATCAAAATATACTTTTTCACCAAAGGCTTCCGATACAAATCGAAGCGGCACATAACTTCTACCTTTTTCATCAGCAAATACAGCATTATCAAGTTCCTTTTCTATGCCATTTACTTTAGCAATACTAGAATCAAGTTGTAATTCTAACTTATTCAACTGGTTATCACTTAAAGTAATCATTCTCGTTTCGCCATCCCAATCGACCTGATAACCGAGAGCAAGCGAAACAAAGCGAACTGGTACCTGCGTTCTATCATTTTTAATCACAGCATTACTATCCCCAAATATATATTGTCCCTGATACCACACCTTAATCGGAATATTCGTATTAAAAGAACCATACATATTATTTTCATATAAGCTAACATCAACATAGTCCGTTCTATATTCATTCTCCGCAAAACTTACGATTGATGATAGTATCATCATTAAAACAACTACTAAACTAATCATTTTTTTATTCATTTTTTCTTCCTTTCTTTTTTATAATTGTACATCAGCCAAAGCCAATAACTCTTCACATTCCTTATACATAGCTAGTTCTTGGATAGTGTAAAATATTTTGTAACTATTTAATCACCCCGCATTGTCATACTGAGAACGAGCCTTTGGCAAGGACGTAGGTATTTAGTCCCACGCTGTCATTCTGAGGAACGCAGTGACGTAGGAATCTTAGAGTGGCTTAACAACTACAAAAGTCGTAAGATTATCACCTTGTCAAAAAAATTAGCCGTATAAATATTTATTTTCTATAATTTAACTCGCTTTTCTAATTAATCCCCTTCTAAAAGCATCCAATGTTCTATGACATATTATAGAACCATCATCAAATTCCACTGATATATCCTTTGAGCCACCATATTCAATCAACTTCATTTTGTCACCACTGGTATTTTCTTTCACTACACCTAACCAAGTATCTCTTGCTTTTATATATTCCTTATTTATAGGTCGATTCCCATCAAGATAAACTCTTCCCTCATTCCATTTAATAATCGTTGTATTTTTTACAACTTTTTCCTCATCAATAAATTCAACATCGATATCAGAAGAATGATTATACTTAATGATTTTCATTCTATCGCCATTTTTGTTTTTTTTAATTTTACCTAGATATTTTTTTCTTGATTTTTCCTTCTTAGCATCGTAATTAGGATTACCAACTCTATTATAATCAAATAATCTCTTACTTATATGCTCAACCACCGTACCATCTTCAAACTGTATATCGATATCCTCATAACTCCTATAAGCAATAATCGTCGCCACTTGAGCATTACGCATACGCTTAGAGTAACCAACATATTTACTAATACATTCTTTCAGCAATTTTTTATTACTTTTTAAAAACTTTTCTGTTATCACTTCTTCTCTACCATCTTTATGCTTAACTAAAATATGATCGCTATTTTTATAATCAATAACTGTAATCACGTCGCCATCTAATAATTCTTTCGTTTGCCCTAAATATTTATTTTTGTTTCTAAAATCTTTTATTGTAAAATTAGGATTTTTTACTCTACCCTCGTTAAATTGCGATACAAAAGTACCTTTTTTAATATAACCATCTTCAAACTCAACATCTAATAATTTAATACTAGTATCTTTTTTCTTATATTCTTTAATTACTCTCATTTTCATACCATTACTAGCAATATTTTCTTTTCCTAAATAACTTTTGCACATTTGATTCCCTCGCTTTCTTTTCGTTTATTGTTTATACTACTATTATATAAACAAAAACCTCCTGAAAAGGAGGAATTTTGCTAAATTCAAATTAAACTGCTATTATTTCTGTTTCAATTTTCAAATTCTCGTTTTCCCCCAACACTTTAGCTAAAACATATTGATAAAAATCTAATTGTGCCTGATATTTTTCTGTCTTTAAGTACTGCTCAAATTCTTCCAAACTCATATTTTTATCATTTCTATTGGTCTTATAATCGTAGACGACATAGTGATTATCATCGTATTTAACCAATAAATCTATTGTGCCTGTTATTCTATATTGATTAAAGGATTGTTTCTTATGAGGTTTTTTCCTGTTTAAATTAGCGTTTAGGTCTGCTACTGCTTTTTTATCCTCTCGCTTATCATCATCAAACAACAAATCAAATTCCAGCTCAGCAAAAAACTCACTGCCTTGCTCTAAAATCGTCTTTAATTTTCTTTGATAGAGCCTCTCTAATACTGGTAAAACCTCAGCAATTAATCGATTATAAAGTAAATCTGCCCGCTTTGATAAACTACTTTTCTTGAATTCTGAGAATTCTTTTTCCGTCGGCAAAATTTTCTCAATGAACTGATAGTTTAACTCTCCTGACGTTAAATAACAAACTAGTGCTTCTTTAAACTTCGCTTGCCAACAAGTAGCATCTATTTCTTTTTTCCCCACAATATAATCATTAACAGCTAACTCTAATGTTTTATGAATAATCGTGCCATAATCTTTACTGTGAAGCTTTCCTAGTAATTCATTTTCAACTGCATACTCGCTATTGTTGCCATCATTATATATCTTTTCAACATCACTATCATCATTAATTTTTAGATGCTGTTTCATCTTGTGCGTCGACGGCGAAAAGGCATAAGTAGTTTCCGCATTTTCTTTTAAAGTAGCAAGTCTTGGTCGTAAGGACGAACTATCAAAATACTGTTTTTCTGCATTTACCGCTTGCATATCATACCTACCTGCACCAATACTCAATTCAATGACGCCCAATTTGCCATCAAGCATCTTAAATTTTTTCTCATTGTCTTTGACGGCATCAAGTACAAAGCAAGCATTTTTTGCCCTTGTAAGCGCTACAAATTGCAGTCTGTTTTTCTCTGCGTTCGCTATTTTCTTCGTTATGTCGTTAACTTCAATCTTATCATATTCTAGTCGATGCGTATTTTCTTTTTCCTTATAAGATAATACTGGATAATATTGTTTCACTTTACTTTCAATAGTATTATTTAACCCTGCTATATCGACATAAGTCTCACTACTAGCCTCCCTATTATTCGTCAATAAATAAATCACGATTGGTGCTTCCAAGCCTTTCGCCTTATGCAAATTCAAAATTCTAACTTCATTGGCTTTCGACTGA
>PDWI01010127.1_pt1 | contig 10614 bp, 7 predicted proteins | sample 1430891 | NCBI WGS metagenome assembly PDWI01 (sample SAMN01162508, study PRJNA174530) | Oral metagenome, whole genome shotgun sequencing project. | biome: Marine environment; feature: Marine mammal; material: Swab sample of the gingival sulcus; isolation source: swab sample of gingival sulcus... | reverse complement strand
AGAGATAATAAAGATTGGGCAATGTCTGACCAAATTAGAGATGAATTGTTAGAGCAAGGAATACAATTAAAAGACGGAAGAGAAGGAACAACTTATTCAGTGAAATAATTTTTGAGTAAAATTTTAACATATCCGTTTATTTTATTGGTTAGGTTTTATCAAGTTGCTATTTCTCCATATAAACCAGCATCTTGTAGATATACTCCTACTTGTTCAAGTTATACAATTGAGGCTTTAAAAGTTCACGGATTGTTTTATGGAGGAAAATTGTCAATAAAAAGAATTTTTAGTTGTCATCCGTGGGGAGGAAGTGGTTATGACCCTGTTCCCCCAAAAAGAAAATAGTAATTAATTAAAAGGCGTTGTCCCAGCGTAAGTATAAAGTGGGTTATTTAAATATGAATTTTTTAGCAGTAAATTGGGTTTGGGAACCTGAAATTTTTAATCTTTGGGGAATAAGTGTTCGTTGGTACAGTTTAATGTTTGTTATAGCATTTTTTACGGGTATTAATTTGATGAAAAAAATGTTTAAAAGTGAAGGAATACCTACTGAAAAAGTTGATTCACTATTTATGTATGTGTTTTTTTCAATGTTAATTGGAATGAGGTTAGGAGATGTGTTTTTTTATAGTTGGGATTATTATCAAAATCATTTATTAGAAATATTTTTACCTGTAAAAGAAAGTGTAGGAAGTACAGCTTTTTTCGGATTACTTGAAGGGTATAAATTTACTGGTTTTACAGGTTTAGCAAGTCATGGAGCTGCAATAACAATTCCTATTGCATTGTATTTTTACAATAAAAAACATTTACAAAAATCTTGGTTATTTATTTTAGATAGGTTAGGTATAATGGTTGCTTTTGCAGGATTTCTTATTAGAATGGGTAACTTTTTTAATTCTGAAATATATGGAAAACCAACAGGAACAGATTTTGGAGTTGTGTTTATAAAAGCAGGGGAGGTTGTTCCTCGTCATCCTACGCAATTATATGAGGCTTTTAGTTATTTATTAATATTTCTTTTTCTTTGGTTTACTTATTGGGATACTAAAAGGAGACATCAAGAAGGATTCTTATTCGGTTGGTTTATGATGTTGGTTTGGGGAAGTAGATTTTATATAGAATATTTAAAAGAACCACAAGTTGATGGTAGAGAAGACTTATTAATGGGGCTTAATACTGGGCAATTATTAAGTATTCCTTTAATTATTATAGGGGGATGGTTAATATCAAGAAAGAAAAGTAAAAAATAATAAAAAAAAGGAGGTGTAAATCTCCTTTTTTTATTGCTTTCTAAAAAATATAGCAGATAATACTTCTGTATTTCCTACATTATCAGAAACTTTTATCTTAAAAGTGTGTTTGCTTCCTGTTAACTTTTTATCAGAGAAATCATAAATTAAAATTCCTTTTTTATGGTTGAATTCCATCAAAATCCACTCACCATCAATTGTTGCATACCAGTTATTTATTCCTGATTCTTTATCTGAAATTTTAACTTTTAAGGTTTTGTTTTTTGAAATCCATTGATTATTCTTAAAATTAACTAATGAAATAGTTGGTTTTTTATCATCAAATTTTAAAGTATAACTTCCTAACGATTTAGTTGTTGTATAAACTTTATTTTCTTTCTTTTTAGTTGAGGTATATCTCGGGTATTTTTCATTAGTTACATTAGCAATATAAATCTGTTCTTTTTGTTTTTCTGATAAATTACTAGTGTTAAAAGTTAAAGTGTATCGTTTATCTAAAGGAATTATAGGTTCGTGAATTTTTGCAATGCCGTTTTCTACTTTAAAATCAATAAAAGTATCTTCATAAAAAGTATTTTTAGGAAAGGCAATAGTTACATTTTCTAACTCAAACTTATTAAAATCTTTCGCAATAATTTTAAAATTTGTTGTGTCTTTTTCAATAATTAAAGGATTATTTTCAACTCCTTTTATAGGTATTTTTAGTGTAGATTTATTTCCTTTAATATCTTTTGCAATAATTTCAACATTATAATTTAGTCCGTTTTTAATTGATAATTTACCATTATTTACCAAATTTTTATAAATACTTAATTTGTTTTTATCAACTTTAAATGTTTTTTGAATTCGGTTTCTATATTTTGCATAATGTTCATAATCAATTAATAGATTAATGTATTTACTTTCATTAAAAGAAAAAGTTTCAAGATTATGAAAATATATGTTTTCACCATTTAATTTCATTTCTAAACTATATATTCCGTTTTTATTATATGCTCCATTAAGCCTATCAAAAGTATTAATTCCTAAACCAATATTTCCGTTAGCAGATAATCTATCAGCTAAATAATTTCCTTCACTTAAATTTTTAATAGGAATAGTTGTTTTTTTTGAAAATTGATTAATTCTTGCATAATCATCTAATGGAAAAATCATTAATTTATTGATATTTGGTTTTATGGTGTCTTTAATATTTAACCCGAAAAGTAACGGATTTATAATATGTTCTGTTTTTGTATTTCTAATTTCAAAATGAAGGTGAGGACCTCCTGAACTTCCTGTATCCCCTGTATAACCTATTATTTCATCTTTTTTTATAGGGAATAAATCTTTTTTAGGAAATATATTTCCTGTTTGATAATCTTCTTTTTTATACTGAATCTTTTTTACATACTTCTGAATTTTAGGAGCATATTTTTTTAAATGTGCATAAACAGTTGTGTATCCGTTAGGGTGATTAATGTATAGTGCTTTTCCAAATCCGTATTGAGAAACCTTAATACGAGAAACATATCCATCAGCAGGAGCATAAATAGGTATTCCTACTTTTTTTTGTGTTTTTATATCTATGCCAGAATGAAAATGATTACTGCGAAGTTCTCCAAAAGTTCCTGATAAGTTAATAGGAATTTTTACTGGTGATGAAAAATAATTTGTAGGATATTTTGTTTGAGAATATCCTATAATGCTAAAAATTAATGAGATAAAAAAAAGTGATTTTTTCAAAATATATAGTTTTTAACGAAAGTAGTAAAAATAAAATTATTGGGTTAAAAATAATAAATTAAAAAGTGATAAAAATCTTGTTAGTTTTATTATAGATTAGTAATTTTGTTCAAAATAGTTTTTATCATCTAAAAGATAATGGGTAATACTTTACAAGCAGTTCATTTACTTGAAGAAAGGTTAGAAAAGTTAGTTTCTAATTATAAATTTTTGAGAGAGGAAAATGAAATTTTGTATAAAAATAATGCAAAGTTACTTTTATCATTAGAGGAGAGTAAGCAAGAATTAGAAAATCAAAAAAAGAAATATGATTTATTAAGAATTGCAAAAACTATTGAGGGTAGTGAGGAAGACAAAAAGGACACAAAGTTAAAAATAAATACTTTAATCCGAGAGATTGATAAATGTATAGTTCAATTAAATTCTTAAAAAGGTTATTTTAATGGCTAAACAAAAGGTTAATGTTAAAATTGCAGGAAGAATTTATCCTATAACGGTTAGTTCTGAAAAAGAGGAAGAAAGTTTACGAAAAGCAGAAAAAAACATTAGCAATTTAATAAGAAAATTTGAAGGTAATTATGCTATATCTGATAAACAAGATGTTATTGCAATGTGTGCATTGCAATTTGCAACAAAATTAGAATCAGATATTTCAAAGACAGGTGAAGATTCAGAAAAATCATTAAAAAAAATAAATGAATTAATAGAATTATTAGATAATCAATTATAAAAGGTCTTTAAGTAAAAAATAAAAATACTACCTACATTAGTAAAATAGTTTAATAAACTCAACACTATATAATTATAAAGGATGAGTCGTAGTCTAAGAGAGCGTGCCGTTATTGTCATTTTTTTTGATATTTTAGACGGATTATCGATTAACTTGTTAGTCCTAAGCCTTATTTTAAGGAGTTTATAAAAGCCTTACTTTTGTAGGTTTTGTTTTATGTAAAAAGATTAAATTATGAATGAAATTTTATTTCCTATATTATTAGGAATAGTTGGAGTAGTAATTGGTTTTGTGGGTTCTCTTTTTTTAGCAAAATCAAATAGAAAAAAATTAATTAAAGAAACAGAAAAAGAAGCTAATAATATTTTAAAAGAGGCTAAAGTTGAAGCTGAAGCTATTAAAAAAGACAAAATACTTCAAGCCAAAGAGAAGTTTATTGAGTTAAAATCAGAACACGAAAAGGTTATTTTATCTCGTGAAAAGAAAATGTCAGATGCTGAAAAGCGAATTAGAGATAAAGAATCAAAACTTTCTTCTGAACTTGATAAAAATAAAAAATTAAATCTTTCATTGGAGAGTAAAGAAGAAGATTATAATTTTAAGCTTGAACTTTTAGAAAAAAAAGAAGATGAATTAGATAAAAAACATCAACATCAAGTAACCATACTTGAACAAATATCTGGTTTAACAGCAGAAGAAGCAAAAAAAGAATTAGTAGAAACATTAAAGGAAAAAGCTAAAGCTGATGCAATGGCTTTTATTCAAGAAAGTGTTGAAGAAGCTAAAATGACAGCCCAACAAGAGGCTCGTAAAATTATTTTAAATACTATTCAACGAGTTGGGGTAGAGCAGGCTATTGATAATTGTGTTTCTGTTTTTAATTTAGAATCAGATGATGTAAAAGGGCGAATTATAGGTCGTGAAGGGCGAAATATTAGGGCTTTAGAATCTGTTACAGGGGTAGAAATTATTGTTGATGATACTCCAGAGGCAATTATTCTTTCTTGTTTTGACCCTATTAGAAGAGAAATTGCAAGATTATCACTTCATAAATTGGTTACAGATGGTAGAATTCACCCTGCGAGAATAGAAGAAGTTGTAAATAAAACTGAAAAAGAAATTTCTCAAGAAATAATAGAAGTAGGTAAAAGAACAGTTATAGATTTAGGTATTCACGGGTTGCACCCAGAATTAATTAAAGCAGTTGGTAGAATGAAATATCGTTCTTCTTATGGGCAAAATTTACTACAACATTCAAGAGAAGTTGCTAATCTTTGTGGTATTATGGCTGCAGAATTAGGGTTAGATACTAAACTTGCTAAACGAGCAGGATTACTTCATGATATAGGTAAAGTACCTGAAACAGAAAGCGAATTACCACACGCACTGTTAGGTATGGAATGGGCTGAAAAATATGGGGAAAAACCAGATGTTTGTAATGCTATAGGTGCCCACCATGACGAAATAGAAATGAAATGTATGATTGCTCCTATAATACAAGTTTGTGATGCTATATCAGGGGCAAGACCAGGGGCTCGTCGCCAAGTATTAGATAACTATATTAAACGATTAAAAGATTTAGAGGATATTGCTTTCGGTTTCCAAGGAGTTCAAAAGGCTTATGCTATACAAGCAGGTCGTGAATTACGAGTTATGGTTGAAAGTGAGAGGGTTAATGATAAAAAAGCTTCTGAATTATCATTTAATATATCACAAAAAATACAGAATGATATGACTTATCCGGGGCAAGTAAAAGTTACGGTTATTAGGGAAACAAGGTCAGTTAATATAGCTAAATAATAAATTATGAAAGAATTTAAAATTAAAATAGGAGGTCTTATTTTTAAAAGAAAAGCAATTCTTTTAATTTTACTTTGTATTCTTATTAATATTGTGCTTATAGCAACGATAGAAATTTTAGATAGAAATGGTATTATTAGTATTAATCCTGCTTTTTCATTTTTTATTGGCTGGCTACCAATTCTTTTATTTAGTCAAAAAATATTTGAAAATATAGAAAAGGAAAAATAATAAAAATGTCTATATTTTTTATTTAAAATAAAAATTTACGATTTTTTTTATTACATTTGTAACGAATTAATAAAAAAAACTATATAATTATGAAAAATTTAAAATTCATTTACCTAATGTTATCATTAGTGTTTGTATTTTCTTGTAGTGAAGAAGAAAATATTGTAATTAAAGATTTAACCATAGAAAAAACAGAAGTAAAAGCGTATGTTAGCAAAGATGTTTTTGTAACTATTAACAGAGGTTCTGGGAAGTATAAGGTTGAAGGAGAAGTAGATGCTACTAAATTAAAAGCGGTTATTGAAGGTGAAAAATTAAAACTAACAGGGGTTGCTGTTACAGAAACTCCTATTAATGTAACTGTTTTAGATACGGCAACTAACAAAAAAGTGTCAGTTAAGGTAACTGTTGCGGAGGCTGTTGAATTAGTTTTAAAAGAGGGGGCATCTGATTATATGCCTGTAACAGAAAAGAAATCTGTGGGTATTGGAGCAGAGGCTTTCGTAAAAATAATTTCAGGAAATGAAGGTTATAAAATTACAGGTGTAGATGATGCTAAATTAACTATTGAGGTAGTTGATAAAGTATATAAGGAACTTAATACTACTACTTGGGAAAATGAGGAAGTAACAAGAAAGGCTATTAAAATCATAGGAAAAGTAAAAGGAGAGTATGAATTAACTATAACAGACGGAGCAGGAAAAACAGCAAAATTAACAGTAAATGTTTTTGATAAAATAGCATTAGCAGAAACAACTAAAAATATTACTACTTGTGCTGAAGTAACTGTTGATATTTCAACTGGTTCAGGTAAATATCAAGTAGAAGTAGATAAAGAAGGTCAGCCTTTTATTTTGGCAAAAATCAAAGAAGGTAAAGTGGTATTGACGCCTAAAACTAATGCTGAAAACCCTGTTAAAGTAACTGTAAAAGATGAAGAAACAGGATTAACAGAAGAATTAACGGTTACTGTAAAAGTAACAGGAATTGAAGAAGATGCTTCATTTTATGTAACTTGTACTGGTGAATTAAATAAAAAGACAGGTGCTACTGCTACTGGTGATGTTGTTGTTTTAGTTGGTGCTACTGCTGTGCCGTTCCCTGCTTTTGGTAAAGATTATGCTAGACCTTTTGTTGATAATAAAACGATTACGAGTATTGATTTCAAAAATGTTGAAAGTATTGCAGCGGGTGCTTTACAAGGTTGTACTGGTTTAACAAAAATTACTTTAAGAAAAGTAAAAACGGTTGAAAGTTTATTAGGTGCTTGGGGTACAGAAACTTATCCAGATTTAAAAAGTATTTATTGTTATATGAATCCTGCTGATGTAACTTTAACAAAAAATGATAAAGAAGAGGTTACATCTTTCAATAAAGTTCCAACAGATGCTATTTTATATGTGCCAGCAGAATATTTAGAGGCTTATAAAACAAGTGATTTTGCTAAACATTTTAATAAAGATACAAATATTAAAGTAATACCATAATTACTTTGTTGCAAAATAAAAGTATATCCTTCTTAAACTTTAAAGTTGAGAAGGATATTTTTTTAAATTTAATTTATAAATTCATTTTTATAGGTTAAATTTGCTGTTTGGAAAAATAAAAAACAAAAATATGTTAATAAGTAAGAAAATAGTATTGTTACTAATTTTAGTATGTCAGGTTGTAGTTGCTCAAAAGAAAGTAACAGGAACAGTTTCTGATAATACAGGACCGTTACCAGGAGCAGCGGTATTAATTAAAAGTACAGCAAAGGGTACTGAAACAGATTTTGATGGAAATTTTGTTATTACAGTAGAGGAAGGGCAAATTCTTGAAGTGAGGTTTATGGGAATGAAAACAAAAACCATTAAAGTTGGAAGTTCTAATAATTATAATGTAATATTAGAACCCGAAGCACAAATGATTGAAGAGGTTGTTGTAACGGGTATGGTAAAAACAGATAAACGATTATTTACAGGGGCATCTACTAAATTAAAAGCATCAGAAATGAAAATTGAAGGTCTGCCAGATGTGAGTCGTTCTTTAGAAGGTCGTGCGGCTGGGGTTTCAGTTCAAAATGTATCAGGAACATTTGGTTCTGCTCCAAAAATTAGAGTTCGTGGTGCTACTTCAATTTATGGTAGTTCTAAACCGTTATGGGTAGTTGATGGAATTGTAATGGAAGATATTTTAAATGTTTCTTCTGATGATTTAGCATCAGGTGATGCTACTACTTTAATTAGTTCGGCTATTGCAGGGCTAAACCCTGATGATATTGAGAGTTTTGACATTTTAAAAGATGGTTCTGCTACATCAATATACGGAGCAAGAGCAATGGCAGGGGTTATTGTAATTACTACTAAAAAGGGTAAAAAAGGTTCTAGTAACCTTTCATATCAAGGTTCTTTTACTTATAGAGATATTCCGAGGTATCGTAATTTTAATATTATGAATTCGCAAGAAGAAATGTCTGTTTATCAAGAACTTGATAGAAAGGGGTTGTTTTCTGTTGCAAGTGTAATGAATGCGAAAGAAAGCGGAATTATAGGTTCTTTATACAAAAAACTATACACACTAAATTCTGATGGAACTTTTGAAGTTGTGAATAATGTTGAGGGGAAAAATGCTTTTTTAAGAAAAGCTGAATATCGTAATACAGATTGGTTTAGAGAATTATTTGAAGTTAATATGTTGCAAACACATTCTGTTAGTTTTTCAACAGGTTCAGAAAAAGGAACTTTTTATGGTTCTTTAAGTGCTTTGGTTGACCCAGGTTGGACAAAATCAAGTAAAGTGAATAGATATACAGGTAATTTTAATGGTTCTTTTGATATTTATAATAATTTAAAATTAAATGTTATTACTAATGCTTCATTAAGAAAACAAAAAGCACCAGGAACAATGAACCGTGAGGTAAATGAAATTACTGGTAAGGTAAAAAGAAGTTTTGATATTAACCCTTATTCATTTGCTTTAAATACATCAAGAACACTTGATAAAAATGAAAATTATGTGCGTAATTATGCACCATTTAATATTTTAAGAGAGTTAGATGAAAACTATATTGATTTTAATGTATTGAATTTGAAATTTCAAACAGAATTAAAATTAAAATTAAATTCAAAAGTAAGTTTAAGTGCTTTGGGGGCATTAAAATACAATGCAGCAACACAGCAACATAATATTACAGAATACTCTAACCAAGCAAATGCGTATCGTGCAGGGGTAATTGGTATTGAAAACCCAACGATTAGAAATGATAATAAATTGTTGTACACCGACCCAGATGATGAATATGCGTTGCCAGAAAGTATTTTACCAAAAGGAGGAATTTTGAATAAGCAAACCAATTCAATGTTTGGGTATGATTTCCGTACAACCATTACTTATAAAGATTTATTTAACGAAATACACACTTTAAATGTATATGCAGGAGCAGAGTTAAATTCTTTTAATAGAAGTGCAGATAGAAATACAGCATATGGAGTGCAGTTTGGTTTAGCAAAAACACCAGCATATGATGCTAAATTATTCAAAAAATCGATTGAGGCGAATAATTATTACTATGAATTTGGAAATTCTAGAACTAGAAATTTAGCCTTTTTTGCTAATGTAACTTATTCGTTTGATAGAAAATATACGGTAAATGGAACATTGCGTTATGAAGGGTCTAACCGATTAGGAAAATCTAAAACAGCACGATGGATGCCAACTTGGAATATTTCAGGTGCGTGGAATGCTACGCAAGAAGACTTTTTTGAAAGTTTGCGACCAGTACTTTCTAACTTTACTTTGAAAGGTTCGTATAGTTTAACGGCTGATTCGGGGCCTGTGTCAAACTCGTTGGTAGATTTAAGAAATGTGAATGTTTGGCGACCAACAGCAGATGAAAAAGAAACTGCGATTGTTGTAAGAGGTATTGAAAATAGCGAATTAACTTACGAAAAGAAAAACGAGTTAAATATTGGTTTTGAGGCAGGATTTATCGACAATAGAATAAACCTTACTTTTGACTGGTACAAACGAAATAATTACGATTTAATAGGTCCTGTTTATACACAAGGAGGAGGGGGGCAAATTGTGAAGTTTGGAAATGTTGCCTCAATGAAATCTAATGGAGTGGAATTGTCAATCAGTTCAACAAATATTAAAACCGAAGATTTTTCGTGGATAACGAATTTTGTTTATTCAAAAACGAATAACGAAATTACACAATTAGAGTCAAGAAAAAGAGTTTTAGATTTGGTTTCAAGTAGAGGTTTCGGTATGGTAGGCTATCCTGTAAGGGGAATTTTCTCTATTCCGTTTAAAGGCTTAAACGAAGACGGATTGCCAACATTCTTAAACGATAAAGGTGAAATAACAACTTATGATGTTAATTTACAAAGTAGAGATAATATGGATTTCTTGGAGTATTCAGGAAATGTAAACCCAACAGATGTAGGAAGTTTCGGAAATACCTTTAAATATAAGAATTTAACCTTAAATATTTTTGCTACTTATTCCTTTGGAAATGTTCTTCGTTTAGACCCTGCGTTTAGAGCGAGTTATGACGATTTTAGTTCATTACCACGAGAATTAGCAGATAGATGGATGGTTTCAGGAGATGAAACTAAAACAACAGTTCCGTCAATCCCAGATGTGAGAATGATTAGACGATATGGAGGTCGTAATATCGGAAAGGCGTTTAATATTTATAACTATTCAACAGATAGAGTGGCAAAAGGAGATTTTATAAGATTGAAAGAGGTATCATTGAATTTTGATTTTCCTAAAAAAGTTCTGAAAAACTTAAAAGTAAGTCGTTTGTCTATGAAATTACAAGCAACTAACTTATTCCTTTTATATTCTGACAAAAAATTAAAAGGTCAAGACCCAGAATTTTTAAAT
>PDWI01025904.1_pt1 | contig 10615 bp, 9 predicted proteins | sample 1430891 | NCBI WGS metagenome assembly PDWI01 (sample SAMN01162508, study PRJNA174530) | Oral metagenome, whole genome shotgun sequencing project. | biome: Marine environment; feature: Marine mammal; material: Swab sample of the gingival sulcus; isolation source: swab sample of gingival sulcus... | reverse complement strand
CACCCTCTGGGTCACCGACCTGAAGGACGGCGCCACCCGCAACCTGACGGCCGCGGACTACCCCGGTCATGTGCGCCACGTGGCCTGGCTGGACAGGAAAACGGTCCTGGTGCAGGCGGACGAAGGCGTCCACACCGTCCTGGCCGGCGTGCGTGTGGACCAAGCCGCCGGCAACCGCCAGGTGCTGCTGGATGGGGCCCTCGAAGGGCTGGTCTTCGGCCTGCCCGCCCTGCGCCCCGGGCAGCGGAACATGGTGTTCATCGGCCAGACGCCCACCCAGCCGGCGGAGCTGTACGGTTGGCGCGGCAAGGACGCGCTCCGCCGCCTGACCCACCACAACGCCTTCCTGGCCGACGTGGACCTGGGGCGGCAGGAAGTGGTGACCTGGGAGGCCCGCGACGGGCGGATGATCGAGGGGATTCTGCTGTATCCGGTGGGCTACGCGGGCGGCGCTTTCCCGTTGATCGTGGATGTGCACGGCGGCCCGGAGGCCCACCATCGCAACGGCTGGCTCAGCCGCTATGTCTCGCCCGGCCAGGTCTTCTGCGGCGAGGGCTTCGGCGTGCTCTTCCCCAACTACCGGGGCAGCACCGGACGCGGCCTGGAGTTCGCCGCCAGCGCCTTTGCCGATCCGGCGGGCGCGGAGTTCGACGACATCATCGACGGCATCGACCACCTCATCGCCGCCGGCAAGGTGGATGCCGACCGCGTGGGGGTCATGGGCGGCAGCTACGGGGGCTACGCCACCAACTGGCTGACCACCCGGTACAGCGATCGCTTCGCCGCCGGGGTCAGTTTCGTGGGCGTCAGCAACCTGATCAGCAAGCGCTTCCTGACGAATATCCCCTACGAGGACCAGTACGTGCACATGGGCGAACCGGTGCGCGGCATGTGGGATCTGATGCTGGAGCGCAGCCCTGTTTACCACGCCGACCAGTGCCGCACCCCGCTGCTCATCCTGCACGGCGACAGTGACCCGCGGGTGCACCCCAGCCAGAGCCAGGAGATGTACCGCGCCCTGAAGATGGCCGGTCATCCCGCCGTGCGTCTGGTCTGGTACCCGGGCGAGGGGCACGGCAACCGCCGGCGTTTCGGCCGGGCGGATTTCGTCCACCGGAACCTGGCGTGGTTCCGCTACTACCTGCTGGAGGGGCATCCCTGGGACGGGCCCATGCCGCCGCTGGATATCAGCGAGGAACTGGGGTTGCCCCAGAAGGATTGAACAGGGCATTGAACCGGGGATCGAGCCGGGGATCAAGCTGAACAGAGAGGAGGGTACCCGCCGGCGGGTACTCTCTTTTATCCCGTCAGCCCGGCGGGCAGGGTCCGCACGAAATCCCTGATCTCGTCACGCACCTTGGCCTCTTCGTCGGTCTCGGCGCGCGCCAGGGCCGGCGGGTCGTCGAAGGGGCGCGGCACGATCACCGCGTTGCCGGGGAAGACCGGGCAGCTCTCGCGCGCGTGGTCGCAGACGGCCACCACGTAATCGAACCCCACCGCCGGCAGATCATCGACCAGCTTGGAGCGGTGCCCGGAAAGATCCACGCCCGCTTCGCCCATGACGCGCACGGCGTGGGGATTCATGCCGTGGGTCTGGATGCCGGCGGAATAGGCGTCGATCACATGGCCCTTCAGGTGCCGGGCCCAGCCTTCGGCCATCTGGCTGCGGCAGGAATTGCCCGTGCACAGGAACAGCACCTTCAGCTTGCCGCTCACACCAGGTACCCCCTGAGTTCCTCGGGCGAAGGCACCTTGCCCACGCACATCACCTTGCCATCCCGCACCAGAGCCGGGGTCACCATCACGCCGTGGGCGATGATCTCATCGATCTCGCCCACCTTGCGCAGGGTGTAGTCCAGGCCCATCTCGTCGGCCGTCTGGCGGGTCATCTGTTCCAGCCGGGTGCATTTGTCGCAGCCGGTACCCAGGATCAACAGTTCCATCAAGGCTCCTTCTTCAATGATCAGGGCCGCCTCAGGCGACCAAGTTGCCGTAAATCAAGCCGGCGATGGTGGACATGCCCACCACCAGCAGCAGGAAAACCGCCGTTTTCTTGTTGCCCATGATGCCGCGCAGCACCAGGATGCTGGGCAGCGAAAGGGCCGGCCCGGCCAGCAGCAGCGCCAGCGCCGGACCCTGGCCCATGCCCGCGCCCAGCAGGCCCTGCAGGATGGGCACCTCCGTCAACGTCGCGAAATACATGAAGGCGCCGGCGATGGAGGCAAAGAAATTGGCCCCCAAGCCATTGCCGCCCACCATGCGGGCCACCCAGGCGGACGGGATCAATCCCTCGTGCTCGGGACGGCCCAACATCAGCCCGGCCACCAGCACACCGGCCAGCAGCAGGGGCATGATCAGCTTGGCAAAGCCCCAGCTGGCATCCAGCCATGCGCGCAACTCGCCGCCGCTGCGCACCAGCGCCACCGCCGTCCCCAGGGTCAGCAGGGAAAACGTGACCGTGGCGCCCAGGGTGAAGGCCAGGACCAAACCGGCGGCCAGCAACAACAGCAGCCAGGACGGACGCAGCCCATACCAGCGCACCAGAATCCCGCCCAAGGCCAGGGCCGCCGCCCCTGTCAGCCACCACTTCATGCCGAAGACCGCGGCCCAGAACCCGGCCACATGCTCGGGTTTACCCCAGGTGGCGAAAACCAGCAACGCGATCATCGCCGCGAAATAGACCGCCGTCTGCCAAAGGGGCCGGCTTTGGGATTCGGCCGGCATCTGGGCCTGGATGGCCGCCCGCTCTTCTTCCTCGCGCCGGAAAAAGACATGCATCAACAGGCCGATAACGATGCTGAACAGCACCGCGCTCACCGCCCGCGCCACACCCAGCTGCACGCCCAGAATGCGTGACGTCAGGATGATGGCCAGCACGTTGATGGCCGGCCCCGCGTACAGGAAGGCCGTGGCCGGTCCCAGGCCCGCGCCCATGCGATAGATGCCGGCGAACAGGGGGAGCACCGTGCACGAACACACCGCCAGGATCCCGCCCGAAACGGACGCCACCGAATAGGCCGTGACCTTGCGCGCCCCGGCGCCCAGATACTTCATCACCGACGCCTGGCTCACGAAGATGCTGATGGCCCCGGCGATGAAGAACGCCGGCACCAGGCACAGCAGCACGTGCTCGCGCGCGTACCAGCGCACCAGTTGCAGGGCCTCGGTCACGGCCGCGTCGAAGCGCGCCTGGCCCACAGGCAAATAGTAGACGCCCAGGAACACGGCCAGCATCCCCAGAAAGGGTTTCCATTCCATCCGCCAATTCATGGCGCATCCTCCACACGATTCCGGGCTGCGAATTTAGCGGGCGCGGTACAGGATCACTTCCAGCAGATCGTCTTCCTGGGGGGACGGCTTCGCCTTGTCCTCGCCCTCCTGCTGGTACCAACCGGTGTTGGCGTTCATCATCGCGGCCTCGATATTTCTGACAACGGCCACCTTGTCGTCCCCTAACCAGAAAACCTGGTCCTTGTCCCGCCGCACGGGAACGGCATAAGCCCGGCTTTCCAACAGGTGCCCCTCGGCATCCAGGACATCGATAAACCCCGTACGGTCCTTACGCCAGGTTTTCTCGTAACGGTTGGTGATGACCCACAGATGGTCCTCCACCCAGAAAAGGTTCTTCACAACCGCGTCGAAGTCGGACATCCGGTACGAAATGGGGGGCAGTTCCTTTTCCGAGAGGAAGCTGTAGTTGGATTTGGCTTCCTGCTTTTCTTCAGGCGTGCGTTTCCGCAGAGGCCAAGGGCGCGTAATGGCGCGCAGAAGATTCCCCTGTGAATCATGAACCTCCAAGTAATATGCGGAGCGACGCGGGGCCGTGTAGACTTGGCCCCCCGGGCCCAAAGTCCAGTTGCCCAGAGGCCAGAAATCTTTCTCTTCATCCACCAGGATGGGCTTGGAGAAATCATAACCGGAGGGCTGAATCCCGAATTCGTGGATCTCTTGTCCCTGGGCATCGAAGGCGGACAGGAAGCGCCAGGATTTACGGCCTTCGGGCTCGTAGCGGTTGAAGGTTCCGGAGGCGACTAGGTACCCGTCCCGGGCCAGGAATTGGTACGCTGTCAGATGGCCCAGATTCCGCTCCTGGTCCATGGGCTGCAGATGGATGTCATCCTGGGGAATACCTTCCGCATCGACCTTGACGATCCGCTGCGGGTTGCCGCTCAGGCAGCCCACTTCCGTGCCTTGGAAGGAATTGCAATAAAAGCAGCTCCGGATTTCTCCGGGCCCCTGGCCCTGCCGCAGGGCGGACTTCAGGTAGTTCCCCTGCGCATCGAACTGGAACACCTCTTCCTGCTGCAGGTCGAAGAGATAGATATGGCCCGCCTGGTCGGTAAAGACCTCGGTGATGACCCCCAGCACGAATTCTTCATCCGGTTCCCCGCCCACACGCCAGGCCTCTTGCATCTCGATGGTGCGGACAAGAGGGGCCTCGGCCGGATTCACGATCTCTGGAACCCCTGCCTCGGCCGACCCTGCCTCAACCGACCCCGCTACGACCAATCCCGCCACGACCAATCCGACCAGACAGCAAAACGCCATGCCTCTACAAAAACAGGAAATCATTGGCCCATCCCCTCTCCCGCCAGAGCGCCGGTGGTCCAGCAGCTCTGGAACAGCCCGGGCACCCGCTTGCTCTGCATGGTCCGGAAATCCACTTCCGCCAGCTTCACGCCGCCGCAGGTCACGAATTCTTCCTTGTTCAGGCTCTTGCCTTCCACCTCCAATTCCGTGTTCTTCAGCTTTTCCAGCAGCCGCTGCCGGTTCTTCTTCCCCAGCTCCGCCCAGCGTTTCGCGCGGGGGATGCCCAGCGCGGCCAGCAACGCTTCCCATAACCGGCGCGGCACGCCGATCTCCGGCCGCTGCGCCACCTGCTTGCGCCCATGCTCTTCCGCCCGGACCGTCAGCAGCCCGTCCAATTGATCGCGCTCCAGCGCCGGGCACCAATCCACCCGCAACGGGAAACGGTAATCCACCGCCGCCAGCTCCCGCGCGCCCCAGGCGGACAGCCGCAGAATGGCCGGCCCGCTCAGCCCCCAGTGGGTGATCAGAACGGGGCCCGTCTCCTGCCTCTTCTTGCTCAGCTTGACGGTGGCCTCGGTGGCCAGCCCGGGCAGCCCGGCCAGCAGCGGGTCGGCAATCTTGAATGTGAAGAGCGACGGAACCGGCGTCTGCACCGTATGCCCCAGCCCGGCGGCCAGGGCGAAGCCGTCCGTCCCGCCACCTGTGGCGCCCCCCGTGGCGATCAGCACCTTGGCGGCCTGCAGCGCGGTCCCGTCAGCCAGAAGCGCGCGGAATCCTGCACCCTCCCGTTCCAGAGCGGTCACCCCGCAACGGGTGCGCACGGTCACCCCGGCGGCGCGGGCGGCCTCCTGCAGGGTGTGGACGATGGTCAGGGCATCATCGCTCACGGGGAAAAGGCGCCCATCGTCCTCGGTTTTCAGAGTCACACCCCGCGCGGCGAACCAGGCCACGGTTTCGGCGGGTCCGAAGCGGGTCAAAGGACCGATCAGTTCCCGCCCACCCCGCGGGTAGAACCGGGCCAGTTGGCGTGGGGGCAGGGCCCGATGGGTCACGTTGCAACGCCCGCCGCCGCTGATCTTGACCTTGCGCAGAACCTGGCCGTGCTTCTCCAGCAGAACCACAGGCCGACCGCCGGGGCCTGCTCCTGCGGCGATGGCCGCGAAATAGCCGGCGGGCCCACCGCCGATGACCAGGTTCATGGACAACCTTTCCGCTGTTGAAAACCCTTTTGGCCATAACCCCTGTGGCATAGGGGAACCAAAGGTTTTATCATAGCTCGTGGCGACTGGATCCGCCCGTTCGGGTCTTTGACCGTATTTTCCCCCCCCGCGGGATTCTTGTCTACGCCGGGGTTTGATTCACCTCCTGTCTGGCGCCGACGCCCCGGAGTGGACATGAACCATCCACTGCTGCATCCCGTGCACAAGTTCTATATCCCGGTCATGGGAACGGGCTTCACCATCGACACGCCCCTGAAGGTGGCCCGCTACGGTATCAGTTCGACCATCAGCCTGGTGGACGACGTGCTCATCGAGCAGATGCGCCGCCGTATCAGCCAGGAAATGGGCCTGCCTTTCGAGGAGATCGGTGACCGAGACGAGGACAGCCGTGCCCGCCGCATCACCTCTTACCTGAACCTGCTGGACGATCTGGTCCAGGCCCAGATGCGGGTCATGAAGGCCGGGCTCTTCGAGCAGGGCAGCGAGCTGACCCGATATTTCGAGATGCTGCCGGACTCACCCCTGCGCGCCCTTTACAAGAAGATGCAGGAGACGCTGGACCCCGTGGAGCGTGCCCATCTACAGGACAGCCTGCGGGACAAGATCCGCCCTGGCGGTATCGACGTGAACATCATGACCAAGCTGGACCGCACCAGGCTGGAGAAGGGCCGGGACATGGGCCCCAAGTTCTCCGACGCCATGAGCGCCCTGCGCGGTTACGCCCTGAGTCGGGTGCGCAGCTCCCTCATCCTGTCGGCGGGCATGAACCGCAAGCTCTTCGCCTACCTCACGGAGTTCTCCGATTTCTTTCCCGACGAAGCCGGTGACATCCCCAAGCGCCTTATCCTGAAGGTGAGCGACTACCGCTCCGCCATGGTGCAGGGTAAGTTGCTGGCGCGCCAGGGTCTGTGGGTCAGTGAGTACCGCATCGAATCCGGCCTGAACTGCGGCGGCCACGCCTTCGGCGGCAAGGGCGCGTTGCTGGGGCCCGTGCTGGAGGACTTCCTGCGCGAGCGCGACAAGCTGGTCGACCAGCTGCGGGATATCTGGGTGCGGGGGCTGAAGAAAATGAGCCGCCCGGTGCCGTCCGAATCCATGCTCTTCCGCGTCACCGTCCAGGGGGGCATCGGCACCGCCGAGGAGAACGAGCTGCTGGAGAAGCAATACCATGTGGACGGTACCGGCTGGGGCAGCCCCTTCCTGCTGGCGCCGGATGTGGTGAATATTGACCAGGTCCACCTGGAGCGCCTCCAGCAGGCCGGGGAAGAGGATGTGTACCTGAGCGGCTCTTCACCCCTAGGGGTGCCCTTCTGGTGCCTGAAGACCAGCGCCAGCGAGGAACTGCGCCGCAACCTGATTGGCAAGGGCAAGCCGGGCAGCGCTTGCCCCAAGGGCTTCCTGGTTTCCAACACGGAATTCACGAAGGTGCCCATCTGCACCGCCAGCCGCGCTTACCAGCGCCGCAAGCTGAGTCAGCTGGAGAGCTTGGAACTGACAGACGAGCAACGCAGCTTGGCGCGGCAACAGGTCCTGGACAAGGCCTGCATCTGCCACGATCTGGCGGGCAGCGCGACCGTGCCCCACGGCATCGACCCCAAGGCGACCACGGCCGTTTGTTGCGGACCCAACACCGTTTATTTTTCGCGGGTGACGCGCCTGCGCGAGATGGTGGACCACATCTATGGGCGCACCCGGTTGCCCTTCAAGCTGGAGCGGCCGCATATGTTCCTCAAGGAGCTTTCGCTGCATGTGGAACGCCTGAAGGAAGAGATGGAGCGCCGCCGTCAGGGCCTGGTCGACGCGGCGCCCAAGTCCGTGGACGAAGTGCGCGCGAACCTTTCCCGCGGCATCAGCCTGTACCGGGAGCTGGCGGACAAGTTCGTCAGCAACCAGAAGGAAGAATTCCAGAGCCGCCTGGAGAAGCTGCGGCAGGAGTTGGAGCAGCTGCGGCCTTGATGGGGATGAGTGGTCGGTCAAGCGGTCGGTCAAATTCCTTTAGCGACAAGTCCTCAACTGACAAGTCCCCCAACCTTGGAGATGTGGTCCATGAGCCGATCCCTGTCCGTTGCCTTGTTGATTTCCCCGTTCCTCTGCCTGCTGCCCCTGGCCGGTTGTTCCGGCGGCGGCGACACCATCACCTCCCCCGACGGCGTGCCCATCGCCTTCGACAAGGTGGGCGATGGCGACATCACCTTGGTTCTGGTCCACGGCTGGTGCTGCGACCGTGGCTACTGGCAGAAGCAGGTGGCGGGGCTGAGCGACCGATTCACCATCGTCACCCTGGATCTGGCGGGGCACGGGCAGTCCGGCCTGCAGCGCGACGACTACACCATGGAGGCCTTTGGCCGGGATGTGGCCGCTGTGGTCAATGGTCTGGATCTACAGAACGTATATCTGGTGGGCCACAGCATGGGCGGACCGGTGATCGTGGAGGCGGCACCCTTGCTGGAGGGGCGTCTGCTGGGACTGATCGGCATCGACACCTTGCAGGAACCGCGCTTCGTGCTCGAGGCAAGCCAGATCGATGCTTTCCTGCAACCTATGCGGGAAAATTTCCCTGCGGCGGTGGACGGCTTCGCGCGCGGCATGTTCCCCGCCGATGCGGACACCGCCCTGGTCGACAAGGTGGCCAGGGATATGGCCTCGGCACCGCCGGAGGTGGCTCTGTCGGCCATGCGCCACATGCTGATCAATGATCTGTCCGCCACCCTGAGGCAGCTGGACCTGCCCATTTTCTGCCTGGACGCCAACATGCGGCCCATCGACTTCGAGGCCTGGAAAATGTATCCAGGCGGCTACACCGCCGTGGTGATGGAGGGCGTGGGACATTTCCTTTTCATGGAAGATGCCGAGGGCTTCAACGCCAAACTGGTGGAGCTGGTGGATCGTATGCAAAAATATTCCGCCAAGGAGGGGGGCTGAGCCCGCCCCCTTGGCGGCCGGCGATTGGAGGGGTGAGGCCGTCTGGCCCCAGGTGCATTGGAACTATTCGGACCAGACGGCCAGCTCGTTGCCTCCGGGCTCGACGAAGTGGAAGCGCTTGCCGCCAGGGAACTCGAAAAGGTCCACGGTGATCTGACCCTTGGCCGCCTTCACTTTCTTCATGGCTGCTTTCAGATCCTTGGTGTAAATCACCACCAGAGGACGACCGCAGGCAGGAATGTCCATCTGAACGAACCCTCCGCGGATGTCCCCCTCGCGGAAACTGGCATACTCCGCGCCATAGTCGGTGAACGTCCAGCCGAAGGCGGTGGTGAAGAATGTCTTGGTGGCTTCCAGGTTGCGTGTGGTGAACTCGATGTAGTCGATGCCGTTGGGCGTGCTCATGGTCTTCCTGCTTTCTTCGCTGGGCCGGGTCGTCGGCCTGACAAGTGATTCTTACCCTATGGTATCGGTTTTGTGGGAAAATGTCTCCCTGGGTTTTTCCACTGGTTTTTTCACCGGACCATGGGAATCAGAATCGCCCGATTCCCAGCTTCCTGATGGTGTCCAACAGCGCGTCGTGCACATGACCGTTGCTGACGATGACTCCCAGGTTCTTTTCCAGCCTGTATCCCTGGGTGAAATCCAGGTCGCGGCCGTGGATGTCCGTCACGCGCCCACCGGCTTCCGTCACCACCAGCACTCCACCGGCGTGGTCCCAGATCTTCTCACGATACCGGTCGTCCCGAGGTAGCCGCAGATAGGCCTCCGCTTCGCCGCGGGCCACCACCGCGTACTTGGCCTGGCTGTCCAGGCGTGCCGGATCCACGGCAATTCCCAGGTCCTCGGCGATGCGCGCCGAATCCCCGTGGGCGGTGTGCCCGGACTCGTAAGACTCGCAGGTGCGGATCAGGGAGCTGTCCACGCGGTCGCTGACCCGCACGCTGACCGGTTGGCCGTCGCCCGCCAAGGGCAGCCGCCACGTGCCCTGCCCGCCGATGGCCACGAAGATGACGCCGTCGCCGGGATCTCCATCCAGGTCCGGGCCCAGGTTGGGGCAACCCAGCACCGCCGCTTCGATGCGCCCTTCCAGGATCAGCGCCAGGCTGATGGCGTACTGCATCTTGCGCAGGAAGCCCTTGGTTCCGTCGATGGGGTCCAGGGTCCAGAAGCGTGGCGAGTACTCCTTGCTGCCGCCCCGATCGATCCAACCGCACACGGCATCGGCATCCGCGTCGGGCACCAGGGCCCGCACATGTTCGACAACCTTGGCCAGGGTGGCTTCGTTGCCGGGTTGGCGCAGGTCGGCGCTGTCCTCTTCACCAATGACCAGCCGCCGGCAAACCAAAGCCTGGCTACCGAAATCGGCCAGGGTCACGGGGCTTTTGTCTTTCTTCTCCAGGGTGGCCGGGTTTATCTGCGCCTGCACACGGCGGCAGAGCAGACCGGCCTCGCGCACGGCTTGCAGGCCCGTCTCCAGTTCGATGGCCAAAGGGTGATGAGACCAAGGGGTGGGCATGATTCCGCTTTCGGTTGGGGATGGGGATGGGGATGGTATTTCTTGCTATACAGGATAAAGCGGCGGGTAGTTGGCGCAAGGGGTGGGCCTTCCCCCCAAAAACCTCCCTGCGCCTTGTCTGAATCGATTTCCCCTTAACCTCATGAGTTGTGCCCCTGAAATTGTTGATCGATCTACTTCCGTTGACGGCCGCCCAGCCTCGTGGGCGGAAATAGATCGTCCAGACCGCGCCCAGGCTCCGCGTTGAGCCCGGGTTGGCGGTAATCAGGCCGACTCCAGCCTGATCTGGACACACCTAACCCATTGTTATCATTGTTTTAGTAGAAATCAGAAGGCAAATCTCAAATCATGCCGCCGATTGATTGGTAAAGCCACCGTCTCAACCTCGCGCCTGTAGTACTGCCGCCAACGCGGCGGCAGATCC
>PDWI01010126.1_pt1 | contig 10615 bp, 8 predicted proteins | sample 1430891 | NCBI WGS metagenome assembly PDWI01 (sample SAMN01162508, study PRJNA174530) | Oral metagenome, whole genome shotgun sequencing project. | biome: Marine environment; feature: Marine mammal; material: Swab sample of the gingival sulcus; isolation source: swab sample of gingival sulcus... | reverse complement strand
AAGCATATTCAAAAGCTTTCCGCGAAGATACCCGTAAGGCTGATACAGGCGAAGAAATTGTATTAAAACAAGAGGCTATAGACCATGTACAAGAAGCTTTGGAAAAACTACCGGAAAAGCTACGTGCCGTTTTACAATTAAAGGAATATGGTAGTTTAAATTATAAGGAAATTGGTAGTATATTGGGAATAAGCGAAGGAAATGTTAAAGTACGAGTTTTTAGAGCTCGTGAACAATTAGCAAAATATATAGGAGAAGATGATGTCTACATGCCCTAGTAAAGATTTATATTCGGCCTTTGTTGATGGCGAAGTTCCATCTCCATGGAAAGAAAAATTAGAAGCTCACTTGGAAATTTGTTCTGAGTGTAAAAAAACAGTAGAATCTTATAAGAATTTAAAAGAAAAAATTCAAAATTCAAAGACTCCTGAAATAAATCTGGAAGACTCCTTTGCAAGACTGGAAAGCAGAAAACTATCAAAGAAAATCAGAGATGAAAAAGCCGGCGAAAAAGCAAATTGGTTTACTCGTAGTGTTAAAGTCCCTATTCCGGCATTTGCAGCTGCAGTTTTCCTATTCGTATTTGTGCCTCTTATTATAATAAGCACCCAAAAGACCACTGTAGAGCGTGAGGTAATTGTTTCAAACTTTACCCCCATCATGCCTACAAAAGTGGCTTCAAGACATAAAAATTCTAAACAATTTAATTTTACACCCCTTAACACAATTAATTTGAATGCTATAGGTAAAATGGACGATTCAAATAACAAAGCTCTAAATTTTAACCACTTAATAAACCTTGACTTACCAATCGAAAACAATGAAAATGAAGAACTCTTACTTAGCGATTTTAATATCATAGCTGTTTTTTCTCAAAATAGATTTCAAAGTTTCGATATAGATTATAACGAAGATGGAAAATAAATTTATATACTTATTGAAAAAATCTTTTACTTTTAGGTTTTTACTTTTCACAATTATATTGGCTTTAATCGCATCTATATTTATGTATTTTAGCCTATTCACATCAGAAAACCCTTTAATAGATTCTATTGAACCACAAATAGCTCACAAAGGTGCACTAATTATTATAAAGGGTAAACATTTTGGAAATCAACATGCTTCTTCATGGGTACAAATTGGAGACTCAATAATTCAATCCGAAACTTGTGATACATGGAAAGATACAAAAATAGTATTCAAGTATCCTGAGTATCAAGAAGAGGCCTTACTAAAAGTTATAGTACAAAACAAAAAATCAAATGCGACATTTTTAGCAAATGAAAATGCTATTCCAATAGTCAAAGAAAAATACCTAGCAAGATTAGTCCCAACAATTTCATCCAAAAAGAAAAAGATTGCCCCTGTAGGAGCGATAATTAAAATTTCAGGTGAAAACTTTGGAAACACTAGAGCGGAGTCTCAAGTTCTATTTGTACCTAAAGCGAGTGAAGCTTTAATTCCTCAATTAGAACAAGGTGAAGACATAGGCGCAACGGTCTGCTCTGAACATGATTTTGACTTTATTTCTTGGGCAGATGACGAAATAAAAGTTAGAGTACCTGATGGGGCAAATTCAGGAAAGATAATAGTAAAAACAAATAACGGTATAAGCGAGGGGATTCCATTTATACTTCGCAACAGAATTGGAACAAAAACCAGAGAAAATAAAAAAAGTATATTATTAGCATCTGAAGTTACTGTTTCAGAAGTAAAAGCGAGCGGGAAGAATTCATTCTTTATAAAAGTTCCTCTACCTATTAACGATTTTTCACAAAAAAATCTACAAATTGTTTCAATAGTTCCTCCGGCCTTTGTACAAAATTATCAAGATTCAAGCATACATCGCCTCGAAAATATGGTAACAGGAAAAAAACTAAATATCCGACAAGAATACAGCGTAAATACCTACGAGCTTATAACTAAAATCAACCCAAGAAACATAATAACTCGTTCAAGACAGAATAAGGCTCTCTACAATGAGTACACTGCTGCAGGGAAATTTATTCCGGCAGATGATCCTGTCATTAAGGAAACAGCTGCAAAAATTGTGCGTAGAGAACGTAATCCTTACAATAAAGTTAAACGGATTTATAACTATTTCTTAAACGAAATGGAAATCATTCCAAGTTCTCCGGTAAATTCAGGTAGCTCCCCTGTAGACGCTCTTACAAAAAAGAAAGCAGATACCTACGATACGGCAATTCTATTTACAAGTTTAATAAGAGCATGTGGCATACCTGCAGAAGCTCTAGCAGGAATAGTTATAGACTCCTCACAAAAAAGTTTCTTACATTGGTGGGTACAATTTTATGTTGAGGGCTTTGGCTGGGTTCCTGTTGATATCGGAATGGCAAAGGGAATACCTTTTGATATCGGTATCACACAAAAAGAAAGATATTACTTCGGTAATTTAGATGCATTCCGAGTCGCTTTTTCACGTGGAGAAAAGTTCCAAACACCTATGACTTCTAACAGCAAAAATATAACAAAAGACAGATCTTATGCATTTAGTAATAGCTGGGAAGAATTTTCTGGTTTAATTAGCTATAAGTCCTATTGGAAAACGCCAAAAGTAATTACAATTTACTAAAACACTTAAGAACTAGGATTCAGTTTTATTCTTATTGAAAAAGTAAAGATATCGTTTTATCTTTTGGCTTGCAGTTTTTTCAAATTCATCAACCAACTCAACCTTATCTATTTTCGAAAATTTATTTACTTTAGAATTAGTATGAAATTTAATTTCATTTAAAACTTGCTCTTTCTTTTGCATAATTGCATCTGAAAAATTTGAAACTTTCTCATTCAATTTTACATAAGCAACTATAGAAGTATTTTCACCTTCAACAACCAAGGCTTCAGAAACAAGCGGATGTTGATTCAAAACAAACTCAATATCCTCAGGGTAGATATTTTCACCTGCAGGACTTAGTATCAAATTCTTTGACCTACCACGCAGAGAGATTCTACCTTTTTTATCGATGCAACACAAGTCTCCGGTTTTAAACCAGCCGTCCTCTGTAAAAACAGACTTCGTAAGTTCAGGAGCTTTATAATAGCCCTTCATTACATTTGGACCTTTAACGCATAGCTCACCTACTCCGGTTTCAGGATTAGGATCAAGAATTTTTACATCAACACCCGGAACCTGAATACCAAGCACACCGGGGATGGTCTTTCTTACACTGGAGAATGCTACAAGTGGAGATGTTTCTGTTAGGCCGTAACCTATCGCATAAGGAAATTTTGCAGATTTCATAAATTCTTCAATTTCAGGATCGGTTTTTGCACCACCCAAACCAAAGAATTTAATTCTTCCGCCAAAGGTCTTTTTGAGTTTTCTTCCGGCAACTCTTTGCAGAATTTTTCTACCAACTTTATTAGCATAAAGTTTCTTGGTAAAATCGTCTTTGCTAAATGCCGGTACGATTTTTTGCTTGTATATTTTTTCAATTATAAGTGGAACAGCAAGCATAAAGTTAGGCTTAACTTTTTGTAATGCCGGCAATAAAAATCGTGGAATGGGTGGTTGCTCAAGATAATAAATACAAGCTCCATTCAAAAGAAACATTAAAAAGCCAATAGAAAATTCATATACATGAGACATAGGCAAAATTGAAAGTGCCTTATCATATTTGTTTATACGTTGACAATTCTGACCACCAATTGCTGTAAATACTAAGTTTTTATTTGTAAGGACAACGCCTTTGGGTTTCCCTGTAGTTCCTGATGTGTATATTATTGATGCAACTGAATCCTCAGTGTTTATAGCTGTATTATTTCCTTCAAGACTTCCATTCTCATCTGCAATTTCAAGTTCATTTTTTATAACAGAATGATCTGCAATATTCAGAATCAACTTTAAAGACTCTGCATTCTTTACCTTATCTAAAAATTTATCATAAACAAAAACAGCCTTTGATTCTGAGTGCTCCAGGCAGGTACAAGCTTCATCAGAATTCAAATCGGGTAGCAATGGTACGGCAACAGCCCCCATAGTAACAATCGAAAAATATGAAATAGCCCAATAAGGAGAACTTGGAGCTAATATAGCAACTTTATCACCGGGTCGCACACCGAGTGATTTTAGTAAACTTTGGGCCTCTTGGATTCTGTCGTAAAATTCTTTATAAGTAATTGCGTCTCCCGAAACAAAAGACAGTGCCGGGCGGTCTTTAAATAATTTTACACTATTATTTAGTAAGGCCTGAAAAGTATATTCTTTTAAATTTTTTATCGTTTGCATAGAGGCTCCTTCTATAAGAATTTTGATAAATCTATTTTATGTCTGATATTTATCTGACCGGTTAAAATCAAAAAAGTTGCAAATTTATTGTGTTTTATACCATTCGGTTATTTGCTTATTTAAAGATGGAATAGTATTTGGATTTAGCTCCAGATCACAAGCATACTTTAAATACGGCAATAGAAGTTCAGTTTTCAAATTTATCCAGTTACTGGGAAGTATCTTGGGTATATCAACCTTCTGCGTTTGTGGAAGATGCGCTAAAAGTAACGGATAATATTTTGGCAATAATTTTTCTGTCACAGTTCTTAAGGCTGAAAAACCGCCAGCAAATCCAAAAGAACTAAGCATCAAATCCATTTCATTAGAACGCTCCAAAAGTTGCTTTTGAACTTCAGAATTAAAAATCCACTCAAAGAAAGCTTCTGCAGCCTCTTGATTTTCTGAATCTTTACATATTCCTGCATAGAGAATATCATCCTTTAGCGGAGTTTTCCCATTAAATTCCAGCCAACGGAAATCAATACCCTCTAATTTTTCTTGTGGTATAGAAAATAAATTCTCGCTTGAAACGTAATAGAAAAGACAACGGTTATCTTTTATAAAAACATGGGGTAGATCATACAAGTATTTAAATTTGAAATCTGCCTCGTTCTTTGGCGAACTGTTTACATTTTTACTCCAAGAACGAACAAAATCAATAGCCTTACGAAGATGTGAATCTTCCCAGGAAAAAAAAGCCCCACCTTCCGCAAAAGAGGCCTTAAAGCCCTTTGCTGTAATATACAAAAAATCATCAGACCATCTCGGTGAAAAGCCCATTCTGGAATAAACGCCTCCACGAGATTTATTGTAATCTATACAAATGTCTTTAATGTCTTGTAATGAAATAGTGAAATCATTTTTTATAAGACTCTTATTCTTTGCAGAAAATATCATTAAAGGCAGATTGAAACTAACAGGCAGGAAGTATTGATCTCCGTCTATATTACCCAAGTTCAATAACTCAGGATAGAAGGAGTCTCTGCTAATTCTATCATCTGATAATAAGTCTTCTATATCTCGGAATTTATCTCTAGCGGCCTTACCTTTTAGCCATGAACTTATAACCATATCAGGTGCTTTATCGGATGCTATTACTTCAGCCGCAGGGTTTTCTTTATATTGAACTACTACTTTGTGCTTAGTTTGTAAATTGTTGAAAACTTCACAATATGAAACAAAGTCTATTCTGTCGGTCCAAATAACAGCAATTTTATCTTCCTCTATTCTTTTACATGAAGATAAAAACACAGTGTAAGCTAGAAATAAAAAAATGCTTCCTAAAAAGATTTTTTTGCAAAAGTTTTTATTCATAAGTTTCTCTTTATTTTCCCTATTCTTCGTTTTTTTCTATGCCATGAGTCCTAAGTAAGCTCTTATTCTTTCGATCATACCAAGATATAGTACCACCATAATTCATACTTACAAAGTATTTATTTAAAATAACAGCTTTTTTGGGTAAACTGTAAGAACGAGGCAATCTTCTTGTCTGCTTTGATAGAACATTATAGTAAACAATCGAGCTCTTTCCCAAATTAGTAAGTATGTCGTACTTATCGGCTATTAAAAATGCATCTATATCTTCATCTTTATAGGAAAGTACAGCTTTAAATTTACTCTTTTTAAGATTTTTTCTATCCAAGTGAATTCGTAAAAGTTCAGTACGTACAACCGGTTTAGTATTTATTAAGAAACAATTCAACTTGTTATCACTGGATTTATTCTCCTGTAATGAAAAAGCCAACTTTCCCTGAATCGCAATCGGTAAGGTTTCCTGCGTTTTAATATTTATTATAAAGACCGGACTTTGTGACTTATTTATTGCACTCTTTGCAACTATTACATTCTTATCATCAATTTGAACAATATTTTGAATTCCCGGAGAATTGTATTTAAACAAACGTCTCCTCGTCTTCATATCAATTATACTTGCACCATGAAAAGATTCAACATACAAGATAGAATCTTTATAAGTAGATAAAGATAAAACAACTTCCCTAGGAGTAACAATTCTTCTTAGTTTTTTTGACTTAATTGAGTAGTAATATATCGGAGACCTTTTTTTTGTGTTAGACCAAAGAATAAAACCGTCTTTGTAATAAGTAAAACGATTAGATTTCAGTCCGAATGCAATTATTTCATAATCAACCTTATGTGAGTCGAAAGAATAAATTTCTCCGCTTTTTAATACAAATAGTTTCTCGCCATCAGTTGTAATATCCTCAATATCTGTAAAAGAGTATCTCAAAGGTGATTCAATTTTTACTGTCGAGTCAACATTCAGACTTAACATATAAACCGAGCCATCTTCTGTACCAATAATCATATGATTTTTTATATGGCGAGCTGCTGTAATTTTAGAATTATTTGGGATATAGAAAGACTCAGATTCAGCATCGCCTTGTCTAATACACCACGAGTATCTTTTATTTGCTTTTTGAATCCATATCGGTTTTTTATCCTGCAACTTGGCGGCAAAAATAGCATCTTTAGCCTTATATGATTTTATCACTTTGCCACTAATAGCACTGATAACTAAAACCTTATTATTTTTATAACCTATGAGCCTTTTAAAATTATCTATTACATTTGGATTATTTAGGAAACTTTCAGTTGAAAACTCTTTAAGTTTTTTTCTATTCTTAATTTTTGTATAAACCAAGCGACCGGATTCACCATAAGTCACAATATTTTTTTCAGAATTAGCCGTTGCAGCTAAAAGTACAATACCCGGTGCATGCTTATAAATTTTAAGAACTTTACCCCGCTTGTCTAAAACACTAATTCCGTCTACAGAACGATTACCGACAAAAAGATAAGTTCCTCTTGCCGACCAAGAAAGCGACACTACCGAAGCAGAAATCCTTTTTGAAAAAATATTTTTCTTATGTTCCCAGTCCCAAAGTGAAATTTGATGAATGCTGTAACCGTCAGTTTCGTAAATTGCTAACAGTCGCCCTTGAGGATGAACTGCTATATTTTTTATGGCCATAGAAGAAAACTGCCATGAGTCGACTTTCAAACTAGGATAAGAAAATCTGCTGACAAAACCATCATTTCCTGCTACATAAAAGAGGTTCCTACTACCAACATTGGCTATCTGTGTAACACCGCCCTGAAATCTATGTACAACCTTTGTTGAACGTCGTCCCGACCTTCTTCTTTTTACCTCTTGATCTTTTAAATACTCATCAAGTTTTGAATCTTCGGCATACTTAAAACCAAGTACAGCATTATGCAAAGAAGCGCTAAGTTTTTCACCTTTGCCATTAGAATCTTCCTGAGAGCTTTTTTCAGATTCAGCATCTCCGGAGTCTGCAGTTTCATCTTTTGAATTTTTATTATCTGAATTTTCGGAACTATCTTCGGAGTCCTTATTATCAGCACTAGTATCTTCGGGCTTAATTTTTGCTTCTTGTCCGCTACTATTTTCTTCTTCCTGATTTGTATTTGATTCCTGTTCCTGCGCAAATCCATAAGTAAAAATAAATAGAGCAAAAATCAAACATAAGACTTTTTTTAAATTATTATAAATTTTAAAAGGATTTTTCATAATAACTATTTATCCTGTCCTTCTGTAAAAATATTTTGATAAGAAAGATAATTCCCCAAATATACAGCCTTGAAGACTTCTTGCTTTTTTCTTTTTTTTGAATCTTTCAAGATTGATTCATATAATGAACTTGGAACATTCATTACCGCAAGTTCATCATCTTTTAAGCCATGAACAAAAAGTTCAAATTTTTCAGCATTTTTAGCATGATAAAAAATCTTTATTTTTTTTCCTTTTATTTCTTTCCCACTGTCAAGTATAAAGAATTTCATAACTTCAATAGCCTCAGCTTCTAATTCATCTCGAATAACGGCTAAACGCTCAACAAGCTCACCAAAACCAATAAGCGGAGTTTCATCTTTTTTTATTGTAATAGAACCTTCATATTTTTTCTTATTTTGATTTGCACAAGCATCCAAACAAGCTATTCTCTTTGCCTCAGGCACAAATAAAAATATTTGATTTTTTGATGGCCACTCAATACGAGTTTGTAATTCAGTACGAACAGGTCTGCCACACTTTGGACAATCAAATGTTAGAAAACTGCCGTCTTCTATCTTTTTTAATATTTCGGGATTCTTATCTAAGTCTATTACTGAATCATGTTTTACTGTAAAACCTTTATCACAGGGACAAAAAATTTTCATATTACTTTTCTCCTTATTATATAAATGCCTCTAATGAGTATAGAGTTACATTATACTATTTTTTACTCGTTTTTTCCAGTCTTTTCTTATTGGCCGGCAAATTAAAAAGAAAAATGCCACAAAGTTTCATGCTCATATACTTCGCCCGGTTGTATAATTGTATTTGGAAAATTTTCATGGTGCATGGCATCAGGGAAGGATTGATTCTCAAAACAAATACCTGAAAACTCATTATATATGTCGCCATTTTTTCCAAATTCATCCTTCAAAAAACTGCCTGTATACATATTCAAAGCCTCTTGTGTTGAATAGATTCTAAGAGTACGCTTTGTTACAGGCTCATGAGCAACTACAGCTAAAGCCTTTTGATCATCATGAGTTTTTTGAATTACCCAAGTATTATCAAAACCACCACCATGACTTGCAGTCTTGTCACTTAACAATGTAGAATTTCTAAAATCATAGTCTGTATTCTCTACACTTAACAATCTTCCTGTAGGAATGAGCGCTTGATTGTTTTCAATATACTGATCAGCAAAGATCTGAACTTCATGATTCAATATCGATACATATGAGCCATTGGCCTGAATTCCTGAAGGGTTTAAGTTAAAATAAGTATGATTTGTAAAATTTACCGGAGTTGCTTTGTCGCTTATGCCCTTATATCTTAGAATTATTTCATTATCAGGTGTAAGAGAATACGAAATTTCCATTTTTAGGTTGCCGGGGAACCCCTGTTCTCCATCGTAAGATGTTCTGGTAAACTTTACGCCTGCTTCATGCTCATCTTTAAAAGTTTTTGCATCATATAAAAGCTTAGAATATGAAGGATAACCACTATGCAGACAGTTTTTTTCGTTATCATTTGGACTCAAAAGATATTGCTGATTCCCTATTGTAAATTCAGCGTTGCTGATTCGGCCTGCATATCGACCTATTAGCGAGCCAAAATGCGGATAATTATTTATATAACCGATATAAGTTGAATAGCCCAAAACGACATCATCAAAACCGCCATGCTTTGCCGGCAAGAGTATACCGGTAATACAACAGCCATAGTTGCTTACTGAAAATTTCATCTTACCATTGTATATAGTGAATAAAAGAACTTTCTCTCCATTTGATAAAGTTCCAAATTCTGTAGTACTTATATTCATATTACTCCCATAAATTCTATTTAATTAGTAAGAAGATTATAACATAGTTTAGCCTGACTTTCAATACTCAAACGCAATTATATGCTAAGTTGTATTCTAAATAAAAGAGATTTTTGACTTAATTAAACCCATAAATAAGCCGACAATAATATATCTTGAAATATATTATTTTATTTAGATAGATTAGGAGACTTATTTGCGAACCGGGTTTAAAATTCTTATCAGTTTACTCATCTCTGTGGCTACATTTATAGGCTTGATATATCTATCAGTGTCGGGATATGAATCACTTATTGAAACAAAGCTGTATCAGCCTGCTATCGTTAAGCAAATAAGCAATAACTTATCAAAAATTTCAAGCGAAACTAACAAATGGCACAAAAAAAACAAGGAAGTTTTTAGCGAAATTCTAAGAGAAAAAAGCATAAAGTCCAGTTTTTTGCAGAAACAAGAAAAAACTTTAATAGAAGAAAGAGACAAACTACTAAAAGATTTGACAGCTAAAACATCGGGCCTTATGGGCTTGTGTGTTGTCGAAGATAAAACAAGGAAGATTCATTTTAGCACGAAAAAAGAACATATTTTAAATAAAAGCAAGACCCTATTATCATACAAAAAATATAATAAGGCGAATGAAGAAATAGCGCTGAAATATATTGCAAGCCAGGCAGACCAGAAGGTAAAAATTACAGCAGATGACAATGTGTTCATATATGCATTTCCTTTCTATGATAATTACAATGTATGTAGGGGAACTGCTGTCTTTTATGTTTCAAAAGTAGGTCTCTTAAACTTTTTAAGTGCAAAAAAAATAATAGCACTTAGTGACGACATTAACTTAATATCAGACGACAATCATAAACTTTTGGGAGTCTTAACAGGATTGCCAAGTATAATGACGCAGGATTTAAAAAGGGAAATACTAAATTAATGGCAAAAGTAAAATATCTTCAAGTTGAAACAAAAA